>Ga0114973_10003892_pt1 | contig 10447 bp, 7 predicted proteins | sample M_140807_MF_Meta_FD_87025 | JGI IMG/M metagenome (GOLD analysis project Ga0114973, IMG submission 87025) | Freshwater microbial communities from Lake Montjoie, Canada to study carbon cycling - M_140807_MF_MetaG | ecosystem: Environmental > Aquatic > Freshwater > Lake | place: Lake Montjoie... | reverse complement strand
CGTCCCGAAAGTGCAGTCGGCTTCGTTACAAGACGATAGAGTTCGTTGTGAAACCGTTTATCACTGTGTGTAGCATAGTCCAGATCTTTTATTAAAAGTTCTTTTTCTGCTTTGATATAGCGTACTGGGTACTGGGCGGCAGTTAAAGCCGCTTCTGCCTGCTGAAGTGCAATAGTTGCAGCGGCAACATCCATCGCAAGTGCACTATTTTTATCCGCATTCCACGCCTGCGTAACCTTTAGCAATTCTGTTTCGGAGTCATTGACTGCGTCAATTGCTATAGCAACACGCTTCGCTTGCTCTTCACTTAGATTCTTCATAGTTTCTTCAGCAGTAGCCCGGAGTTGTGGAAATCCATTTGCAGTTCCAAGAATCAATTGAGCATCAACTGCTTTTGTGACGGGTATGGTAACAGCGGGTGCAGCAAGTGCTCCAGCAAAGTCCTCTTTGTATTTGACGGGGTCAAGTACAAGATAGTCACCACCACGACGAACAACGTTGCCATACTTTGACTTATATGCTGCAAGCCAGGAATCTAGGTCGGTCACCTTACGGGGGTCGATTGTGCGTTTTGCGCGGGCAGCCATTCTTTTTTTCAGGGATAGAGAAAGAAGAAAAGAATGAATATGACATTTACGATTGCGATGTTAATTTGTATGTTTTTATTGATGTTTACTATTCCTTTCCTTGTATTTATGGGTTTAGGATCGGCTCTCGGCGCTCAGCCCGATGAAATCCGTGTGCTTATCTCGTATTTCCTATTTGCGGGTATTGTTGTATTCCTTGCGTCACTAGGCGTGTTTGTACTGATGCAGAAGGAGGATTGTGGCAAAGTACAGAGTATACAGAAGGCGGCAAACAATTCGGGCTTAGCGTTATTAATACAAGTAGTAACGCTAGTGCTTGTGTGGTTGGTCGCACCGCTGCGTGGTGTGGTAACGAATTTATTACCGCCGGATATTGATCCAAATATCAGTGCTTCGCTTGGCTATGGTTATTTCGGCGCATTTGCGGGAGCAATTAGTACGTTGGTTGGTGCAAGTTTCTCGGGTATGTGCGATGATGTGGTAACACCGATGACAATGCCGTCATTGTCTCAATTACAGGCACAGGCAAAGGCAGCGACAGATAATGTAAGCAAAACGGCGAATAAGACTGCGTCGTCTATATCTTAAGCGCGTGGTGTTAGGTTCTCAAAACTAGGCGGCTCGTGTCCGTAATAGATAAATTTAGGTACACCGGATGCCTGAGGCTCTACGATATAGTAACCGGGGAGTTGTGTAGGCGCTGGTGCTGCTGCTGCTGCTACTGCTGCTGCAGGCATAGGCATAGGTGGCGGAGGTGGAGCCGCTAGTTTAGGCATACGAGGTGTCCTTACTCCGCTAGGAGCACGGGGGCGTGATACGGGTACCATAGCATTTTCAGTATGTACAACTTGCGAGCCTGGCATAGCCTCCGTGTAGCGAATCTCGCTAATGGGCGTAGCAATGTGCTCTTCGGGTGATGCAGATTGTAGAACAACATTCGCAACAAAGACGTTTCCGATACTGGCAATTGCGTATGATAGAAACGCCCATATAATTGTAAACATCCAGAACGGAAATACGGTGCTATTGCGACCAGTATCAAGCCCGAATTCCTTCCACGTTCCATTATCGGGATGAAACATCACACTGGGACGTAAATATAGCACAAGGGCTACCCCGACAATGTAAATGGCGAGCGCCAAATAAAGAACAGACATTCTTCCCTATTAACACCGTGAGATTAAGACCTACCGTAAAACACACCCCTAATTAGAATGGACTCTCCTCCAAGAGCCCCGCGTCGTGAGTTACGTGTAGAAGACTTTGCGGTACGCCGTCGTAATATGGGTCCTGCTCGTATGAATTCCAACAATAATGCGGCAATTCAGTCGTTTGCTGAGTTAAACCAGATGGGCGCCCCACCTCCTCAAGGACAACTGCCGGCGTGGTACACTGCCAAAGTAAACATGGGACGAATTCAAGTTCCTGCAGATAAGCGGCAAAATGCGATGAATCTTGAAGATATCAATACGGACGACGAGGTTGTACTTATTCATCAGCTAGGACAGGACTTCTTCTATCGTAAGACAAACTGGGAGCAGTGGATGCGGACACAACTTGCCCAATATCCAAATCGTCCTGTTGTAAATCCGGCAAATCGCGTGCCGGTTACGCCGGACCAGATTACTATTTTTACGGCACAGGTTCTATTAGGTGGCAAGCGAAGCAGAAAATCGCGCCGTCGTCGATCAACTCGTAGAGCCAGTCGCAGCCGCCGTTAAGTCTGTAATATCATAGGTCCGCCCACAAGCCATTCCGTAGTGCCGCCCCTCAACCGTTCGCGTTGATTCCCATACAGGGCAAGCAGTCTGTTCGCCAGTTGTTAGAATCATGATGTCTTCGCCCGTTGCCGGGTCCAATATGTATTGATAGTAGTGCGGTTCCCGCCTTGCTATCAATCCGCCGTGTACAGCCGATTTAAAAATCCATATCAATTCAGACATTTAATATCTTTTTTACGTCTTTATTATTTTAAAAGCAATATAACCCACACCTATTAAAACAACAAGCGGTGTGAACAACCAACCAACAGGTACAAAAACCATTAATATACCTGGGACAAAAATGAGTAAAACAAAGATTAAAAACATTTTTAACAAGAAATTCATTCCCTATTCTTAATCAACATCTTCGTCGGCTGGCGCACGATGATCATATCCCTCTTCTTGAACAGCAACACGTGTAGCCTCCGCTTCTGATAAACCTGTGATATCACCGGAAAATTCAGGTAGACCCATTGCAGCGCGTTGCCCACGTTCAAATTCAAAGAAGTCAGCGTCGTAGGAGAATAGATTTTTGAGTGTGCCCACCGCCCAGTCACCAATCTTCAACGCCTTCTTACGTTTCTCAATATCACGTAAGTCTTTATCCAATTTATCAAATCGTTCAATAAAATACGCTTTTTCGAGCTCGGCACGTGCGTTAATTGCCTCCGCAATTTGTTCAGGAGTCTTTTGATACTTTCCAATGAACTCAATCGTATTAATCATAGCATCGCAGACCCAGGTTATGTGAAATTTGGCTGCTTCGACTTTGCGAACCGAATCGGTTGCATCGGCGTACATTGGCGACGTTTCTGACATTAATGCAAGCAATCCGCTGAACAGTGACCACTGTATCATTAAACGGAACTCCTTATCAGTTAACTGAATGCCTGAACGTATATCCGCATTGATGGCGGAGAGCCATGCACTAAACCACGCAGTAAATCGGTCCAACGATGCCTGAATAATATCAATCGTTTCTTGGGGATAGTCTCCAAGAGCATTGGTCGCTTTTAATACCGAAACAAATGATTTCGTCCAAATGTTTGTGAGTAAGGTATTGTGATTGCGACTAATTTTAGGAAACCACTTGGAGCCGTTGGGATTCGTAATTGAATATAAATACCGAATTTGCGAGCCCTCTTTAATGAATGTATCATTGTAATTACGAAGAATCGTAACACTATCGGAGCCAACAGATATGGCATCAAACATTCGTCCAAGAAGTTCGGTGGCGGCACCTACTTTCGCATCTGGACCGCGCTGAACGACCTCTATGTCAAAAAGTCCGCCGGCACGTTTGAGCAGCCGGTCGCATCCTACCACGCCAAGACCCTTTGTCATCTGCATCAGTAACGATTGAAGAACGCTGTCGTACGCCAAAGAAAACTCGTATAGTTTGCCACTACGTTCTATATCGTCAACCGGCTTCTCTGCCGCGATAACAGTCATTGCTGACACAAATGTGGACCAACCTTCAGCCGCCATTGGTAGCAACATACCGAGTGTACCTCCAAGGGTCGTTATTACAGTTAAGAAGTCGGTGGTTACAACTGGTGCGGGTGGTATAATCGCCTTAAAATTCTTCATTGCATTCTCTAGTCGGCGGAATCCGGTTTCGTCGAAGGCAATGTTTTGGCGGCGGAGCCCGTCCTTGGCAATTTCCTCCCGTTTCACATTGAGGATATCGATTGCCCGTTGCCGCTTGCCGCCCGTTTCTGAAATATCACCAACGGTCAAGTCAAGCAACTCAGCCGGCATCGCATAGCGGCACCAACGGCAGACACCGCGGATATTGAATTCGTGAATACCACCAACCCGCACTCCGCGGTAGCAATATTGTAGGAACAGCTTGTAATAGCCACTGCTATCCAGCTCCGCCAAATCAGGAATGTGTGTTGCTGCAGACCAGGGAACGTAGATGTGCGAGCCGCAATTGGGTGCCGCCGAGTCGCGGCGTGCTACAATAGTGGATGCAGCACTTTGTAGAGCCAATTCCGCAGAAAGATTCTCCAAACCAAGTGAGCCCACGCCGACACCAGTCCGCGCAACATCGCCAAGGCGACCGAAACAGCAGACCGAGTCGGAGCGCGGCGAGTTCTCCTGAAGAACCGCCGACGAAATGCTTTCCTTATAGAACTGGGCGACAAGTTGAGCGTTGAGTTGATTCGTACGTGCACGAACAAATGGTCCAATCTGAGATACCGGCATTGTCACAACATCTGCTTCGAATTTCTTGACATTTTGAACACTACCCTCCGTCAACAGGGACCGGTCTACGGGTACTGCCATAGGACGGAACGCCGGTGGCAAACGGTCGGTCTCGGACGCTTTGACTACTTCTCCAAACTCCTTCTCTTTCGCCAGATGCAACAATTCCTTATACGTATCCGTCACATTTGTTAGAGGAGCAGGTGTATTTTTACCGGTTGTAATACATAGTATGGAGAAGAGTGCGAGTTTCACAGCGTTTTCGGCGGCAACCAAACGCTTAGGCATCTGCGTTTCAGGCGACCAGGACGTAAGGTTCCACGGTGCGTCATTGCGGAAGATATTTGCTATGCAGCAGGCTATATATGCAAGGGCACCGCGCCCCGCCACAGCAGGGTCGTCGCCGTCAAGAGGAAAACCGGCACGCGAGTAGGTACAGCCGGCGGCGGGAAACGGCACATCTATTGCTGATGTTTGAATTTCCAGGACAACAAAGGCACCAATAATACCTATTTGATAATTGGCGAAGAATGTGTCATAGGATGGTGCTGCAGCACGCTTTGTACCTTTTCCCGCAGGCGCCGCTACCATTTTATCATAGGTAGCACGGTCGGGCACACGCTGTTTGAGGAAATCCTGCGTACCCTGTACGACCCGCTTATATGTTTCTATAGGAGCCGCGTAGCCACAGCGTTCAAAAAGTGTACGAGCAACAAAGTAAATCTTGATATCCGCATCGGTATCAAAAGGAACTGTTTCACGAGCATCTTCGCGTAGAACCGCTCCTGGCGCCGTCTCCTCATCCTCCTCTGCAGATACGACATTGCGACCAATCAGTGGACGACCCTCGTCGTCAAACTCTAAATGTGTATCGTACTCTAGGTCCTGAATCTTCTGACCACAGGTTTTACAAATATAGGCGCCCTCGAAAACGGGACCGGCATACATGAGCAAAAGCGATTTATGGAGTGCCTGTTGGCGACCAGGATGTAGGAATTCGTTGAGTAGCAATATCTCGTGTTTACAAATAAGGTCCTGACCGCAGTTGCCACATAATGCAAAGTTTCCGCGCTGACCGGCTTGGAATTTATTGAGGAACTTCTCAAAGAGTAACATACGGTTATCATCACTACGAATATTCATAATTTTTTCTAATTCTTTGACGTGTTTACAAGGATTAATAATAGGGGCGGCTTGGAACGCATTTACGGCATCGCGTGCCGTTATTGTATTGCGCTCAATACGGCGGGCTTCCGCTTTATAGGTATTTCCGACAGATGCAGTAACTGCAGCATCAACTCCACCGGCAACTGCATAGTAATAGGGACCAAGTGTCTTATTCGCAACCTCTGTGAGATTTTTCACAATTGTAAAATCGTAGGTCTTGAGTAACGTATCATTTTCAGTTAGACGGTCAAGTACAGGTTTAATTATATCGGAGTTAAGGACAGGTTCGGCAAGCAGGGCGGAATCGGCACCGAGGAATGGTGTGATAGCAGGAACGGATGCAACGCCACGGCTAGCATTAGCGGATTTCATTAGCTCGGCGAATTGATTATTCCATTTTGTAATGCCCGCATTGACAACGGCTAAAATCGGCTCAAAAGCGGTTGTGGAAATCTCTAGATTGCGGAGTCCAAACGAATCGAGGACTGTCACTAGATGTTCGTCGTTGAATGAGGTGGCAGGCGGCAACCGGTCAGCAAGGAACTCGGCAAGCGGCATTACGGTTTCAGGGTCATAGAACTCCTGTCCTGCCCAATTCTTCATCAGTGTTGTATAAAAGATTTTACCCGAGCCACGCGACGCCTCTGATGCACCAATATCCCATAGTAGGACGCTGGAGCGAATAGGAGAACGGAATCGTAGCATATCGCTGGACAATATAATTTGTTGTAGGACATCACCGGAATCGGCGGGTGCTACGATTGTCATTGCACCGGTTTTCGGATTGCGTAGGTACGAGGCGGACAATAGACGTACAAAACGATTATTAATAGTGCTCAGCGAATCGGAGTAGAGTACTTGAGCTTCGTTTTGCTTATTTACCGCCGGTGGCGTTTCTAAGAAACCAATAACGGGCTTAGGGGGAATCTGCGACCGCAATACGTCCATATCGTAGGGAATACGGGCACGCGATGCCGACGCAGGGATATACGCCTGTATTGTTTGAAGTACAGAATGTATATAACCGACAAAGGCGTTGTCAAACGACTGTTCTACAAATGTATTGTTTGTAGCAGCGACCGTAGCAAGCGTGCCAACATCGGAGCGTGATTCGGTATCTTCCGTTTCAAATGACTCCTTATCGTCGGTGTAGAGGACCTTCTTGACCGCCATAACGGGTAGGAACGCACGCAATGAATCACCGCTACGATTACGGTCTAGGATATCTTGTAGCGAATCCACTACATAGGATGTACTTGTATTGGAAACCACTGCACCCGCTTCATCACGGACAACAACAGAATTCTTCATTGCAAGGAGCAAATCGGTAACACGATAAAGATTTTGCATTACTTTGGGGTCACGCTGTCTCTTCAACGGAATGTCAACTAAAAGAGATACAAACATATCTTCACGCTGAACACTATCGCTAAACGTACGCTCTTCACTAGGAATCTCTTCCACAAGTGCGGCAGGTAATGTACTATAGTCTATTTCCGGGAATACTTCAGGCTCTGGTTCTGCTTCTACCGATTCGGCGTTGGAGGAGCTATTGTTTTCGTCTTCGGCGACGTTTTCGGGTGCCGCACGAGGACGTAGAACATCATTGGGTTGTGCAGAGCCAATAAACTGGAAATCAAGTATCTGCCCATTCTCAAGTATGATTCCGTCTTCTTCGTCGGTTGCTATGATGCGGGCAACAACGCCTTCGCCGACTGGTGTACCATCTACACTGAATATTTCTAGAACTTCCCCTTCTACGACGGAGAGTTGTATAGAAAAATGGGGGTCTTTACGCTTTTCGTGAATGAGAGTATCTTGGACACCGAGTCCTTCTTGGAATAAGCCCGTTGCTGGATCTAGGGGAAAGTCTACAGCGGTATTACTCGATTGTGTAGGACGGATACGAATAAGAGTACCATCGCGGAAGATAATACGACCAGATGTAGTTTTAAAGGCATCACTGATGATGGTGACCCAGTCGCCCAATTCGGGCACAAGTTCGTCTATGTCCATCCCTCTAATGTAGATGCGGGTCTCTTTTCTACTGACTACAACCGCCCCAAAAAAATTGACGGCGCTGTCTGCCGAAACCAAACATCATCCCATCTTCTTACAACTCCCACAATGTCCGTCTTCTCCTCCCTTTCCAATACCTACCCTACGTGGTCTGGTCTTTCATCCTTTCTGACTAGCGAGGCTGGTGGTTATCTCCGTATAGATGACCACTCTACGCCTGAGCAGCCGTTTGCACTTATTCGCTACGTCAAAGGCAAGAGCAACTTCTCTCTCCAAAACATTCACGTCGGCGCCTTTCGCTCCGTTGTGTGGGACGTAATCAAGAATATTCCTGTAAGCATTGCTCCCGTGAAGAGCGAGACGGGTGAGTCTATGCCGTCGACATCCTCGGTGGAGGGATTCACTATTGAGCGCTTCATTGACGGCGTGATGATTTGCGGGTTCTACGACCAGTACAACAAGATGTGGCGCTTTCACACGCGCTCTACGCTCAATGCGAACTGCCGCTTCTATAGCCAGACGAAGAGCTTCCGCCAGATGTTTGAGGAGGCGGTTTCCACGACGATGCCGTGGTCTGAGTTCCTTGCATCACTCAACCCGACGACCATGTACACCTGGGTGCTCCAGCACCCAGAGAACCGTATTGTGGTGAATGTCACGACGCCGACGGTTGTCTGCGTCCAGAAGCAGACGTATATCTCAGGCACGCTTGTCGCTGTGACGGACACGACGCCGTTTGATGTTGCGAAGATTACGGTGGCATCTTGGAGCATGCTGACCAATAAGCTTCAGCTGGAGAATGCACACTTCAAGCACAACCTCCAGGGCTATGTTATCAAGAACGGACTCACCTTCCGCTGGAAGGTGCGTGGTGACGCATACAACCGTGTGCGTAAGCTGCGTGGCAATTCGGCACGCCGCGACTATCTGTGGCTGAGTCTGTGGCGTTCGGGCACGCTGCGCGATTACCTGGCACTCTATCCTGAGGAGCGCAACTCAGCCAACGTAATTGTGGATAAGTGGAAGACAATCAGTCGTACGGTGTACAATCTGTACACGGACGTCTTCAAGGCACGCAGCCTGCCAAAGGGGCAAATTCCGCCGAAGTATCGTCCGTTCGTCTTTGGGCTCCATAATATGTATATTAATGAGCTCAAGATGCAGAGCAAGACGGTAGACTGGGCGACTGCACTCCAGTACATGAACACGCGAGACACGGCACAGGCGCTGTATGCGATTAACTGGGAGGTACGCGCTCAGAATCAGATGCAGGCGATTCCGCTAGAGGCACAGGCGGTTTCGGAGACTGTGGAGACGATTCCGACGGTACAACAGCTTATTCAGACGGCGGCATCTAATCCGCCGACGTATGAGGCGCAGCCTGTCACGGGTGTCATCTAAGCACCATCCAACACTAAATCCAAAACTAAATAAAAACAAGTAAAACTCAAAAACCCCTAAATTTTTTAGTCGCACACCCCTTCGTTTAAACGCATAAACTAACGAAACCCCCTACGTTAGAGCAATGTGCGGGATTTGGTTTACGCTCAATGCAAAAGGATTTACGACCACGCAGGCACTTGCTTACGTCAAGAAGCTAGAGCCAAGGGGTCCAGAGTATACCGCCCTCAATGATATATCCGGTGTCTTGCTAGGATTTACTCGGCTTGCTATTAACGGCTTGACGCCGCTAGGTCACCAGCCGTTCCGTCAACCCAACACGGCAACCGTTTGTAACGGCGAGATTTACAACTACAAAGAGCTTGCCACCCGTTGGAACCTTGAACTCCCTGAGGGTACGAGCGACTGTGCTATTATTCCCCACCTGGCAACCCATCTTCCGCCAACGGAGCTGGTCCGTACGCTGGACGGCGTATTTGCATTCGCCCACGTGAATACCCAAACAAACCAATTGCTGGTCGCACGGGATCCATATGGCGTACGCCCCTTGTTCGAAGCCCAGTACGCCGATGGGTCCACGATTTGGTCCTCGGAAATCAAGGCTCTCCCAACAGATTACACACAAATTGAGCCGTTTCCGCCAGGAACGTGGAGACTCTATGACACAAAGACCGGTAAACTTATCAACGAGCATAAGTACCATGAAGTTCCTCACGTAAAACTTGCCGCTTTTGGATTTCCTAGCGGATTATCGTTAGCAAAGGTTGCATTACACGACGCGCTTACATCGGCGGTAAAGAAGCGTCTATTAAGCGACCGTCCTATTGGTGCACTGCTGAGTGGCGGTTTGGATAGTTCGTTGATTGCGGCGATTGCTGCCCGTGAGCTCAAACTAAAGAATAAGAAACTTCATACGTTCAGCATTGGAATGCCTGGTTCAACAGACCTTATGTATGCAAAAATGGTTGCGGAGTTTATTAAGTCTGAGCATCACGAAGTGGTTGTAAGTCCTGAGGATTTCCTCAATGCGATACCCCAAGTAGTCCACGATATTGCGTCGCACGATATTACAACTGTACGAGCCAGTGTTGGCAATTGGCTCATTGGTAAGTACATTAAGGAAAAGACGGATATTAAGGTAGTGTTTAACGGCGACGGCAGCGACGAAATTGGTGGAGGATATTTGTATTTTTATAAGGCGCCGAGCGACGAGGCGTTTGAGGCGGAGTCTGAACGGCTCCTAAACGAAATTCACTTGTATGATGTGCTCCGCTCTGATCGGTCTATGGCAGCGCACGG
>Ga0114973_10003889_pt1 | contig 10454 bp, 14 predicted proteins | sample M_140807_MF_Meta_FD_87025 | JGI IMG/M metagenome (GOLD analysis project Ga0114973, IMG submission 87025) | Freshwater microbial communities from Lake Montjoie, Canada to study carbon cycling - M_140807_MF_MetaG | ecosystem: Environmental > Aquatic > Freshwater > Lake | place: Lake Montjoie... | reverse complement strand
TTTGGAAAAATATTTTCGGCTGAATTAAGGTCTATTTTAGGTGCATTTATTAGGCTTTCTCGGTCAGGTTCTCGGTAAACACTTGGTCGGCGGTGCGGTAAAGTCTCGGTCCAACCCTCGGCAGGAATCCGCCCCTCGGGTGTATCGTTGGTGGAATTCTCCCTGAAAAAGCCTCCTTTGAGCCCTAGTGAAAAGGGATGTGTAGTCGATTTTCGCAAAAGGGTCGGCAAGCTTAAGCTCGGCAAGGCGAAAGTTGCTATTAAAGGCCCACTCCAAGCGATTAAACGCCCACAGACAAGGCTTCGGTGATCCATAAGGGGGATCGGAAGGGCTGGAAGCGGGGGGTGCTGATCGTCTCCGCGGGATTGAGGATGATTTTCTGATAAAAACTACGCAGGAGAAATCCTGCAGGTATGACGTCCAGTTAGGCTTTAAATACTGCTACTTGTTTATCGCACTTCGAAGGGAATCACTGCTACGCGACGCTCATCGAAAAAAATCTCAAAGTAATATGTCCCCCTTGGATCAGTTGCTTGAATTAACCAAGAACCTTCGATCCATCCATCGTTTCCATAATCCGTCCAGGTTACTGTGCAGGAATCCCTTCTTGGTGAGACTGAAAATGTCTTTGTTCGATCCCAATATTGCCAGGTTCCAGAACCGGACATGGTAAGAATTTCGCGAACACGCACGGGGCTCCCTCTTTTAGGGGATTGAAGACGCCAACCGTGAGTTTGGTCGGAATATATCGGCATAGCTCCACCCTTTGCTCCAGGAATGGGCATTGCTCCGTAAGCATAAGCGGGGCGTTCCGCTACCTTGCTTGAATGAAAACCTATTTCAGGCTCGTTTTGTCCAAGAGCGAGATGACAAAGGCTAATACTCGCTACTAGAACTGCTGAAAAATGAAAACTTGGTATGGGTTTCATTTATCCTCTTCGAATCGTTACTAGAACATCCTGTGTTTTGCCTTGCCGATAAATCTGCAGGTTGGCTTTTGTCCCGGGCCACAGCCCATGAAGGCGATAAACAAAATCATACGCACTGCCTGGTGGCTTGCCGTTTAGTCCCAAAATCACATCTCCTGGTTCCAAATTGGCATAGTTTGCTGCGCCTCCCGGACTAACAGAAAAGATTTTTAACCCCTGTGTTCCTCCGGGCAGATCTGTGAATGCAGGGCAAGGCCCCACTACCATTCCCAAACGCCCTCGATCCGATTGCGGAGGGCACTGCTCCGGAGTGAGATCCTGGGGATGATGTTCCGTTGGTAATGCACAGGGGCCCACCCAACGATCTCCAAGGACAATAGATACCTCCTTGTAGAGGCCATCCCGCAGGATTTGCAGAGCCACGCGGCTCCCCGGTTTCTGGCCTTTGATAGTCGAGGCGAAGGTCTGCACTGGGCCGACGGGAATATCATCCATCATCATCACCACATCCCCAATCTTCATGCCCGCGTGCTCTGCCGCCCCACCTGATTCCATGGACGCTAATTTTGCCCCGCGATGATCCAGTGTCGGGAAAGGCGTGTCACAAGCTTCAAAAACTGCGCCCATCATCGGTCCGCTGTAAGCCTTTTCTCGAGGAATGATTTCCTCAGGAGGGAGTCTTGCTGGCGTGGAATCTGGTAAAGGCTCGGGAGCGTCCCAAGGATATTCGTTCTGGGATGGGCGCCATCCACGATAAGATGATTTCGTTCGGGTAGTGCGTGTTGGTGAGGCTCTAGGAAATGGCGACCCAAATCCATTGCGTACAAAATTCATTACTTCGCTGACATGAACTGCCTCGCCAGCCGTGCCGGTCGAAGTGCTGTAGGCCTTTCGGGTATTGATTCCAACCAATCGCCCATATTCATCAACCAGCGCACCCCCCGAGTTGCCTGGATTAAGGTCCGCTGATGTTTGTACCAGCATGCAATCATTTCTCGGTGTAACTGATGTGATACGACCGAATGTTATCCGCTGGTTCCCTCCGGGGTAACCTATTGCGTGAACAAAATCATCTGAGGTAAAACTGCCTTCTGGGGCAATGGTGATTGGGGGCAGGAGGTTCATCGTCGACAAAAGGGCCAAGTCTTTGTCCGGATCAGTTTTCATGACAAAGGCGATGTACTTTTCCTTGGAGTGACCTCCGCGTGGTTGTATGTGAAAAACCGATTTTCCCTGAACGACATGATAGTTGGTCACGATGCGGTCGGGTGCGATAACGACCCCGGAACCTTGGCTGTAGATTTTGTCTCCTGGATTCTCTGCTGTAACCAGAACCACGCTGCATAGAGCGCGTTCCGGATCCCCAAGACGGCCAAATGACCAGGCTGTTCCTAGAAAAAGGGCAAATGCAGAAAATATCAGTTTCATGAATCATGAGTGATTTCTAAATAGCGGCATTCGACGCTTGATATGCCATTCGTTGCCGGTTCTAACCGATAAAAGCCATAACTCTTCAGGAATCGCTTAAGCACTGGCTCCTTGGAAACAAACTCTTGGCCAAAGATCTTTTCCCTAGAAATGATATTATCATTACCTGATCTCCCCCAAACTGGCCAAAACTTCAGCCGCACTCCGTCCATAAACTGAATTGTCGTAAAATGTGAAATACCGTGAGTGAATACAAACGGAAGCTGGCTTTTGGAAAAATCAGAAAATAAAGATCCGATAAAAATCAAGGCGACAATTGCGGTTCGTGCTACCACTGGTTTCTTTTGTCCAGTAGGAGGTTTACTTACAGGGGCTCTTTTTGGAATGAACTTAACCCTTGGTATCCGTGGGTGTTTCAAGGGCTGATCGTAGGGAAGTTGTATGATGAACCAATTAGGCCATAATTCTCGGATAGCGTCCTCAGCAAGCCTGCCAATTGCAAAACAGATAAGACCTCCAAAAAAGACAAAAAAAACAACAACCAAAAGAGCGTTCATCAGTTATCTCCCTAAAAACAGCCGGGAAGCGAAACTGGGTGATCCGCCACACTGAAGTACAGCCTCAGCCGCATCTTTTACATCATAGGAAATTCTAAAAAACTCAACCCGTTGTTCGTCTGGATCAAAAATGACATAGCATGCCCTAGCATCTCCATCTCTGGGTTGTCCCGCGGAACCAACATCGATCAGGTATTTTCCCGAATTATTGAGGTAGATATCCTTTGCCTCAGTGAAAGTTGTACGACCGTTCTTTTGCATCCATATACCAGGGGCGTGGGTGTGTGCACAAAATCCAATACGTCTCTTTTGTTTAGCGAAATGCCTATCTGCATCCTGTTCTGTGAAGACGTATTCAAACTCAGTCGGATTATGAAGTGATCCATGCGTTGCAGTGAAATTGGGGTCGTCAATCGATAGGGGAAGGGAGCCGATGTAGTTAAGATTCCTGGCTGATAGCTTGGATTTATGAAACTCCAAGGAATTGCGAATCTCTAAACGATAACCAGCTGCTATCTCATTTCTTAATAAGGCCATTTCATGGTTTCCATAAACCGAATAGCGGAATCGCGTCCTAACTAGATCAAGGCACTCGTTGGGGTGGCCACCGTAGCCGACAACATCTCCCAAGCTGGCTAGGTGCCTGACTTCTTTCGAGTCCAGATCCTGCAAGACCGACTGAAGGGCTTGAAGGTTTCCATGGATATCTGATAAAAAGGCAAATTTGTTTGTGCTCATATTTAGTAGTACGTAGGAAATAGATATCGTCAACCATCCTGCGTACTTGTTGAATGGGCAGATGGACGAGGTGAGGGAAAGGGTGATTCAGCACATCAAGCTCGCCCAAATACTTGCTAGTAAGTATTTTAATATCCCAGGCGCTAGCCGAGAGGAAATCCTGTCAGAGGCCCAAACAGCTTTGGTGAAAGCCTCGATGGCGTATCAGGAGGACAAGGGGCCCTTTATACCATTTGCAGGAACAGTGATCCGTAATGCTCTAAACTCGCTGTTCAAAAAACAACTACGACAGGTGCAGATGATCGGAAAAAGTCTGGACGAAACGATCATCGGGGCAACGCAGTTTGGAACACATATTGGAAACCTGGGCCAAAACATACGGGATACTCAAAGAGATGTAATTAAAGAAATGGAGAAAAAAGAAGGTGCAATAAGACTAAATGCGGCAATGAAGATTCTTACTGAAAAAGAAAGATACGTAGTAATATGTACTGGAAAAGGAATGACTCTGAGTGAAATTGGGGAAAAGCTACGTGTTTCACGACAAGCTATTTACAAGACCTTAACAAAGGCCTTCGTGAAAATAAAATCTAATTTAACAAATAATGCTTCATGAAACTGGTGACCGGAGGAAATTTTTGTGAGTTAAGGAAAGGAGACTTTTTCTTTGTAGATGGAATTCTGGCAAGAGCTTTGGATGTAAAGAAAGGCGGCTTTGGAAGAATCGTAATAACGGAAATAGATAAACACGATAAAAAAGATGAAAACTATATATTTAATGAAATAATAGCAATAAAGGGGGTCAGCCGTGAGCATACAAATGGAAGGGCAAAAAAACTTTTTCAGGAAGAAATTATCAACTGGTCGAAATTTAAATGTCCAAAGAACGTCTCGTTACTGGGTATTCTGGAAGATAACGAAGGAGATTGGTATACATGCATGCCAAGATATTATTGTAACTTATCGGAATTCCTAAGCAGTCGTCAACCCAGTGAAATAACGTACCTTTTAACGTTCCAGATTATTGCAGATATAGCTTACGCCATGATGGAAGCATATGAATGCAATGTTCTCCATCTAGATATTAAGCCGAGCAATATCTTAGTTAAGCTTCCAAGACCGATAGTTCATAAAGTCATTCGCGCAACAGAACCAATATACGAGTTTCATCTTAGTGATTGGGGCATATCAGGAATAATCACTAATAGTGACGCAACCAAATCCTGTAAAGAAGGAGGCTATAATGGAACAATTCCATATATGTCACCTGAAAGACTAAATACAAAAAAAAGAGAAATCAGTCACAAAAGTGACGTTTATTCCCTTGGGTTATTGTTGTTCGAAGTCATAACAGGTGTTTTGCCATTCTCGAGGCATGATTCGAGAATCGAGGCAGTTATATGTGAAGTAATCTCAGAAGAGTACTTCTCTAATATTCATCAGTTGCTTGTTGCTCACCAGATAGACGCCGATATCGCCGATTTGATTCTCAAGATGACTGATCCTAGTCCATCTAAACGTCCCAATATTGCTGAATGCACGCCCCAAATTATAAAAGCATTACTTAAAAAGAATAATCTGCACAAACCTATAAACACAACAAGACATGATTCACAAAACAAAAACAATAAGTTAGATAATCTTTTGGAGCCAAGATTCAAAAAAACGATTGTAAGTCATGTCTTCTCATTAGCCCACGACATTGCTAGATACGAAATCTATGACAACAAAGACGATCCTATATATACGGCTTTAAAAAAAGGTTTTGATGATGAACTTTGTGGTAAAATAAACATGACTTCTGAGCAAATGCTGAAAACCGGCTCAATGATTGAACTTTCACGATTATACGAAAACTCACTTGTTATGAGTTCTTTTAGGGAATTCTCGGACGATGAAAAAACAATCATACGTAACCAGATAGCGCTTGTTTCTGGCATACAAAGTCTATCTACGAACATCGAAAACTACGAATTTAACACACGGCACTTCACGAATATCCTAGCAAATGCAATAGTTCCAGGTGTCTTAAGTCAATATCACCATAGATTTCATCAAGTATGGGAAAATAAGCTTGTTCCTTTGCCAATGTATTTAATGTTTCTTCTCTTCAACAGTGGTAAACCAGTTTTTCCCGACGCAGAAGACTTCATTGGTGACGGACATATGTGGGGCAATACATCATTGTTCAATGATTACATTAATGAAAACTGGTACTATTATCTTTTAGAATACTACAAAGGGAAAAAAAACAAAACTGGTACATATTTACCGGACAACGCAGAGGACATTCTTTGCCTTGACCTAGAAAAGCTTCCATCAGTCAAATACTCACTGATTCTATATCAGGCAAAAAAAGGAAAGTACCAAATTCTTTCCGTATATGATAATGATAAATCCTATGGGATAAGGCAGAGCGTTTCTTGGCGTGACGCGGCTCCAAACATCAAGGCAACTGCCGCCACCAAAAATATGCCGCCTGAAATACTATCCGACGGGGAAATTACACCCCATGAATTAATGCAATATATCGCAAAGTACGTCTCTTGATTCGTCTTCTTTTATATCTTCTTTTTCGATTTATCTTTGAGGATCGGGTTTACAAGGAACTTCTAATTAGTACTGCATATTATGACCAAGAAATATGCACTTTCTCGTATTGTTAAACTTATTGAAAACTGGGCGGATAATCCCGATCAACGCCATGAAGATGTCTTGGCGGATATCCTAGACACGGCCCTTAAGGCCTTAAATAAGAGGTAAAAGCATGCCAGACAACGTTATACCGTTGGTTGTTTTGGAGAAAACCCCAGAGGGCCGCCCGCCATCGATGCAGCATTACCGACCGCGTCCCAAACTCTTAGTGGCCAAAAAATTCAAAATACACCATTCCATTCAACTCATGGTCGATGCTCTTGCACCCTTCCAGCCTGAAAAGGTTGATCCCCAAGGTGACATGCTTACGGCTGAGATAACCTTCAAAAGAAAGAAACTTTCTTATGCCATGATGCTTTCTGGGACGATGGCAACCGTCTGGGTCTCGCTTCTTAAAGGCCGTATCCCAGAATACAGCATACCCTCCTTGGGTCATGTGCTACATGGTCTGACGGCTATGATTGAGGCCGATCCTGTTTACTACATTGATCGCAGTCGCCAACTGGTCAGGCGAACAACACTTTTCGTGGGCCGGATCGGTAGTCGGGCTCATAAGCGCTATGCCCAGCATGTCAGGACAAGTCTTGCGGATGATCTCAGCGAATGTTGCATGAACTTCGATGTGGTGATTGCCGAAATGCAGGGGACCTTGTCGGAAGCTTGGAAAGCTGACATTAATCGAACTTGGGCTGAGGCGTGGTGCTAAATCATGATCAGTTTTCTCCATTGGCTTTTTTCAGGAAAAAAAGAATCTCTGCTTCCTTCGGCAGGAGTCGAGAATCCGGAGTTCCAAGTTCAGAATCCAGTTTCGGACGGAGAGAATGTACTTTTTGACGATGGACGGATTCGGGTGACGCCGGCGTTAATCCTGATCGGTGAAGGGAAAAGAATCGTTGTTTCCCAGATCAGGGAATTTCAATGGGGACTGCTTAAGGAAAACAGACTGGGCTGGCTCATGTGTAAGCTCATTTTGATTCTGCTAATTGGTGGGGCGTTATTCTTTGGTCTCTTCGAGATGTGGATCTACTTCACGTTTTGCATGATCGGAGTGTTGGAGTCGGTGTGGTGGATGTGGAAATGGCCCTATAGCGTTTCAATCCGAACCTCGGGTCTTTTTGGGGAGTATATCGAGTTCTCGGATCAAGCCTCAATTAATGCATGCGGGAAAGCCATCGAGGCGGCCATTAAGGCTCGAGCTTAAATGGGATATTTATTGTTACTCTTGGTGACAGGTCCCGTCGCAATGATCGGTTTGTGTCGGCTAAACGTAAGCAAGGAATTATTGAGCTTTGTGCAAAATGGAAAAAATAGCTCCATATATTCCACGGGGTTACGCAAAAATGCGGAGGCTGGGATTGTGGCGGATCAGGTAAAGCTAGCGGGGTGTTACGCGGAGGGTAGGGGGGTGAAAGCAAATATGCAGGAGGCGGCAAAGTGGTATCGGGCGGCCGCGGAGAGGGGTAATGTGGCGGCTATGTGCCACCTAGGCAGGGCTTATGAAAAGGGATCGGGGGTGAAGAAGAATGAGTTAGAGGCGGTTCAGTGGTATAGGAAAGCTGCAGGGCAGGGTGATGCTTATGGGGAATTCCTTTTAGGGGTAGCGTATGAGTGTGGGGTGGGGGTGAAGAGGGATTATGAGCGGGCGGTGGAGCTGTATCAGAAGTCAGCCGAAAGGGGATCTGTGTATGGGCAGTGCTTTCTAGGTAGTTGTTATGAGGAGGGATTTGGGGTGGAAAAGAACGAGGTCTTAGCCAAGATGTGGTACGCTGCAGCGAGAAAAAATGACCCAAAGAAAGCAGCAGAGATTCTCAAGGGATTGAGGACTCAGATGTGATGAAAATGCTAAAACTTACTCCTCACGAGGAAAATTAAATATGAAGTATGCAGGCTTTTGGATCCGTTTGGTGGCCTTAGCGATCGATTGCATCATCATCGTGCCCCTCAACAATTACATTCTTTCGTATATAAGCGATGGTTCCATTTTACGGATTCTGGTGCCCAACATGATTTGGTGGGTTTACACGGCTGGGCTGACCTCCTCCAGTCTTCAAGCTACATTAGGAAAAAAGATCCTTGGCCTTAAGGTGGTGGATCTAAATGGGAACCGGATATCTTTTGGCAAAGCCACCGGAAGGTTTTTAGCTTCAATTCTGTCGGGCCTGATTCTGGGCATTGGATATCTGATGGTTGCCTTCAATCCAAAAAAGCAGGGGTTACACGATCAGATTGCTGGGACTTACGTGGTCAAAAACACGCCTTCCGGCCAAGAACCTCCGGTATTGGGTTAACGGAACAAGGCTACATATGGCCCTAGCCCTGTATTTGTCCTAGGGGGTAGGTAAAATGCTATTGAAACGATGGGGTCTGCCTACAGCTACAAATGTACGAATCCCGAGTGTGGTTATGAAGCCACAATCTCGGGGGGGAAGGACTTTGGATTTTGTGGAGAAGTCGAGTCGATGACATGTCTGGATTGCAAGGAGCTGATGGATGTGCTGATAGCGCCTGCCCCGGATCTAAAACCCATCGAGCCGAGGTGCGATGAGTGCAAAGGGCAAAACCTAAAGAAATTCTATTCTGGCAGGACCCGATGCCCGAAGTGCGGCTCAAAACTCAAGAAAGACACCAACCTAGATATTATGTGGGACTAAATATATGAAGAACGGGAATTAAAATGAAGCTGCCACCAGGATTTACAAAAAAGGAATTTCAAGAGGCATCGAATGAATACCTAAAGGGCCTGTTTGGAGTAAAAAGTACACAAAAAGTAGGCATGAAAGGTGCAAACAAAAGAAAACTAAACGACAAGCCAGATTGTGCCTGTGACGATGTAACTGATAAGAAAGACTAGCCTTATGAAAAAAAATTCGACTTTGAGCCGAATTGCGAGCGCGACAATCCTCTTCAAGTTAACCCTTCGGCAAAGGAAATGGGTGGCAGAACTAGTTATTAAATAATGAATCTGTCTGGGAATGCAACCGATCGGCTTCTAAAGAAAACAAGAGGAGTTAAATAGGTGAACATTATGATTAAAATTGTTGCTACTTTTATTGACGAGAAAACATTGATAACCATAGATGATGAGGGTATTTCGATTGATTCTAAATATGATAAAATTATTAAACTTATAAAGTCCATATATCGTCGAGCCATTATGAATTACGGACCTTCTGATGGTTTCTTTGGAGGATATATGGCAATGCAGTTAGATAAGTATGGGGCAAAAATCCTGAAAGTATCAGATACAGAAGAAGATGAAGCAGAGGAAGACAGAGTTTATTAGTGGATGTAGCCCAAAAGAATTAGCAATGATCACTAACCTTATGGGCAAGTATGGCCGACTGTATTTGTGATGCGAAACCAGACAGTTGAAGAATCCAATTAAGTTAAACATTCAAGCTCCTAGCCCTGTATTTGTCCTAGGGGGTGGATAAAATACTATTCAAACGATGGGGTCTGCCTACAGCTACAAATGCACGAATTCCGAGTGTGGTTATGAAGCCACAATCTCGGGAGGTAAGGACTTTGGATTTTGTGGAGAGGTCGAGTCGATGACATGTCTGGACTGCAAGGAGCTGATGGATGTGCTGACAGCGCCTGCGCCGGATCTAAAACCAATCGAGCCGAGGTGTGATGAGTGCAAAGGGCAAAACCTGAAGAAATTTTATTCTGGCAGGACCCGCTGCCCGAAGTGTGGCTCAAGACTCAAGAAGGACACCAACTCCGATATCATGTGGGACTAAGAATGAGCCGACTCATTAGCCGTTCGGTAGGGAACTCGGGTGGCAGAATACTGCCCCCAAATGAGCAGGGTGGGGATGGAGGAGGCGATGGAAGCGAAGGGGAGAAGGTTTTCTTTGATGATGGGCAGGTGAGGGTGACGGAATCGCTGGTAACAATTGGGCATCCTTGGAACAAGGCGTTTGCCGTGCGGGAAATCAGCTCAGTGACTTATGGGAAAAACAATTCCAACGATCTGGGTGCATCGATTTTGCGAAGCGTTGGTTGGTTGGCCTTGGGATTTGGGCTTCTGGTAGGCGTGGCTGGATTTTGGCCGGGGATGGTCTTTGGGCTTTTTATGGGAGTAGGGCTGCTGTTCGGAGGTCATAAAAAAGATGCGCCGTATAGCGTGACTCTCAGCACTGGT
>Ga0114973_10003887_pt1 | contig 10458 bp, 10 predicted proteins | sample M_140807_MF_Meta_FD_87025 | JGI IMG/M metagenome (GOLD analysis project Ga0114973, IMG submission 87025) | Freshwater microbial communities from Lake Montjoie, Canada to study carbon cycling - M_140807_MF_MetaG | ecosystem: Environmental > Aquatic > Freshwater > Lake | place: Lake Montjoie... | reverse complement strand
CAGGTGGAAGATTAGGTTTAAGGTCTTTAAGAAATATTCCTTTTGTTAATAGACCAGTTGATGTTGGAGCGGCTTATTTCACAATTTCTGACTCTATTTTTCAAAATAAAGTTGATGATTGGCAACAATTAGATTTAGTTCATAAATGGACTGACACCTTTCATGTGTTTAGTGATTATGAAATAACAACTACAACAGGACCTATGCGCTATGCCACCAAAAATGGTTTAAGAAGTTTAGCGATACATGAATTAGCAACTTTAACCAAAATGGGTGTAAATGTTTTACAAGAAAGAAAAATAGAAAAAGTAGTTATTAATTCTAATAATGTAAAAGTTGATAACGAAGAATTTGATGCTGTAGTTTTGGCAATGCCAGGAATTCAAGCAGCCCGAATTATTGAAAACGATGAAATAGCTGATGAATTAAATAAACAAAATTGGGCATCAGCTCTTTCTGCCTGGTTTGTCATTGACAGCGATACACCAAAATATGATGCAATGTTTGTTAACAATCATGAAGTTGTTTCATTAATTGTTAATGACGGCAAAAGAAGAGGCGATAACGCTCCAGTCATAAATGTGATTACTACAAGTGATTACGCCAAACAAAGATTAGAAAATTTTGCAAATTATGCAGATGAAGTAATTGATCACGCATTAGAAATCTGGAACATTCAAAGTGAAGTGGTGGAAAAAGGAATTACCCGCTGGTCGATAGCTCAACCAAGCCCAGCTAAGAGACCACAACTGCCTGATCGCTTGGCCATTGTTGGGGACGCTTACAGCGATAACCCCAGAATTGAATCCGCGTGGCTAGATGGCGTTGCGGTGTTAAGCCAACTTGAGATGCTGAACTAGATTCGTCCAGGCAAGTTTTTACAAAGATAAAGGAAAAATAAATGCCAGCCATCGTTTTGCTCGGAGCACAATGGGGCGATGAAGGCAAAGGTAAAGCAACAGATCTATTAGGACATCGAGTTCAATATGTTGTTCGTTATCAAGGCGGAAATAACGCCGGTCACACTGTAGTAATTCCTACCAAAAACGGTCCAGAAAAGTTTGCCCTACATCTTCTTCCTTCTGGAATTTTAACTCCTGAAGTAGTCCCAGTAATTGGAAATGGTGTCGTAATTGATCCTGCAGTTTTGTTAAATGAAATTAAAGGATTAAATGAAAGAGGAATTGATACTTCTAAATTAAAGATTTCAGCAGATGCTCACATTATTACTAGTTATCACGTGATGCTTGATAAAACAATTGAAAGATTTTTAGGAAAATCAAAAATTGGAACAACTGGTCGAGGAATTGGTCCTGCTTATGGTGACAAAGTAAGCAGAGTTGGAATTAGAGTGCAAGATTTATATGATGAATCAATTTTAAGAAAAAAAGTTGAAGGTTCCCTTGCTTCTAAAAATCAAACTTTAGTTAAGGTTTATAACAGAAGAGCAGTTGATGTTGATTCAATCGTTACAGAACTATTAAGTTACGCCGATAAATTAAAACCATACTTAGCTAATACTTCACTGTTACTTCATGAGGCACTTGTTCGTGGTGACAATGTTTTATTAGAAGGCGGCCAAGGAACTCTACTTGATGTTGATCATGGAACTTATCCATTCGTTACTTCCTCAAATCCAACCGCAGGAGGAGCAGCAACTGGATCAGGAATTGGTCCTACAAAAATAACTAGAGTTATTGGAATTGTTAAGGCTTACACCACACGAGTTGGCGAAGGTCCATTTCCAACAGAACTACTTGATGAAAATGGGGAACGCTTAAGACAAATTGGTGGAGAAGTAGGCACCACAACAGGGCGACCAAGAAGATGTGGTTGGTATGACGCAGTAGTTGCACGTTACGCCTCAAGAATTAATGGATTAACTGACTTCTTCTTAACTAAATTAGATGTGCTTAGTGGCTTTAAAGAAATTCCAGTTTGTGTAGCTTATGAAATTGATGGCAAAAGATATGACGAAATGCCAATGACTCAAACACAATTTCATCACGCCAAACCAATTTATGAAATGATGCCAGGTTGGGATGAAGATATTTCTAACGCCAGGAAATTTGAGGACCTGCCAGTTAATGCTCAAAAATATGTGGAATTCTTAGAAAAGATTTCCGGTGCTCCAATGAGTGCGATAGGCGTGGGCCAGCACCGCGATGCCACGATCTCTCGAAGAGACCTGATTAACTAACCTCTATGGCAAACGAATTCGTGGCAAACCCTGAAGAGGGCAAAAGAGTTTTTGATTTAGATCGAGCTCATGTTTTTCATTCTTGGAGTGCACAAGGTGCAATAAAGCCTTTACCAATTGCTGATGCACAAGGGTCTTATCTTTGGGATTACGACGGAAACAAATATTTAGATTTTTCTTCTCAATTAGTTAACACAAATATTGGGCACCAACATCCAAAAGTTGTGAAAGCAATTCAAGATCAAGCTGCACGTTTAACTACAATTGCACCGCAGCATGCAAATGATATGCGCGGAATTGCTGCCAAGAAATTAACTGAGTTGGCACCAGAAGGTATGAATCATGTTTTCTTCACTAATGGTGGCGCAGATGCAATTGAAAATGCTGTACGTATGGCAAGAATTCACACTAAACGACATAAAGTTTTAAGTTTTTATCGCTCCTATCACGGCAACACTGGAACTGCTATTCAAATGACCGGAGATCCAAGACGTTGGCCAAATGAATTTGCTTATGGCGTAATTCATTTCTTTGGACCATTTCCTTACCGTTCCCAATTTTGGTCAAATTCACCTGAACAAGAAACAGAAAGAGCTTTACAACATCTTGAATCCGTAATTCAATTTGAAGGACCTGCCACAATTGCTGCAATTTGTATTGAAACAGTTGTGGGAACTGCTGGTGTTATGGCACCAACACCTGGATACCTTGAAGGTTTAAGAAAAATTTGCGACAAGTATGGAATTTTATGGATCGCAGATGAAGTAATGGCTGGTTTTGGTAGAACTGGTGAATGGTTTGCATTCCACCACGCCACTGCAAAACCTGACTTAATTGTTTTTGCTAAAGGATCAAACTCTGGTTACATTCCAGTTGGTGGAGTAATTATTGATAAACCAATTTATGAAACATTTATTGACAAGGTTTTCCCAGGTGGGCTTACCTACTCTGGTCACCCATTAGCTACAGCTTCAATCGTTGCAACATTAGATGCAATGAAAGAAGAAAAAATGATTGAGAATGCTCGTGAAATTGGTAAAAATATTATTGGTCCAGCTTTAGAAAAAATGAAAGAAAAACATTCTTCAATTGGCGATGTTCGCGGTATGGGAGTTTTCTGGGCAGTGGAATTAGTTAAAAACAAAAACACAAAAGAACCACTTGTGCCATATAACGCTGCAGGAAAAGATGCAGCCCCAATGGCAGAACTTGGTGCTGAATGTAAAAAATTAGGACTCATGCCATTTATCAATATGAACCGTTTACACGTTGTTCCTCCTTGCAATATCACGCAAAGTGATGCAGAAAAAGGATTAGCGATTTTGGATCAGGCTTTTGCCGTTACAGATAAGTACGCCAGCGCATAACTAATCAAGTCCTGTGAAAGAATAGGCACTGTGGCAATGATCCCGGATGTATTAGCTTCCCGGTACGCCTCTAGCCAAATGTCAGATATTTGGTCTCAAACAAACAAAATAATCCTAGAACGAAAACTTTGGGTTGCCGTTATGAAAGCCCAACAAGAATTAGGTTTAAATATTCCTGCATCCAACATTGCAGATTATGAAAAAGTAATCGAAAAAGTTGATTTAGATTCAATCAGAAAACGTGAAGAAAAAACACGTCATGATGTAAAAGCAAGAATTGAAGAATTTAATGCTCTTGCAGGGCATGAAGATATTCATAAAGGTTTAACTAGCAGAGATTTAACAGAAAATATTGAACAATTACAAATCAAAGAATCTCTTAAATTAGTTCATGATAAAACCGTGGCAACTTTGTCTCAATTGGCAAAATTAGCTACTCAATATTCAGATTTAGCAATAACTGGCAGAAGCCACAATGTCGCAGCTCAAAGTACAACTTTGGGTAAAAGATTTGCATCGGCTGCAGAGGAAACTTTGCATGCTTATGCAAAACTAAATTCTTTGATATCGACTTATCCTTTAAGAGGGATAAAAGGCCCCGTTGGAACATCACAAGATGTTTTGGATTTATTTGATAACGATGACAAAAAAGTTCAAAAACTTGAACAAATTGTGGCTAAACATTTAGGTTTTGAAAATGTATTAACAAGTGTGGGTCAGATTTATCCTCGATCAATTGATTTTGATGTCATTTCAACTTTGTTTCTAATTTCTGCCGGGCCATCTTCTTTGGCGACCAGCATTAGACTAATGGCTGGAAATGATTTAGTAACTGAAGGCTTCAAAGAAGGACAAGTTGGATCTTCTGCAATGCCACACAAAATGAACACAAGATCTTGCGAAAGAGTAAATGGTTTAAATGTTGTTCTGCGCGGTTATATGAATATGACTAGTGAATTATCTGGAACACAATGGAATGAAGGAGATGTTTCTTGTTCTGTTGTTAGAAGAGTTGCATTGCCTGGAAGTTTCTTTGCTCTGGATGGATTACTCGAAACAATTTTGACAGTATTACAAGAATTTGGAGTTTTTAAAGGTGCAATCAAAGCAGAATACGAAAAGTATTTACCATTTCTTGCTACCACAAAAATATTGATGGCTGCTGTTAAAAAAGGTGTGGGTAGAGAAGTTGCACACGAAGTAATTAAAAAGCATGCAATTGCATCAGCTTTAAGTATGCGTGAAGGTAAACCTCAAGATTTAATTTCACGACTGGCAAGTGAGAAAGTATTGAACTTAACAGAGGCAGAATTACACAGTTTGTTAACTGAGCCATTAAGTTTTGTGGGATTAGCTCAACAACAAGTTAGCGATATTGCTGAAAAAGTTGCAGTAATTGTTAAGAAATATCCGCAAGCTGCAAGTTATACACCTAAACCAATTCTTTAAATTTAGTCTCATAATCTAAAAATAATGTCTCCCAAACAAGGGGTAAGAAATCCTCCTAGTAATCAAGAAGGACTTCAGGCATTAAAAGATCTACTTAGTAGTTTTGAAAATAATCAAGAAGTTGACAAAGTAGTAGAACAGACCGCAGTTAAGTACTGTCTGCAATTACTGCACGAAAAAGCTCCAGGAAATAGCGTTGAAGTAAGAATTCCTCCATATGCTGCAGTGCAAGTAATTCCAGGAATTTCTCATAAAAGAGGAACACCACCAGCAGTCATTGAGATGAGTGCTCGAATCTGGATTGATTTGGCAATCGGCAAGATTGATTGGATTACTACCAAAAACAGCGGTGCTATTTCAGCATCTGGGGAAAGAGCTGATTTGAGCGCATATTTACCCGTAATTAGTGCTCAGGATTTAGCAAATTAAGCAATCCCAGTAAGGTTTTTTCAGTGAAGAGAATTCTGTTTGTTCCAATACTTTTATCCACTGCCTTATTAGTGGCAGCGTGTGGATCAAGTGAAAACGATTCAAGCATGCAAAGCAATCCAACAGATCCAAATCAAGGAATGTATGCAGGACCAGTTGGAGATAGTGAAAATAATTTAAATGTTTTAGTTTGGCCAGGTTATGCAGAGGATGGCAATACCGATCCTGTTATTGATTGGGTTAAACCTTTTGAGAAAAATACAGGATGTGAAGTATCTGTAAGAACTTTTAATACTCCACAAGAAGCAATTAATTTAATGCAAGCAGGCGGCTATGACATAATTTCTGCACCAAGTGAAATAACTTATAACCTTATTGAAAACACATCAGTTCAACCAATTAACACCTACCTCTTAGAAAATTACTCGAGTATCTTTGATGATTTAAAGGAAAGATCTTGGAATAAAGTTGAAGAAAACATTTATGGGGTCGCGCAAGGCAGAGGGGCAAACCTACTTACCTACAACATCAAAAGATTAAATCAACAAGTTATTAACTGGGAATTAACATTTAATCCAGAAAGTGAATTTGCTGGCAAAATTTCTGTGCACGATTCACCTATGACAATTGCGATAGCGGCACTTTATCTTATGAAGGCAAATCCCGATTTAGAAATAACTAACCCTTATGCACTCGATAAAAATCAATTCGATGCAGTTATGGAATTGATTACTAACCAAAAATCTATTGTGGGTAACTATTGGAGTGATTACACATCAGATATTAACGCCATTAAAAATAATCAAGTTGACATTGGCTTAAGTTGGCAATCAACAATAAATGCGGTTAACGCAACCGAAAGTTTAATTAGAGGCGTTAAACCTATTGAGGGAACCACTGGTTGGGTTAATAACTGGATGATCTCCAGTGCAACAAAAAGTATTAATTGTTCCTATAAATGGATTGATTGGATGATAAGTCCACAAACAAATGCTTTAACTGCTGAATGGTTTGGGGAAGCTCCATCAAATAGAGAAGCTTGCGCCCTAACTGCAGATAAAAGACATTGCGCACTTTTCAATGCGCAAGATGAAAAGTTCTGGTCTGATATTTACTATTGGGAATATCCTCTAACTAAATGTTTAGATGGACGAACCGAGATTCAATGCGTGGGCTATGAGGATTGGTTCTTAACTTGGACAAATTTTCGAAATTCTTAAATTAAAACATTTGGCAATAAAACTGTCAGTCTAGTTACATATTTTGTTTGGATATGAGAGAATAAGGCTATGGCCCAATTAAAAGATCAACTAAAAAAAGACTTAACTGATGCAATAAAATCACATAACCAAGTTATTTCTGGCACTTTGCGCATGGCGCTAACTGCTATAACTAATGAAGAAGTTTCAGGTAAAGAATCTAGAGAGTTATCTGATACTGAAGTGTTATCAGTTTTAACTAAAGAAGCTAAAAAACGTCGTGAATCAGTAGATGCCTACATGCAAGCTAATAGAAAAGACTTGGCTGATAAAGAATCAGCTGAATTAACAGTCTTAGAAAAGTATCTGCCAGCAGCCTTATCTGAGCAAGAATTAGAAGACATTATTGCTAAAGCAATCACCGAAGCAACCAGTCAAGGTGCAACAGGAATGAAAGCTATGGGAATAGTTATGAAAATTATTCAGCCTCAAACAGTTGGTCGAGTTGATGGAACTTTATTAGCAAATAAGGTTAAAGAAAAACTCAGTTAGTGCTTGTGCTTTAAAACTTCAAGTAGGGCTTGCACTTCATCCATTAAGTATCGACGGTGTCCACCCACGGTTTTGATGCAATGAAGTTTCCCTTTCTGACTCCAACGGGTGACAGTTTTTGGATCAACTCGAAAAAGGGCCGCCACCTCACTTGGGGTGAGCAAAATTGTGTGGGTAGGTATTTCCACGGGCGAATCTCCTTAGTTTCTTCGATATATTCTCCACCCGAAATAGGCGATTTTTCCTATATTTTTTTTATTGACCAGACATACTCCTGGTCATTAAAGTCTGTTTTTACCCTGCACCGAGGAACCCCGAGTTAGAGAAAATCCCGAAAATGGGGGGGGTAAAACATGAAAGAATTAGAAATCATTTCTGATTTCACAATATTTTTACAAAATAAAGGCTTAACAATTCAAGATATATGTCAATACTTAGTAACAGTTAGTTTAAAAGATTACGGATTTTATTGTTCCGTTTTTGCTGAAATTCAAAAGAGTGGCCAAGTCCGTGTAACTTCCCAATTTGGTGCTGACCCTAAAGATGTAGAAGCTTGGCAGGACATGTCTTTCGAGATTAAAACCCCTGTTAATGATTGCTTAAGAGAAAATAGAATTGTGTGGATTAATACTTTGCCTAATTATTCACAAGAATACGAATTACTAAATTCATTACCTACAGATGATCGACTAAAAACCTTAGTCGCCTTTCCCTTAAGAGGCTCTTCACATTTATTAGGAGCAATTTCAATGTTAAGTTCTAAAAAAATTGAACTCGATACTGAAATTGAATTGCTAATTAAAAGTTTATGCCACATGACAGCTTTGAGAATGGAGATCAACTCAAATTCAAAAGACAAATCAAAAGACTCACACAACGGAGAAAGTCCTATTAATAACGGTAATTTAACAACATTAACCCCAAGACAAAAAAAGATCCTGGAAATGCTCATTGCAAAGAAAACTAACAAAGAAATTGCAGATGAATTGATCTATAGTGTGTCAACAATAAAACAAGAAACTATTTCAATATATGAAAAGTTAGGGCTAAGAGGCCGCGAGGACTCTTATTTACTACAAGAATACCTAGACGCGATCAAAGATTAAATAAAACGAATTATTTCTCTTCTTCTAATTGCGCCCAAGCAGCTTCCATCTCTTCTTCTTTAGTTCTATTAGTTTTTAACTCTTGAGCAAGTGCATTTAAATCAGTTTCTCCATTGCCATATTTCAAATCGCGAGCAACTTTTGTTTGTTTCGCTTTTGCGCGGCCTCTACCCATGTTGATTAACCAACACCTTTCATTGTCTAAATATCGTGATTAAGCAGGATCACCCTGCACCTTGGTTTTATCGCTTCCTTGCAAAATTTGTCAGAGCTTTTAATTGACTAGTAGCCAATTAAAAATCTTGGTGAACCTAGCCTACAACTTTTCCCTAAATCCAATTGCGAGGGAAAAGTAACAAATGTCCATAATGTCTGGAATCGCCGTTGATTAGTCCCTCCTGAGGAAGTCTTGGAGAATTTATATTTGTGGTATTCGCGAGGGCGAATCTAGGAGAGGTTTTTAAATGCCGAATGAGGCAAACGAAACCCCGAATTTGCTGTCTCCTGGGGAAGTAGCAGAACTATTCCGAGTAGATCCAAAGACTGTGACCCGTTGGGCCAAAGCAGGCAAGCTTTCCCCGGTAAAAACCTTGGGTGGACATAGGCGCTATCACGCTCATGAGGTCCACGAGCTGCTTCGCAAAATTCAAGAAAAGTAAATCTTCTACCTAATGCCCTGATGCCCTTTTGAGGGACTTGGCGTACTCTTAAACCACCTAACCTACGCTTCGGTAAGTTACCAAACCGAAGGTTAGTCTCCTTCAATTCATAAGGAAAAATCATGGCAGCTCTAGGTCTTCCCTCCATCATTCAAGGTGGAATGGGTGCTGCGGTTTCATCATGGGGTTTAGCTAAAGAAGTAGCAAAGTGCGGACAACTTGGCGTTGTTTCTGGCACTGCTTTGGAATCAGTTGTGGCCAGACGTTTGCAAGATGGCGACGTTGGCGGACACATGCGAGAAGCTTTAAAACATTTTCCTTACCCTGCAGTTACTGAACACATTTTAGAAAAATGGTTTTTACCTGAAGGAAGAAATGGTCAACCGTATAGACCAATGAGACGCATTAGTTTGAATGCTCATACTGAACATGATCAATTAGTAGTGGCCGCAAACTTTGTGGAAGTTTGGTTAGCTAAGCAAGCAAACAATGGCAAAGTCGGAATTAACTTTTTAGAGAAATTACAAACTGCAACACCAGCTGCTCTTTATGGTGCGATGCTCGCAGGGGTAGATGCAGTATTAATGGGTGCTGGAATTCCTAGAGAAATTCCTAAAATAATTAGAGACTTTGCGGATGGCAAAGCTGGAACATTAAGTGTTGACAGTGAAAGACCAAGTGGTATGGCAGCCCCTACTTTAACTTTTGATCCCCAAGAATCTTTTGGTGCTGCACCTAAATTAATTCGACCAATGTTTTTAGCAATTATCACTGCAGAAGTTTTAGCTTCTTATTTAGCAAGAAATGATGTTACGAAACCTGATGGTTTCATTGTGGAACATTGGAAAGCTGGTGGACACAATGCACCACCAAGAAGAAAAGTTGAAACTGAATCTGGATTTGGTCCATTAGATGAAGTTAATTTTGAAAAGATGAAAGCAGTTGGTTTACCCTTCTGGTTAGCAGGTGGAAGATCAACTCCAGATTCTGTTAAAGAAGCTTTTGCCTTAGGTGCAGAAGGTGTACAAGTTGGAACTTTGTTTGCCTTAAGTAACGATTCAGGATTATTACCAAAATACAGAGAACAAATGCTAGATGCAGCACGCAAAGGAAACTTAAAGGTAAGGACAGATCACAGAGCGTCTCCTACCGGTTTTCCATTTAAAGTTGTGGAGTTACCTGGAACTGTTGGTGAAGATTCTGTTTATAAAGCAAGACCACGACTTTGTGATCTTGGATATTTAAGAACTTCTAAATTAGATGAAGCAGGCAAAGCTACTTATACCTGTGCGGCTGAACCTGATGCAGCGTTTTTGAAAAAACGTGGTGATGAAAAAGAATTAGCCGGCAGAATGTGTTTGTGTAATGGATTGCTTGCAGCAGTTGGGTTAGGTCAAGAAAGACCAGATGGTTACAAAGAAGCACCATTGTTAACTTTAGGTTCTACAACTAGTGATGTTGAAAATATGTTAAAGACTCATCCCCAAGGTTGGTCTG
>Ga0114973_10003886_pt1 | contig 10459 bp, 12 predicted proteins | sample M_140807_MF_Meta_FD_87025 | JGI IMG/M metagenome (GOLD analysis project Ga0114973, IMG submission 87025) | Freshwater microbial communities from Lake Montjoie, Canada to study carbon cycling - M_140807_MF_MetaG | ecosystem: Environmental > Aquatic > Freshwater > Lake | place: Lake Montjoie... | reverse complement strand
CCCCCCGAACTGGAACCCGGCTGGGCTGCGTTGCACCACTGGGATGAGCTCGAAGCGGCGGCGGATTGAGCCGGGCTCGATGGTGCATCGGCAGCTTTCGTTCCGCCCAAGGTCGTGTCCAGCACCACAGGGCGCCGGCAGGGCCGGGTCATAAGCTCACCACCCTGCCCGTCAACTGCGCCCATGAGCCGTTACGTCTTCACCTCGGAATCCGTTACGGAAGGGCACCCCGACAAGATCTGCGACCAGGTGAGCGACGCCGTGCTGGACGCGGTGCTTGCCCAGGATCCCGCCAGCCGGGTGGCCTGCGAAACCGTGGTGAACACCGGCCTGTGCCTGATCACCGGCGAGATCACCACCAACGCCCGGGTTGACTTCAACAGCCTGGTGCGGGGTGTGATCGAGCAGATCGGCTACAGCGGAGCCCGGGCCGGCGGCTTTGATGCCCGCAGTGCCGCCGTGTTGATCGCCCTCGACCAGCAGTCTCCCGACATCGCCCAGGGGGTGAACGAGGCCGACGACCATGACGGCGACCCGCTCGATCTGATCGGTGCCGGCGACCAGGGGATCATGTTCGGCTTCGCCTGCGATGAAACGCCGGAGCTGATGCCCCTGCCGATCAGCCTGGCCCACCGGCTGGCCAGGAAACTGGCAGAGGTGCGCCACAACGGCAGCCTCGGCTACCTCCTGCCGGACGGGAAAACCCAGGTGAGCGTGGTGTACGAGAACGACCAGCCGGTGGCGATCGACACCATCTTGATCTCCACCCAGCACGAGGCCGAGATCGATGGCCTGTCGGAGGAGAAGGCCGTGCGTGAACGCATCTCCGCCGATCTCTGGACCCACGTGGTGCTGCCGGCCACCGCCGATCTGGTGCTCAAGCCCGACCAGGCCCACACCCGCTTTCTGGTGAACCCCACCGGTAAGTTCGTCGTGGGTGGTCCGCAGGGGGATGCGGGCCTCACCGGCCGCAAGATCATCGTGGACACCTACGGCGGCTATGCCCGCCACGGCGGCGGCGCCTTCTCAGGCAAGGATCCCACCAAGGTGGACCGCTCCGCCGCCTATGCCGCCCGCTATGTGGCCAAGGCCCTGGTGGCCGCCGGTCTGGCCCGCAAGGCTGAAGTGCAACTCAGCTACGCCATCGGTGTGGCGCGTCCGGTGAGCATCCTTGTGGAAACCTTTGGCACCGGCCGGCTCAGCAACGACGATCTGACGGCCCTGGTGCAGGAGCATTTCGACCTGCGGCCGGGGGCCATCATCGCCACTTTCGGACTGCGCGATCTGCCCCAGCAGCGCGGCGGCCGTTTCTATCAAGACGTGGCCGCCTACGGCCACTTCGGCCGCACCGACCTCCAACTCCCCTGGGAGGACGTCACCGCGGTAGCGGCCAACCTGCGCCAGGCCACCGCTAGCCGGGTCGGCAGCCCCACCTGAGCCTGGCCCTTCGGCTCCAGGCTCCTGCCCCACCACCCACCGATGCCCCCAACCCTGGGCCTGGGCCTCGACCTCGGTACCAGCGGTGTCCGCCTCGCCCTCATGCAGGCGTTCGGGGATGCACCGGCTGAGCTCCGGTGGGAGCAGGCCATCACCTATCCCAGCCGCTTCGAGGATCCAGAAGGCTGGCGCCAGGCCACGGCCACCCTGGTGGCCGCCCTACTCCCCGAAGACCGGCAACGGGTCGGAGCCATCGCCATCGCGGGCACCTCCGGCACCCTGCTGCTCTGCAGGCCCGATGGCTCCTTGTGCGGGGCTGAACTGTCCGCCGCTCTCCCTTACCACCACGCCTGTCCAGGCCAGCAGGTTGCGGCGGCGACCCTCGTGAACAACCAGGGCCCGGCAGCCAGCGCCAGCGGCAGCCTGGCCCGCGCCCTGGAGCTCTTGGAGCGGGCCCAAACCGCAGGGATCGATGGGCCGCTATTGCTGCGTCATCAAGCCGACTGGCTGATGGGCTGGCTCCTCGGAACCTGGCGCTGGGGGGAGGAGGGAAACAACCTGCGCCTCGGCTGGGACCTGCGGCAGCAGCGGTGGAGCGGCTCCATCGCCAGCCAGAGCTGGGCTAGCGGCCTGCCCCAGGTCTGCCCCAGCGGAAGGGTGCTGGGGCCGCTGGGGGCTGAAGCGGCCGCCCGGCTCAACCTTTCGCCCCGGTGCCGGGTGGTGGCGGGCAGCACCGATGCCAACGCGGCCGTGCTGGCGGCCGATCCGCTGCCCACGGATGGCATCACCGTGCTGGGTACCACCCTGGTGCTCAAGCAATTCGTGCCGGAACCCCTGCAGGGTCCAGGGCTCAGCTGCCACCGGGTGGCCGGCCGCTGGTTGGTGGGGGGAGCCTCCAATGCGGGGGCTGGAATCCTCCGCCGCTTCTTCAACGACGCCCAGATCGCCGCCCTCAGCCGCCAGATCGACCCCAGCCAACCCACAGGCCTGCGGCTGAGGCCGCTGCTGGGAACCGGCGAACGCTTCCCCGTGGATGATCCAACCCTCGAAGCGGTACTGGAGCCCCGTCCCGTGGGCGACGCCCGCTACCTGCAAGCCCTGCTGGAGGGGCTCACGGCCATCGAGCTGCAGGGGTGGAAACGGCTGCGGGAGCTGGGCGCCCCGGCGGTGCAACGGGTGATCAGCCTGGGGGGAGGGGCCCACAACCCCCAGTGGCGCCAGCTGCGCCAGCGGGCCCTGGGGGTGCCGGTGCTGAACCGGCCCCAGCTCTCGGCAGCCCGCGGCATGGCCCGACTCGCGCTGGAGTCCCTGCGAACCGGTGATCCTGAGGCCTGAGATCAGGATCCATGGCCAGGGACCCATGAACGAGGGCTCCCGTCCATGGACCAGGAAGCCCAACAGGATCGGAGCCCCCCGGCGAGGATGGGCCATCCCCCCACCACCCACCGCCATGCCGGCTCCCCTAGGCGAACGCCTGCGCACCATCGCTTCCATGGCCCTGTTCGTGGTGCTGGCTGGTTATGTGGGATTCAGCGCGATCCGCCTCGGCCTGTTGCTCTGGCAGCGGTTTGCCCTGGCCTGATTCCAGAATCGATGCACAACCGCCCCGCAACCCATGGCCGCTGACCCCCTCACCCCCGCCGTGAGTGATCGGATCTGTCGACACATGAACGACGACCACGCCAGTGCCGTGCTCGCCTATGCACGCCACTACGGCGGCATCAGCGGCGCCCGCCAGGCCCGCATGCTGGCGGTGGGTCCCGATGCCATGCGCCTTGAGGTGGATGGCACCCCCGTGGAGGTGCCCTTCGACCATTCCCTGCAGGACAGCGAGGATGCCCATCGCACCCTGGTGACGATGCTGCGCGCCCTGCCCCAGGACGAGACTCCAGACGTCTGAGCGGGTGACCGGGCCAGGGAAAGCTGAAAACGCGTGTCTAGCCGGGCTAACGATGTTCCCCCTGGGTTGGTTCCTGATCACGCCCTGTCCCCTTTGTGGCCAGGACGTGGAAGGGCCGAAATCTGCACCGGGCCAGGCCTGCCGGACCTGTTGTGAGCGCTTGGAGCTTCCTGAGGAGGGCCTGATGGGCGTTGATCCCCTTCCCTGGTGGGGGGCCGGCCGGTACGGCGGCGGTCTGCGGCACCTGTTGCTCGACCTGCGCCGTCGGCCCCGCATCGAAGCGGTAGCCGCCCTGGCGCGGGGAGCGCGGCGTGCCCTGGCCATCACCGTCGACCCACAGCAGCTGCGGGGATGGTGCGAGCGCCCCCTGCTGGTGCCAATCCCGAGCTGGAAACGGCGCGCCAATCCCCTGCCGCCCCTGTTCTGCCGAGCCCTTGAACGCGGGGGCGACTTCCGACGCCTGGATCTCCTCGAGCGCTCCCGTCCCGTGCTGGGCCAGCATCACCTCGGCCGGAGCCTGCGCATCGCCAACCAGGCCGGCGCCTTCCGCTGCCTACGCCCGCCCGAACCCGGGGAAGCCCGCCGACGACCCGTGCTGATCGTGGATGACATCCTCACCACGGGAGCAACGGCCAGCAGCGCCGCCCAGTGCCTGGCCGCGGCGGGCTGGCGCGTGGAGGGGGTGCTGTGCCTGGCCCGCACCGGGGCCCGGGGGGCGGACCGGGCGGTGCCTTAAGATCCCTGCGTCGCCTAGGCGACAGGCCGGGATAGCTCAGTTGGTAGAGCAGGCGATTGAAAATCGCCGTGTCCCCAGTTCAAATCTGGGTCCTGGCATTGAAAACCTAAAAAACGAAACCCCATATATGGAGTCAGATCGGGCATTAACCCCCACTTGACCACCAAACCTGGTGTTTCGGGAACTTACAGCAAAAAATCTGGCAACCCTATTTGCGGTAGGTGAGTGGTAGGTGAAACACCGCCCGAAGCGGCAGTGGTGTCTTGTAACCAATTTTTACCTACCAGCAGTTCAGCAACGCGCCTCAGGCACCCCACACCTTCTAAGTGCGACCTGACCCGCCAAACACCCTCCAGAGCGCCTTCAAGACCCATCAAGTGCCCTTCTTGCGCCACTGGCGCTCAAACCGCCTACCTGGTGCGCCAACACCGATCCGAAGGCACCTCCTGGGCACCCCCAACAGCGCCGAAAGGTTCTGGCAGACCCTGAGGCGGATCTGAACGAGGAACGGTCAGTGGTCATAGAGGCGCAATGGTTGCGCTTCTGCACACGGTTTTAGATCAGTGCCAAGGGGATGACTTGTGGCAGTTGCAACCCGCCTACGGAGGCGGTCAAGGTATAGTCTTGTCCCCCCCCTGAAGCGGTATGTCGGCAGTAGCAAATCCCGCTCAGAAACTGCATAAACCTACTCAGACAAAAAGTAAATACCGACCCGAAATTGATGGTCTGAGGGCATTTGCAGTAGTTGCCGTCATCATCAACCACTTCAACAAGGATCTGCTGCCAAGCGGATATTTGGGCGTTGACATCTTCTTTGTGATCTCTGGGTATGTGATTACTTCGTCGCTTGCAGACAGGCAGTCCAAGAACTTTCTGGATTTTGTGACGGGGTTTTATGAGCGCCGCATCAAGCGCCTTGTGCCTGCGCTGGTGGTTTTCGTCTTGATCACCAGTGTGCTCATTTGCTTGTTCAACCCCAATCCTGGAACCTACCTGAAAACAGGAATATCTTCCCTGTTCGGCGCGTCCAACATATTTTTACTCAAAAACTCAACCGACTATTTTGCGCAATCCACCGAACTGAATCCTTTTACTCACACTTGGTCACTTGGGGTGGAGGAGCAGTTCTATCTGCTGTTTCCGTTCCTGATCTGGTTCTCTGGATTCGGTCAGCAGACGGCAAAAGGGGCAAGAAACCTGTTCTTCTGGGTTGGGGCACTGACGATTGCTTCACTTATCGGATTCATCTACCTGTATCAAGTCAATCAACCCGCTGCTTACTTCCTGATGCCGCCCAGATTTTGGGAGATGGCAGCAGGATGCCTGATTTTTATCGGATTTCAGAAGCGGGCAAGGATTGAGCAAGCACTTGAACAGGTTCCACCGCTGCTGGTTGTGACGGCAATTGTCGGCGTGATGCTTCTGCCATTTGCCGCGGCAGTCCCCGCGACCATCGGAGTTGTGGCGTTGTCTGCGGTTCTGATCGCCTGCCTGAAAGAGGGCACTACCGCCTACAAGTTTTTCACCTTGGAGAAAGTTGTATTTGTCGGTCTAATTTCTTATTCACTTTATCTCTGGCACTGGACAGTGCTTTGCATCAGTCGCTGGACTATTGGAATCCATTGGTGGTCAGCGCCAATGCAGGTAACCATAATGATTCTATTGTCAATGCTTTCTTACCGATTTATTGAGACCCCGTTGCGCCGATCTAACGCCTTAAAGCGATTCGGTGTCGTTGGACTTGGAGCAGCGAGCATTGCTGCCTCAGCATTTGCGACGCTGGGGATTAACGCAACAAGAAAAGCACTTTTTCTTGGCGGGAAAACTATATACGAAGACAATCGCCTTTACTACTCTCTTGATCTTGGGGGCAATTCAGGACGAAGACTGATCGTTTTAGGAGATAGTCACGCAGGAGCAATAGGCGCCTTATTGAAGGAACTGAACAAGAAGGATGGTTACTCGATCAAGATGCACTCCAGAGGTGCGGGCATCCCTGGCATCAACGGCGACGATCCGACTGAGTTTAAAGTCAAAGCACTAAACCATTACAAGGACACTCTGAACGCCAAGGACTCAGTTGTCCTGGTCACTAATTATCAAGGTGTCGGTTCAAACGATAAAATCGAATTGAAAGACGAAGAAAAAGTGGCGGAGATCGCAAGTCATAGGCACGCCTCAGTAATTCTTTTTCGCCCCATACCTTATTTCGTCAACCTGAGACCCTACAGGGAATGTTACGCCGCCTGGTTTAGACCCTTCGCAGCAGAAGCAGCGAATTGCACGCTGACACGCGAACGGGCACTGTTCGATCGGAAATTCAAGAATGTCATAGAAGCGCAAGACGCCCTTGCTAGAAGATTCTCATCAACAGTGATGATATTCGACGCGTTTTCCCAAGTGTGCCCGCCATCGGGAAAAACCTGTTCAAGTTCGGATGATTTCGGCAACCTATACAAAGATGACGACCATATCAGCGCATATGCAGCAAGGAAGATGCGGACTGCATTTCTGACGATGCTGGGGCGGTTCAATGGCAAGATTGAGTAATATTGACAATCCCAAGCAAGAGTTTTGCATTGCAAGAATTTCAGTTCTTTGTCGCAAGTCTTGATTATGCAGTGCAGGTCAAGACCCAACCGCACTTGTATGCCTTACCCATCAATAGCGTTGGCGCTGCTATGTCATCGGTTGATGCCGAGCGGGGGATGGCGCGAGATGTAACCGCCACCCGCAGAACCAGTGGGTGACCGACTGCCCTCTCCTGCAGACACAATTAGAGAAGGAGGTCAATAGGTGTTCCAAAAACCGAACGGAAACCAGATCATCGCCACAGACCAGCGAAACAGGCGTTTGACCGTTCCAAAAACAGTGTTCGGGTGATAGGGTTTCCGTAACACCCCTTCTTGGAACAGTGACCGCCCGAAGCGTTGGTTATGCCCGCTGCTCAACCACCCATCAGAGCACCGATGCCCAAGTCGCCACCCTCAAAGCAGCAGGGTGTGCGGTGGTCTTCCAGGAGACCATCAGCACCAGGACTACAGAGAAAGACCGCCCTCAACTACAGGCGGCGCTCAATGCCCTGGTAGAAGGCGACGAATAAGTTCTTGTGTGCTCTCCTGGACGCGAAAACCAAGAAGATCCCAAATCCTCCTGAGCGCCCAAGAATCATTTGGTTTCACGAAAAAGCGCCTGTAAATATCAATCCTCAAGACCTCTCAAACCCCCGATACAAAATCGCTTTCCATACCCACTTTCATCTTGAGGAGTGCCCTTCTCCTTATGACTCCTGGATCCATTTGGATTGGTTGATACGCCATCAGGTTGGCAAGGGTTTTCATCGCTTCTCCACCAGCAACTCACTGGAGAACAAAGGGTTCGTTCTCAAACCTTGGATCCGCGAACACCACGCCAACTACAACCTCAAGGATTACTACCGATTCAAGCACCAGCAGGATTCGGACTTAGTGCTGGATATTGAAAACTCTGACCTCCAGTTCTCCAGGAACTAAATAGAAGCAGGACAATCACATCAGAACCATATGAATCAAACTCTTTGCCCTGAAGGAAAATCCATCAATATCTTCTTTGGACAAAAGCACCAGGATACCCTTGAGGAGTTTGAGTGCCTCACGAAGTCCTTGAGGCGTTCCAGGACAGGAACTCTTCACTTCCTCCTGACTCACTACAGGTGGTATGAAAAATACAAGCAAACGGTGGTATGACAATGGCAAAACCAATTCTTCTGGAATCCGTTGAATACGAAATGCTTCTTGAGGTCGCCAAGAGAAACCGCCTGAAACCTGATCAGTTTCTCAAGAAGATTATTCAAGCAGCATATGGGCAACTCAAGTAAGCAGCAGGCGCTTTCCACGATTCGGTTTCTGGAGAATCAACTGGTGTCGCTGGATCACTACCTTCCTGAGACCTACGACTACCTGATGTGGGAGTTGGACATCCAAAAACGGATTCTGGCAGAACTGGAGGTGCTGGAGACCTTTGCTGCCATTGATACAGGACGAACCATATGACCTACTCCATTCACGACACCCGACCACTTCCTGAGAGAGAAGACGACCTTAGAGTACTGGATGCCATTCAGGCAATTCTGGAGGACAGTATTGCCGACTTTGCCCTGGAGGATGCTGAGAACCTCTACGACGAGGACAATCAGGAGATACTACGGAAACTGGAGTTTTCAAAGGGCACAAGGTCATTCAATTTGGTCATTGCCCCAGATGGATACTGGCATCTGCTGGATGGAAGGTTCCCGCGACGTCTGCTGATGGAGATTCACAATGCCCTTATTCCTGACTGATCCCTTTAGTCTTCGTGCCTGAGCAATTGGAAATCAATCAGGGAACCTAACCTACAAGGTATTCCTCTCGCCCTCAAAAAAAATCCTTTGAGAAAAATCTGCCGCTAGGGTCAGGGTGGTGAAACTGCTCAGAGTTCAACTCTTTTCACCATTGACCATTGACCTGGTTTGATTCGTTCCCGCGCTTCCTTGGCGGTTTTTTGGGCATCAATATATTTCAAGTATCGTTCTTGAAGCATTTTGGCACTTGTGTGACCATTGAAAGCGAAAGCATCAATCCTCGGCGGGACGCCGAGTTCTGGGAACTCTTCCAATGTCAAACGAAACGCAGTATGTCGGATGGTCGTCCAAGTAACATTTTCCGAGTGCATCGGCGGATCACACATCGTCATCGCGTTCTTCAGTAGAAAGTTCAAGGTCTCAAGGCAGTGACTATCTGCCTCGTTTCCTTTTGGACGATTTAGATGGGGAAGTATCAAGTATCCCGTGGGGCGACGCAAAACCATTCGCTGCCAAAACGAATAGGCATCGGGTCTGTAGTGAAAAGTTTGATGGAGTGGTCTGTTGCCCTTGGTTTCTTCTAGAAAGCACAAGACGGTGCCATCACCCTGATCCCTGAACCACTCGCTCCTGAGGCGTGGCATATCTTCCGCTCTGAGATAGAAGAACCATTGGAGGTGAAGGGCATCGTAGAGATCCACCCAATTGCGTTTGCTCAGGCGGTTTCGGGATGACCATTGCAAGGAAGCGTATTGCCCGTTGGTGAGTTGCTGTCTTGCTATGCCCCCAGATAAATCAACAATCTTGGCAACCAAACGCTCCCATTGAGAGTTGGTCAAGTAGGCGACCTGCTTGATCTGCTTGGAAATGACAGGGAACTCAGGAATCGCAAGTTTCGGGAAGTCCGTTCGCGCTTCCTTCATCAACTTGCGAATTAGGGTCTTCTGCTGTGCCTTGATGCCAGACATATCAGTGCCAGAACTTCGCCTTGACTCAAGAACCGCCCAATAGTCGCTGAAATCAAGGAAGGTAATTTGCTCAACGCTTTTTTGTGCCCAAGGTTGATGGCATATGCCATATCCCTGACCATCCCATTTCAACCTCGTGTCGCGCTTCCAACGCGTGAAGTTGCGCTGGTTCCCCCGAGATGAGCACTCCCGTGCAAACCACCTTTCCCAGTAGCGACTCAAGGCATATTCACGCTGAGAGTTGATCTCTTCCTTCTGCTCCCGCAACTCCCGCTGTTTCCCCTGCACCCAAGCAATTGCCCTCTTACCTGCCTCGTACGGGTCATCGGTGCCCATTGACTTGGACAAGGTCAGTCGTTTGCCGCGACTGCCTCTGCCCTGGTTGGTTCGCGCGTCATCGTCAGGCGATGGCAACCAGTGTGCGTAGAGATTTTTGCTCTTCACCTGCCGCTTGATGCGGAGATCCTGCGGGTAAGACCCGCGGATGCCCAGATCCCGAGCAACATTGAGGGTCACCCAGTCAGGGGGCAATTGGTTGGGCACTACGATTCACCTACCAGTGACCCTGCCGAGAGCAGTTGGATTCACCTCCATTTTGCCGACCTCTGGTAGGTGAGCAGTAGGTGAGTTCAGATGCAGTCCCCTGCATCTGTGCCTTGGAAACCCTCCCAACCACCATATATGGTGTTTCAGGGCGATATTTACCGTCCCAAACCCAGTTCAAATCTGGGTCCTGGCATCACCCTCCGCTTCCGACGGCCCCTGGGCCGGGTGGCGGCAGCCATTCCCCGGTTGAGCCGCGATGCAGCCAGTGCCTCCCCCATCGGATCGCCTCTTCAACAACGCCGACAGCTTCGCCCAGGTTTTCGATGAAGCCTGGAACCGCCTGAGCAGGGGCCACGCCAGCGGCAGCGGTGGCAACGAAGCCCTGCTGGAGGCCGTGCTGACCCAACTGGCCGACCACCCTTTCGCCCAGAGTGATCCGGCCATGGCCCGTCAGGTGGGGGAATTCCGCATCCGCCTGCTCGGCCTGTAGCTTGCCCAGGCGGCTTGCCGGTTGTGGCCATGGACAACTCCCTCGCCCGGTTGGTGCGGATGCT
>Ga0114973_10003884_pt1 | contig 10460 bp, 12 predicted proteins | sample M_140807_MF_Meta_FD_87025 | JGI IMG/M metagenome (GOLD analysis project Ga0114973, IMG submission 87025) | Freshwater microbial communities from Lake Montjoie, Canada to study carbon cycling - M_140807_MF_MetaG | ecosystem: Environmental > Aquatic > Freshwater > Lake | place: Lake Montjoie... | reverse complement strand
CCTGCTGCACCTGGCTTGGCAGGACGTGGACCATTGTTCGTCACCGGCTTGATGTTTGTCCGCTTGGACATCATCTGTTCGTACAGCGCTGCTTTACGCAGCACGTTAACGACACGGTGGTCGAATATGTTCTTCAGTTCATCGGCGCTAACCCAGCCTTTTGGCCAAAGTCAATGAGCAATTCCTTCTCTTTTTTCGCCTTGTTTGGGTCCTTCCAATCAGGCAAAACCTTCAGCAATTCATCCCGCTGCTGCGCCAAAAATGATTGCATCTGTTGAGCTTGCTCCTGCTGTGAAATCTGCATAAGACGCTGCTGCTCAAATTGAATAGCCTGCGACTTTGCTTGGTTTTCACGCATCACCTCTTTCTGCCGCACCCACTCGATGGGGTCCTCTTGGTAGAGGCGATCCCAATCGATATTAGGCTCTGCGGCTTGCTGAACCTGAGACTCCAATGCTCCTAACAACTGAGCGTACTGACTGCGCTCGGCACGAATAGCCTCGGCTTCCGACTCGACTTGACGTCGAATTTCGGCAATTTGCTGAGTCTTTCGCGTGTAGTCCTGAGTCCGCGAATATCCCTTCTGAAGTTCGTCCAGGGTTACAGTAACCTCTGTCCCGTCAACTCGGACGGTAAAGGTCTGATCCGGCTTTTCTTCCTCGGAATCTTCACTTTCCTCTAACTGTTCGCCATCCGTTACTTCACTGTCTGCGTCTGCATCTTCCAGTGATGTATCGGCTGGCGCCGCCGACTCGCCTTCCAGCGAATCGTCCAACGTCTCATCAATTGACTGTTCTCCCTCATCGGGCAGTATTGCTGAGAGTGCCTGGGCCGCTTGGTCCAGATTCATGGGTCCCGCAGAACCCGTTTGTGCTTGTTGCATAAATGTCCTCTACTTATTCGCTCGCTCGATAGCGCGCTGCGCTACCTTTGCGTTGTCAACAATCTTTTGCAGTTCGATCTTTAGGTTATCGATTGCCTTTAGCATGGACCAGGCGATCTCTCGCTTGGCTGACTCCTCTGGTTTCGTTGATCGAAAGTACCAGAGCTGGTCGTTTTCCATTTTGTTGATTGCCATGTTGAAGGTTTCATCCTCCAGCAACTGGCCAGCCTTTCGGCCCTTGCGTACAAGTTCTTCGTTCTCCATTTATGCCATTCCAAATTGGTTGATGGGCGCAGCCGCTGACATCTGGGCTTGTGCCAGGGTAGTCTGCTGCTGCATTGCTTCTCGGTTAAGACTTTGCTGTGCTTCAATCTCAGCCGTAGAAATCTGTGCGTTGTACTTTAACTCAAGTTCGTATTTTTTTAAGTACAACTCTTGCGCCAAGGCATCGCGCCGGTAGTCATCATCGCGCATCATCTGCTGGCGCTTTAGCTCTAGCTCGGCAGCTTTCTTCTGGATATCTGCCTCGATAGACTTGGCTTGTACCTGCGCCAATACCTCCTCTGGAGTAGGCTTGGGAGCTGGTGGCGCTGGCGGTTGGTAGTCGGCAGGCACGTCATTGAAATACTGAGACGTATCCTTAAACCCAGACAGTGCCACGATCTGGCGCAGGGTATGGGAATACTGAGACGGGGTCACCAGCGGGTTCTGTGGGCCTAGCTGGGTCAAAGCCTCCTGCTGCTTGGCCAGGATCATCATCAGAGCCTGGATGCGCTCGTTTGTGTCGCCGTTGCCCAGGCCAATGTTGATGTGTACGTCCATCGCTGAATTCCACGCGCGTGGGTCCATCTGCACAAACTGGTTACTCAAACGAATCATCCGAGGCTTGTCCTGGTGCGTCACCAGCAAGAACAAGATGCCCTTAAATAGCTTTTTCATGCCCTCGGCCATTATTCGCGCAGTAAGCTCAATCCTTCCCTGGCTTGCGCTTATGGTGGCGGCCACCGCGGCCTTGGTGCTCGACTGCAAGGCGTCGGCATCCAAGCCCATCGCGGCCTTGCTCATGCCGGTGCGGTTTTCGCGCATCTGGTCCATGTAGTCAATCATGGGAAAAGCTGCCTGGCCAACGAATGGATTGCTAAACGGCTGCACCATCCCAGGTTGACGCATACGAATAACGGCGCCAGTTTCGTTATTGAGCACGTCGTCCATGTTGACCATGCCCTCGACCACCGCAGTGCGCGGATGGATGGATTGCGCCAGGGAATCGAGCGTATTGCGCAGAATCTCTGACTTAATCTCTTGAATATCGTGCGTGATGTCAAAAATAGACATCGCCTCCAATGGGCTAGTGTGCGGCTCGGGGTCGCAGGGAAAGTCAACAAACGGGATATAGGACGCTGGCAGGTTGCGTACTACCTTGTAGCCAGAGCCAATGCAGCAAATCTTGCGCAGCTCTGCAATGCCGTCTCCGTCGTAGTCGATGCGCGAGTACGCCTCAATGTACAAGACGCGCATTTGCATAGGGTTATTGCTATCGTTCATGCCAAACGTAGTAGACAGCGGCTGGCGCGCCAGGTACTCCTGGTTGCTCTCTAAATCAGTGGACGTGATGTTGTCGCGTACCTCGTCCTCGTCGTAGCCCATCTCCACCAGTTCCTGCACTGTGGCCATCATGCGGTGGGCAATGATCCCAGCATCATCAAAAGACCTGGCGCGCCGGTCAAGTAGCAGCTCCTCCGGTGGCACTGCCATAACCTTGATGCGACCATCCTTCATCACGCGCTTGATCTGCACGTCGTGGATCATTGGAGGTGGCGGCATAGGCATCGGCTGTCCAGTAGCTGGGTCAACCTGTGGCGCCATCCCCTGCATTGCCTGCATAGCCTCGGGGTCTGGGTAGCTGACGACAATCTTGACCTCGGCATCCTCTTGCGCAAGTATCTGCAATGTCTGGTCATCTAAGCCAGAATATTCCTCAATGCGGACAGTTTCTGTCTCCTCCCACCAATACTTAGCAATCCCGCACTTACGCACCAGGCTATCCTTAAAGATGGCGTAGGTAGTCATAAACCCGTTGTTGTCCGAGTTAAATACAAAGTTCGCGTAGTCGGTGGCCTGCTTGGCAAATGCCACGTCCTCGGGACCCTCTGGCACAAACTCCACCACGTTCTCGCTGGAGAAGAACACCCGCATCAGGCTAGGCATCATGGCCGAGACAGTGTCCCGAACCTCCATAGCCACCACCTGGCTGCGTCCCTCCTCCTCGTTTCCAAACTTGTCGCCACGGTAATACTCAGTACCGCGCGCACGGATGGGAGATATGTCGGAGTCTATGTAGCTAACGGCGTCGGTCAGGTCCTGGCCAATGATCGCCTCTAGCTCGGTATCGTCCATCGGCTCCATAGCCGATACGTCGGTGGTAGGTAATTCGTTCATCATTTTGATTTATTCCTTGCAGATATTGCTTTTGCCTTTGCGCGAGCATCTTCCTTGGATGAGGCGCCCCAGGCTTTAAGGGATAACAGAAGTCGGGTCGGTTCGCCGTCTTTCATCTCGGGGCCAGGCATATTGCCCATTCTCGCAAGGAATGACGCCCTGCGCGGGTTGTCTCCAGACTTAACCGGCGCCTTCAGATTCATACCCTCGGCCTTGGCACTAGCGCGCCCCTTGGCGTTTAACCCGCCAGCGGGGTTCTTGCCCTCACTACGTTGCCATGCCGGTGTTTTCATTTAATACCCCAAAAATACAAATCTCTTGGAGATTGATTTTCGCTAAATTCATGCCGCGAAAACCTCTTAGCCAACAGACCAAAGTGTCCCGCCTCCAGATTCATGTAGTAGTCATTGGTAAATGGCGCATCATGCGGTGACGTTCTCGTCGTCCCGTGCTCCTGCCTGCCGGTAGTCGCGCAGGAAAATACAACTAAGCCGCCAACCCTCACCAGGTCAGTCATCTTGGCAAATGTCTTGCGCCAGTGCCGGTCATGCTCAAAGCACTCGCACGATATGGCCACATCAAAGTAACCATCAGCGTGTGGCAACTCGTGCCCAGCGCACACAATGTCAACGCCCTCACCCTCGCCCAGGTCGCAGCCCACATATTCGTCAGCATCACCAAAGAAATCACGCACGCTGCCGTTGATGTTGAGTGAGCCAACCTCTAAGACTCGCCCACCCAAGAAAAACTCAGGGAAACGATTCCTTACGCCGCTAACAAAATCAATTTGTGATTGGTGACTCATTTAAACCAAGCCTCTGCGTAATGGGGTCTGTTCTTTCTTAGCCACGGCATGGCCTGCTGGGTCAATCTCTCACCGTCCAAGCCAATGGTCTGGCTTCCAATGTGATGCACATAAGACCGACTCAGGTAGTGCGTAAAACCCGCTTGGCGCAAGTCCTCGCAGTGGACATCATCGGAGTACCAGTTCAGCGGGGGAAACTTAAAGCAATCCCACGCATCGCGCTCAATCCACGCAAATATGGGGCTAACCACCTCCATCGGGACAATGTAATCCTCATATGGGTACTTGAAGTAGTGCAGCTTCTCATCAAAGGGATTGGTGCGGACGTTCTGCCCAGGACGTGCCGCATCGCAGCGCGCCGACACCCAGCCCACCGGATCAGCAGTCTCATCTTTCAAATGCTGCACATCATTCAACAAAAACTTGTAGCTGGTGGGAGTGAGCACGATATCGTCATTAGCCACCACCACGGAATCAAACCCATCGCTTAGTGCTCGGTCTATGATCTGGTTGTAATCTTCACCAAAATTATGCGGTGAGCCAAATACTTTAAGGTCAGTATCAAAGCCTCCAATCACAGACTGAGGACCGCGTAAGTAAACAGGCACTTCTGGACAATACTCGGCAATGCTTGCAAGCATCACCCGCAAGCCTTTGCCGTGTACTGTGCTAATGACTATGGGGCTAATCACTTTTTAGGTTTCTTCGCCGTCTTAGCAGCCTGTCTAAAGTCAGCAGCAGAGGGCGCCGCCTTAGAGCCGACCTTGTTCATCTTCTCTTTTGATCCTGCCGCGATACGCGCCTGTTTGGCGTTAATGTTGGCATAGAGTCCAGGTTTTGCGTTCTTCATATCAATCACCTAAATTAGTATCAACCGATTCAGTGTCCCCATCATTAGGGCCACCCACTACCCACGCATCGCACGTCCTGCTGGCCGCGCACTTGAAGTCAAATATCTCGCAGTAACCAAGGTCTGCCAGCTCAATCGTCCCCCACGGGTCTGCCTCGTTACCGATACCCTTGGCAATGCACTCTTTGATGGAGTCCTGCACGTTAAACGCTGCGCAATTACCGCAGCGGCTCTGCTTGGCGTCAGCAATGCTCACGTCCCAGGTATCAGCCTTCTTCTTCCAGTACGCCGTATTAGGCAGCGCAGGATTCTCAGGACCATACGCCGCCGTAGTAATCGCCTTGGCGCGGTTCTTCAGATTCAGCGTCACGTCCTGCGTAGGCAGCGGACACTTGGTGCTGGTCTTGCTCATCATCTGATTCATAGCGCCCTGGTAGCGCGCTGGTATATCTCGCATACTGGTGGCCATTACATCTTCCCCTTCATAGCTGCTTTAGGCTTGATCTTGGCCTCGGACAGAGCAATAGCAATCGCCTGGCGTGGATTCTTCACTACCTTGCCGCCTGGCCCTGAGTGCAGTTTTCCACCCTTGAATTCATGCATCACCTTGCCAACTTTCTTCTGTGCCTTGGTCATCTTCATGGTTCATCACTCCAATTAAGTACACCAATTATGCTACGCGGGGTATGTTCCTGCGCAGTGACTGTCCCCACTTATTGCCTGACGCAGAGCCAAAAGCACCCGTTATCGCGTCGCTGGCAAACGTCAAGCAAAACGCATCTGCCCTGTCTGGACTCGCTAACCCGCGCTTCCTGATCTCGTCCTTACCCTCAATCTGAATCTTCCCGTTACTCGTAAACGAATACCGCACGGTGGCCAGCTCAGAGATCAATAGATCATCCTTGGGCATGGTGCAGTCACGCTGCTCCAGCCACGCCTTGGCCTTGTGCCACAGCTCAGCCTTCAGATTCCTATACGTCCCGCCCATCGCCGGAGACTCCGAAACATTGATCCCGCGCGCAGGCAGGTTCAACTCGCGCAGCCGGTCAACTACGCCAGCACCCAATCCAATCGAGTCCACAAGTATCTCGTGCGGACGCTGGCTCGGCATCAGTACCTCATACTCGGACACTATGGCGCCGGTCAGTTGCATCAGGTCCAAGTTCTTCCACGTCTTAATCGGCTCGGTCACCGCGTTACCCTGGCGCTTGCACAGGGCGCTCCTATCAGAGCCGAACCTGGCCACGTCCAAGCCCCACACTAACCTGGCGCTGACGCTCGGCGCCACGTCCCGCTGTGTGGCCATCTCCAATAACTCCATCGGGATAACCGTATCGTCATCAGACCTGGGAAACTCACCCAGCACGCGAATCCGGTAGGCGTTGCTCTCCTCGCCATACCTAGACTTCATCTCCTCGATGTAAGCCTCACTCACTCTGGGCGAGTCCGCGCACGAAACCTTCATCGTGATCCAATCACCCGCCAGACGGTTGTGCGTGTCAAAGAAGAATCCGCTGGACCTTACCGGATTACCTAGTAACAAAGTTACAGCGCTATGCCCCGACATACTCCCCGCTGCAGCCTCGAACACCTGCTCGGGGATACCGCTGGCCTCGTCTGCCACCAGCATGACGTGCTCGGAGTGGACACCTTGCAAGGCTTCCGGTTGCTCGGCCCTACTAGTCCTGGCAGAGATAAACGCCTCGTTAGGGAATTCCTTAAACTCAATCCGGTCCTGCTTAACCTCCAGCTGGTTCTGCAAAGTCTCCGGCAAAGCCTTCACCCAGCGCTTCAATTCCGCGAATAAGGCGTCATAGAGCTGCGAGCTGGTGGGCGCCGTAAGCACAATCTTGACAGGAAACCTGAGAAACGCATACCAAATAATCGCCCAGGCCGCTGCCGTTGACTTCCCCACGCCATGCCCCGACCTCACGCTAATCCTGCGCTCACCCTTGGCAATGTGCATCAGAAACTCCCTCTGCCAGGGGTCAGGCTGCGTATTTAACACCTCCTGGACAAAGAGGACAGGGTTCCGGTAATACTTCTTCGCCCACTCAATAAACGGGTTCTTTGACTGCTCGCCTTGTGCCTCTGTCATCTCGGTGACAGTGGACGCGATAGTTGGCACACTTTTTATTTTTTTTGTGGCAGATGGCGGTGTCGGGGACGGGGCCAGGGGGGTGGGGTCAGGGTTCATGGTGGCGGTATGTGTTTAGGTGCAGCAGTTGCCGCCCCCGCCGCCAGAGCAAAGGGGGGGGTCGCGGCCACCGGAGCCAGCCGGACGGGCCAGTACCCAGCGTACAAGGGTAGGTTATCCACAGGATAGTCACAGGCTAAACAACTTAACATAATGCCCGTTGTATAAAGCAGAGAAGGTTGAGACATGGTTATCCACAGACCTGCTGGGCGTTGTCAGCGTCCTGCACCACCTCGACATGGCGCAGCGCATCAAGGCGCAGGCCGCCAATGGAGATGTTGACCGCGGGACCGCGCTGCTGGGCATAGACGCTAGGTTTCCAGCGCTCTGCGACCCACTGGCGCGTCTGTATGCGCACGCGAGCAAGGTTGCTCTCCTCTGGCGCCGCCTGGTCAGCGATCTCCAGCGTCTGGCAAGCGAGCACATCTGCTGCACGGGCGCGCGCGCGAGCAATTTTATGCTCGTTCTCGGGCATATCGCACCAGATTTCCAGCGCCCGTCGCCCGATTCCCAGTGCCTCGCATATCCGCGCCGTTGACTTTCCGGCCTCGAACATGGCCACTATCTCCTCGACCTTGAGCGAGTCCAGCACCGCTAGGTCGCTAGTCTTTTTAGGTTGCCCAGCCATTAGAAAGCCCTCCAGCGCAATCCAGCACCCATAAGCACCTTACCCATGCCCAGCCCCACATAATCGCTTCTACGCATCATCTAGCCCCTTTAAACGCCTTTGTGTCGAACAGTTTCGGCAGCGTGCTCGGTTTACTCATGTCCAGGTCGTTGACCATGTCATCGAACCCGCTTGGACCGCCAACCGATACCAACTTGCTATCTGGCCACAGCCGCTTAATCTCGCCTAGCTGACCGCCTGCCTGCTTGTTGACGATTATCGCAATCTCTGACGCCGTCCAGACCTCCCTGTCCGTTGCGCCTGGCCACTGCTGGCAGTACAGCGCTTTTGCACGCTCATCCAACACGATCACGAAAACCGTACCATCCTCCCGCTGGTGCTCGATCTGTCCCAGGTCCGGCAGTTCGCTGACACCGTTGGCCGCAGCCCAGGTCTCCATCGCGTCGTAGGCTTTGCACATACCCCTGACCGCCTTGTTCAGCTTTTCGTCGTTGCGTTCTTCCTGGGCCTGCCAAACCCTCTCCAGTTGCAGCCACACCTTTTCGCGCAACCCGCTGTCCACCAACCAGACCAACCTATCAATACCCCATCTAGCATCATGGGTATTCTTCCGACTAGCCAGCTCGACCATGACCGCGTTTTTGAACACGTCAAAACGATCTGCCGGAAAGCTCGGCATGGTCGGCTGCTTAACCGCCAAAGTTTTAAGTTTATTTGTCGTCATTTTCCACTCCGTCAAAGTTGCACAGTTCTAAACGCTTTGGACCAGGATTCGGGCATTGACTGAAACGACGGAATGGGGCGCGTATTAAGACTTACGCGCCCATTCCGTCGTTATTCCAGCCAATTTATGCCATACGAAATGGGAAATTGATGGTTTACCATTCCGTTGCCATTCCGTTGCCATTCCGTCCATTCCGTTAAGCATTACAAAACACCCTAAAAGTCGCTACCATTTTGGTCACTACCACCCCAATTAACCCACACCCAAGTCTTATAAATCTCGATCTTTTTAGCTGCCAAAAGTGATTTCTTGCAGTCAATAAAGGCTCTGTCTGTCATAGATTTAGCCAAGCAAGCCTCCTCCCACTGTTTGAGTTGGATCACTTTATTGCGCTTTCCGTCAACTTCCCGCATCTCTCCATGCTCCTTAATTGCCTTGTGGAGTGCGTCCATTGCGATCAATTGATTAGGACCAGCCGCTGTCCTTGGTGGTGGGACATTGGATTTCTTGTGCTGCTGGTCGATGTTTTCCTGCTGCTCCCTGACCGCTAAAGAGACGTTATCGTCCAGCCCGAGCCCGCTTTCCTTGTCCTGATTGATGTTGATCTGGACCATCTCAAAGCCAAATTTAAGGTTGTCCTGGCCATCCTTTTGCTTGGATATGGTGATGATTCCTTGTCCTGCGACGCCTGCCTTGCGCTCGGTTTGCTCTAACTTTTGCAATTCCAACTGCGTATCCACGGCGCCTAAGAGTGAGCTGTGACCGCGCAATCCTTTGGTGGCGTCCTTGCCACTGTGGTGCAAAACCATCAAGGCGCAGCCCAGTTTGCGTTGCAATCTGCCAGCGTTATGGATAAAGGCGCCCATGTCCTGGCTGTCGTTCTCGTTGCCGCCGCCGAAGGCTCTGGCCAGGGTATCTATCTGCACCAGGCGCAGCTCTATGCCCGTGCGCTCTATCAGCGCGTCAATGGATTGCATCAATAAGTTGAAGTCGTCGGCGCTCGATCTCAGGTTGAGCTGGTATCTGATGACGTATATCTCTGCCCCGTCCTGCGTCTGGTGGTTGATCTTGCAGGCTTTGATACGCGCCCCGATACCTCCGTGGCCTTCTCCGGCTATGTACAGGACGGCGCCAGGGTTCGTAACCTGGTTACCCATCCACTGGCGTCCTGTGGCCACAGCCTCGGCTATGTCGAGTGCGACAAAGCTCTTGTAGCTACCTGGTGGCCCGTAGAGGGCTGCGAAACCCTTCTCCGGTAATACGTTCTCAATGATCCAATGTACCGGCTCGTCCTTGATGGTGTCCCAAGCCTCGATGTTGAGAAGTTGCGGCGTCGGGTTGAAGGCTTCCGTCTCCGGTTGCGCTTCCTGTATTGATTGTTCGCTATCCGTTACAGCCATCTCCTTAGTGATAACCGGCGCCTGCTTGGCCATCTCCGCGAGTTCCTTTCTAGTTCCCTTGGCGTGATACACCCACTCGTAGGCGTCGTCCCCCTCCACCATCAGGTCCAGATCAAGGTATCTAATTGACTTGACCACGGGTAAGAGTCGGCTAATTGCTCGTCTAGCGTACTGCCGTCCTGGTTCGTCGTTGTCCGGTATCACTACTATGTTGGCCCCTGCAAAGTATTGAGTAATCTCATCCGGCCAACTTCCTGCGCCAGTGTGTGACGTGGTGGCAATGGCGCCGATAGATACCAGCGCGTCGGCTGCCTTCTCGCCCTCCACCAGGTAAATGGCTCGGCCTGCTGTCTTAGCGTCCAGCAGCTCGGGCAGGTTGTACGGGACTATCCGAGTGTCCTTGAGTCCGGCAATGCGCTTGCCTTGCGCGTCCACGCGGTGTATGGAGTACGTCTTACCCTTTGCGTCCTGAGTCTTGTACCTGCGCTTGGTAAAAAGGGTATCGCCGTCCTCTGTACGGTATAGCCACTCCTT
>Ga0114973_10003881_pt1 | contig 10464 bp, 9 predicted proteins | sample M_140807_MF_Meta_FD_87025 | JGI IMG/M metagenome (GOLD analysis project Ga0114973, IMG submission 87025) | Freshwater microbial communities from Lake Montjoie, Canada to study carbon cycling - M_140807_MF_MetaG | ecosystem: Environmental > Aquatic > Freshwater > Lake | place: Lake Montjoie... | reverse complement strand
TTCAAAAATGGAATGGGACGCTGTTGGATGGATTGGAAGTATGCCAAGCTGTTTTGATTTTCTTAAACCAACTTTTCCAATATTAAAATGTCTACAAGCTAACTGAAAACTATGGCAAATTAGAAGTACTGGTTTTTTCATCGCATACATTCGTTCTAACCAATTACAATAAGCCATATCCCATGCTTGGGCTTGTGTGTCAATGGGAGAGCCAGGTCCACCAGATGAAATGTATACATCAAATTCATCTTCAGGTAATTCGTTTTTAACTCGAACATCAAAAACCGTAGTTATAATTTTAATGGAATATTTTTTGCTCCAATCATCCAAAATATCTCTGATACAATCTATCCCCATATTAGTACTGCCATCATACAGATCAAGTACCGCAATATGTATGATGGCAGATGGGGACATTATAAATAGTTCAAATTGGTTTTAGGACTCAACTGTAATAAAGTTTCATACATTAATTGGATGGTATCTACAATGTCTTTTTTATGAATCATTTCTACCGTCGTGTGCATATATCTTAGCGGGATAGATATTAATACTGATGGACATCCATCATTTGCGTAGGCAAAGCTGTCTGTATCTGTGCCTGTGCTTCTGCTAAGCGTTCTAAATTGTACTGGAATTTTTTTATTTTTCGCTGTGGCTTCTACAATCACTAATAATTTATTATGGATTGCAGGAGCATATGCTAATGAAGGACCTTTACCACATTGAATATCTCCTTCGATTGCTTTATTAATCATTGGGGTATGTGTATCATGGGTCACATCGGTCACAATTGCAATATTGGGTCTGATTCTTCTAGCAATCATCTCGGCTCCTCTTAATCCAATTTCTTCTTGAACTGCATTGACAATGTATAAACCAAATGGTAATTTCTTTTTATTTTCTGAAAGCATTCTTGCCACTTCGGCAATCATAAATCCACCGACTCTATTATCAAAAGCTCTTCCAATGATAAAGTCATGTGCTAATTCATCAAAACCTTCTTCGTAAGTTACAACTGCACCAATATGAATTCCCAATGCCTCTACTTCTTTTTTAGATCTTGCCCCGCAGTCTAAAGTCAAATTTTCTACTTTAGGTTGTGGCTCTTTTTGTTCTGGATTGCTCATTCTTGTATGAATAGCAGGCCATCCAAACACCGCTTTAACTGGTCCTTTTTTACCATGAATCCAAACACGCATAGATGGTGCAATTTGGTGATCCACTCCACCATTGCGTTTAAGATGTATTAAACCTTGATCGTTGATATAATTTACAAACCAACTAATTTCATCCGCATGAGCCTCAATCACTACTTTAAATGGTGCATCAGGATTAATCACACCTACAGCTGTACCATAGGGGTCTGTAAAAGTGGTGTCTACATATTGCGTCAAATAGTTTAACCAAATTTTTTGGCCACTCGTTTCAAAACCGACTGGTGAAGGATTATTGATGTACTCTTTTAAAAATTTGTATGAAGTTGGGTTGATCAACTCTTTTTTCTTAGAGCTACTTACCTTATTTGTACTTACTTTTTTTGTTGTTGCTTTTGCCATAGTGCGTTTAATTATAACTCTTGCAAGATACTACATTCTGTATTTATTAATACATTTGTAGCAAACCTAGGCAGTATGAAAGGCGAAACTTGGAACATGGAGGATTTAAAGGACTTGGCACCCTCCAATTTCCTGCTTACTGCCTTGTCACTCATGGCGGATCAAGCTTCTAACAATGCTGTATATAATGAGTGGATTCGATCTATGAAAGTACAATTAGATTCGGTAAAATGTCTTGAGCAAATTCCATTCTTACCCATTCATTTTTATAAATCACATGCTATTTATTCGGGAACGGAATGCCCAAGTTTTTATTTTGAAAGTAGCGGCACTACGCAGGATATGGTGAGTAAACATTTTGTTAAAGATTTAAAAGTGTATGAACAAAGTTTTATGCAATGCTTTCAACAATTTTATGGAGCACCAAACGAGTATTGCATACTTGGTTTATTACCCAACTATTTAGAGCGACAACATTCCTCTTTGGTTTATATGACGCAACATTTAATTCAAGCAAGTACAAATCCCAAAAGTGGATTTTATTTATATGATTTCGAGAACTTGAATGATACTTTGGCTGCATTGGAAAAGGAGCAACAAAAAACGCTATTAATTGGTGTTAGTTATGCTTTAATGGATTTTGTAGACGCGTATCCTCAAGCGTTGAATCATACAATAGTGATGGAGACTGGGGGTATGAAAGGTAGAAAGCAAGAATTAACCAAGCCTGCATTACATAGTTATTTAGTAAATGGGTTCGGTGTTGAAAGCATTCACTCAGAATATGGTATGACAGAATTATTAAGTCAAGCCTACTCTAAAGGTGGAGGCATCTATACTTGTCCGCCTTGGATGAAAGTATTGGTTGCTGATGAATCCGATCCGACGGCATTGAGTGTAACTGGAAGAGGCGTATTGCATATCATAGACCTTGCTAATTTTAATAGTTGTGCATTTATTGCGACAGAAGATATCGGAATGGTGCACCCAGATGGAAGTTTTGAAGTACTAGGTAGGCTAGATCAAAGTGCAAGAAGGGGTTGTAGCTTATTGGTTGTTTAAAAAAAATCCTTAGATCGAATATTTACAATATGCAATCAGTACTACAAATAATAAATAAAAGAAATATTATAGATTAAAGATGTTATCCTTTGGGGGAAGGATAATTGGGGTAATTGGGATTCGTCTTGGTTGCCCCAACTTTTTTTACGAGTATAACCCCTAGCACTACGAATACAGTTCCCAAGATCTGCTCCCAGCTAAAGGGCTCGTTCAAGATCCATCTTGCCTGAAATAAGGTCGAAACGGGTCCAATACTTGTAATAATCGCTAAATCATTACTGCCTATTCTTTTCATACCTCCGCTCATTAAATAAGAAGGAATCACAGTGCCAATAATTGCAAGCGCAATCACATACCATAGACTACTTGAATGTAGGATGGGCATGTCTACAATAGAAGCGATGCCTTGCTGATGTGTCACAAAGTAATGTATAAAAATCCCAACACTTGCTGCCAACATAGATAAGCTTGTAAATTGTGGAGCGCCTATTTTTGGTATTATTTTTCCTGAACCCACTAAGTAAAAAGCAAAGGTAACCGCACAAAGTAAGATCATCCAAGTACCAAAAAAGAACATTTTTGTGTCTGGTATTTGATTCAATTCGCCCCAATAGGCAAGGCCAATTCCGAAATAGGTGATTAAAATAGCAATCCATTGTTTTTTACTAATGGCCACTTTGAAAATCAATAAATTTAACAATACCGCAAACGTTGGATAAATAAACAGAATGATTCTTTCAATACTTGCAGAAACATATTGCAATCCAATAAAATCAAGCAAGCTACTTATATAATACCCAAGTATACCTAATAAACATATGACTAAGTAGGTAGATGCTTTTACTTTTTTGATAGGTTGCTTTGAAAAATAATACCACATTGCAGCAGCATAGAATGGTAGAGCAAACAACATGCGTAACATCAATAAGCTACTAGCATCAATATTAGTGGAATTAAAACATAGTTTGATCCAAATGGCTTTTGTAGAAAACAACATAGTGCCCAGGATGGCCCAGATAAAACCTTGATTGTATAGTTGTGTCCTTTTCATTCGATTTTGGTAAAAATACAGGTTGCTTTAGATAGTTTGTGGCTTTCTTTTACACATTCAATTGGCTTGCTTTAAACCTTATTGATTAATTTGCAATATGTTTTTAATGGAAGAAGATATTGCTTATGCTTTAGATGCCTTACAAAAAGGAGGTATCATTTTATATCCTACAGATTCTGTTTGGGGGATAGGCGCGGATGCAACTAATCCTGATGCAGTTGAAAAAATTTATGTACTCAAAAAAAGAGCAGAAACAAAAGCCATGATTGTGCTCGTGCCAGAAGAAAAATGGATTTTGAATTATGTAGCAGAACCAGCTCCTAAAGTGGCGGATTATATCAAAGGTATCACCAAGCCAACGACCGTGATTTATGATCAGGCAAAAAACCTAGCACCTAATTTAATCGCAGCAGATGGCTCCATTGCCATTCGAATTTGTAAAGCAAATTTTGCGCAACAATTAATGCAAGCTTTTGGAAAACCCATTGTAAGTACCTCTTCGAATATTTCTGGATTACCCACGCCAAAGTGTTTTAAAGACATCTCCTTAGACATCATTGAAGGCGTTGATTATGTGGTGCGATCAGAGCAAGAAGATACTTCTTTGAAAGCGCCTTCGGCTATTGTGAAATGGGAAAAAGATCAAATCATCATTATTCGTCCTTAACTCCAATCCATGGCACAAAAAATATTAGTGATTCAAACGGCTTTTATTGGAGATGTAGTCTTAGCTACTGCCTTGTTAGAGGCTTTATTTCAACAAAATCCTACTGCATCTATTTCAATTTTAGTAAGAAAAGGCAATGAGGCATTGTTTAACGCGCACCCATATATAGATCAAGTATTGGTCTGGGATAAAAAACAAAACAAATACGGGCATTGGCTACAACTACTTTTTGCAATAAGAAAAAATCAATTTGATGCAGTCATCAATGTGCAACGTTATGCTGCCACTGGTTTATGGACGGCATTGTCTGGAGCGAAAATGAAAATTGGTTTTGATAAAAATCCTTTTGCTTTTTTATTCACCAATAAAACAACCCACCAGGCTGTTGGCAATGGATTACATGAAATAGAACGCAACCATGCGTTGTTAAAGCCTTTAGGGTTGTTTCCAAATACAAAGCCAGCATTGTATCCATCTGCTCAGGATTTAAAAGCAGTGGAAGGGTATCAGTACGCTCCTTATTTGTGTATGGCGCCTGCTTCGGTTTGGTATACTAAGCAATTTCCAATGCATCAATGGATTGAAGTGTTGAATTCAATTCCTTTTGAAGGGCCTATTTATTTACTTGGGGGGCCAGGTGATAAATCTTTGAACGACCAGATTTTGCAAGCAGTGCAGAAAAAAAATCTAGTCAATATGGCTGGAAGCCTTTCATTTTTAGGATCAGCTGCTTTACAAAAAGGGGCAGTGCTCAACTATGTCAATGATTCAGCACCTATGCATTTTGCTTCTGCAGTCAATGCGCCTGTTGCAGCCATCTATTGTTCTACTGTGCCAGATTTTGGCTATGGTCCATTGTCGGATACCTCCTTTATTATTGAGACAAAACAAGCTTTACCCTGCAGACCTTGTGGCTTGCACGGAAAAAAACAATGTCCCTTAAAGCATTTTAATTGTGCCGAAACCATCCGCATGGAACAAATCTATGAACCCCTCCAACAAGTGCTTCACAATTAGTACTTTTGCAACAATGTCTATTGAATTAACAGCACAAGAAAAAGACCTTTTAGCCATAGTAGGAGCTGCTGCGGCAAAACTAGGGATCCCTGCCTATGCAGTAGGTGGATTTGTGCGTGATAAAATTTTAGCAAGAGCTACCAAAGACATTGACATTGTTTGTATTGGAGATGGGTTGCAATTAGCAACTTTATTCGCCAATCAATTTAGTCCAAAGCCTGCTGTTTCATTATTCAAAACCTATGGCACTGCGCAGGTGAAACTCACAGATATTGAAATTGAGTTTGTGGGCGCCAGAAAAGAATCCTATGTAAGAGAAAGTAGGAATCCAACAGTTGAACCAGGCACGTTGATAGACGATCAGAACCGAAGAGACTTCACCATCAATGCCATGGCAATAGATTTGAGCGCATCCAATTTTGGAACCCTTTTAGATCCATTCAATGGGTTGGATGATTTAGCATTAAAAATTATTCGCACACCATTGGCGCCAGAACAAACTTTTGATGATGATCCCTTAAGAATGATGCGTGCCATCCGATTTGCAACACAATTGGATTTTGTGATTGAGGAAAATACATTCAAAGCCATACAACAAATGGCAGATCGGATTAAGATTGTTTCTCAAGAAAGAATTACAGATGAGTTGCAAAAAATAATGAAGAGTAAACAGCCTTCTAAAGGTTGGTATTTATTAAGAGAAGCAGGCTTATTAGCGCAAATATTCCCAGTTTTATTAAAATTAGAAGGCGCTGAAACCCTTGACGGCATTGGTCATAAAGACAACTTCTCTCATACCTTACAAGTACTAGATAAAATCGCTGTAAACACCGATGATGTTTGGTTAAGATGGGCGGCCTTGTTGCATGATATTGCAAAACCAAATACAAAAAGATTTGAACCAGGTACTGGTTGGACCTTTCATGGACATGAAGTGGTAGGCGCAAGGATGGTGCCTAAAATATTTACACAATTAAAGCTGCCACTTAATGAACACATGAAGTTGGTGCAAAAATTAGTCGCTTTGCATTTACGTCCTATCTCATTGACAAAAGAAAACGTGACAGATAGCGCCATTCGAAGATTGTTATTTGATGCTGGCGAAGACATTGAATCATTGATGTTACTCTGTGCAGCAGATATTACAAGCAAGAATCAAACCAAGGTTAAAAGATATTTACAAGGTTTTGAAATGGTTAAAGCTAGGATCATCGAAGTGGAGGAAAAAGACCAGATGCGCAATTGGCAGCCTCCCATCACAGGCGAGATGATTATGCAAATTTTTAACATCACCCCTTCTAAGCAAGTAGGCATGATCAAGGACGCTATTAGAGAAGCCATTTTAGACGGTATTATCCCTAATGAGTATGAAGCAGCTTATACTTTTATGATTGAAGAAGCCGCAAAAATAGGCTTACAACCGGCCCTATAAAAATGCCATAATCAGCCCAATAAATACTAATTTAGCGTTTCAAAATCACCAAAATGGCTATTTTAAAATTCAGGATTGCTTGGGAGGACGACGATGCGATTTATAGAGATGTAATGGTGAAACATTCGCAACATTTTACAGACCTGCATCAGATTATTTTGAAGGCTTTTGAGTTTGACGAAAAACATGATGCCACTTTTTTTAGAAGCAATGAAAAATGGCAGAGAGGGAGAGAAATTAGCAAAGCGGTCTATGAAAAAAATTATGTGGTGCCACCATTGATGATGGATGAAGTATTGATAGGATCAGAAATTTTAAATACCAACCAACAATTTGTTTATCTATATGATTTTGCAAAGTCTTGGACTTTTTTAATTCAATTGATTCAAGTAATTAAGAATGCGGATGCCGATATGGAATTGAATTATCCAATGGTGTCAAGAATTGAAGGTGTTGGCCCAATGCAATATGGTACAAAAGGTTTACTAGGTCCTAATTTTACAGATATCGAAGAGAAGTATGATTTAACAGAAGCCCAGGATGGATTTGGGGAAGAAGGAGAAGCAGACGCGCATGCGTCTGATGAGGATGGGAATGGACTTTTAGGGGATTTACTTTCAGGGGAAGAAGACGCGGATGATTCTGATGAAGGTGAAGACGCGGATGCGTCTGATGAGCAAACAGATGATGATGCAAGTGGCATGTTTGATGATAGTTCCGAAGCCTACTAATTTCATAATTTATTTATTTTGACGCCTACCGTATATATCGTTGTTGGTCCTACAGCTGTTGGTAAAACAAAGTATGCGATTACATTAGCGCAAAAACTTAAAACCGAAATTATTTCTGCAGATGCAAGGCAATGTTATCAGGAATTAAATATTGGTGTTGCTCGTCCAAGTAATGAAGAACTGACTCAAGTAAAACATCATTTTATTGCAAGTCATTCCATTCAAGAGACGGTGAATGCAGGTGTATTCGAACAATATGCTTTAGAAAAAACAGATCTATTATTAGCAAAATTTGGATCGGTGGTCATGGTTGGTGGAACGGGATTGTACATTAAAGCATTTACAGAAGGAATGGATCAAATTCCTGCTATTGATCCAGCCGTACGCAACCAAATACAAGAAGACTTAACGATTAAAGGCATTGATTGGCTTCAAGAGCAGGTTCAAAAATTGGATCCAGCCTATTGGGCCATTGCAGATCAGGGGGAACAACAAAATACACAAAGATTATCCAGGGCTTTGGAAGTGGTCATTGGGACAGGACAGTCCATCCTTCGTTTTCAGAATCATACTAAAAAGTCGCGTTCTTTTAACATACAAAAAATTGGAATTGAAATGCCAAGGGAGCAATTGTATGATAGAATCAATCAAAGGGTACATCAGATGGTCGACATGGGATTAGAGGCGGAAGTCAGCGGTTTACGCCCTCAATTTCATCTAAACGCATTACAAACGGTTGGTTATCAAGAATGGATGCCTTATTTAGAGGGGAATCAATCAAAAGAGGCAGTGATACAAGCCATTCAGCAGAACACCAGACATTATGCTAAAAGGCAAATGACTTGGTTTAAAAAAGATGCTGAAATTAAGTGGGAACAAGCATCCTATTAGTGCAAAGTCCCCCTCTCATTTGGTGCAAATTTGGTTCAAATTTGACTCCGATTTTTATCCCGAGTGATATTAATTAATTTATATAAATTCTTAAATTAGTTTAATCAATACTTATTGTAATTAGGCTTATTTTTATCTTAATATATACATTCCAAAATCAATTTTTATGCAAAAAAAATCTGTCCTATTTTTTATTTGTATACTGACTTTATGCATCACTCAGGTGATAGGTCAAACGATACAATTTGAGAAATACACTTTGCCAAATGGCTTAAAAGTCATTTTACATGAAGATCATTCAGCACCTGTGGTGGCTGTCACGACTTTATACCATGTTGGTTCTAAAAATGAAGACACTGCAAGAACAGGCTTCGCCCATTTTTTTGAACATTTATTATTTGAAGGTTCAGAAAATATTAAAAGAGGTGAGTTTGATAAGTACATCACCAATGCAGGTGGTGCATTGAATGCCAATACCTCTCAAGACCGTACTTTTTATTATGAATTACTTCCTTCTAATCAAGTTGAACTTGGCTTATGGTTAGAAAGTGAGCGTATGATGCACGCAAAGATTGAACAAATTGGGGTGAACACGCAAAGAGAAGTGGTAAAAGAAGAGAAGCGTCAACGTGTTGACAATCGTCCTTATGGTTCTTTTTTAAATGAAGTTTTAAAGCGTGCTTTTAAAGTACATCCTTACCAATGGTCACCAATAGGCAGCATGGAGCATTTGAATTCTGCAAAATTAGAAGAGTTCATTAATTTTTACAACACATTCTATGTGCCAAATAATTGTGTCTTGTCTATTGCGGGTGATTTTAATAAAGCCGAATTAAAAGCTAAGATTGAAGCCTACTTTGGTCCAATTAAAATGGGCACTAAACCAATTCCAAGACCAACTATTAAAGAACCAGCTTTAGGTGGAGAAGTAAGAGATGTGATATATGATAATATTCAATTACCTGGTGTATTCCAAGCCTACCGTGCTCCAAGACAAGGCGGAGATGAGTATTATGCATTCAATGTATTGTCTACCCTTTTATCTGGTGGAGAATCTTCTAGAATGAATAAAACTTTAGTGGATAAAAAACAACAAGCAGTGGCTGCGCAGTCTGTGCCATTTTTCAATGAGGATGAAGGCTTATTCATTGCTTTATCCATTGCGAACATGGGCGTTAAAATCGAAGACTTAGAAAAAAGTATGGATAGCGTAGTGAATGAATTAAAGATGGGATTGGTGGGAGAAAGAGAATTTCAAAAAGTAAAAAATCAAATCACTACATCGCTAGTTACAGGAAATGCTACAATGGCTGGAATAGCTGAAAGTTTAGCGAACAATGAAGTGTATTTTGGTGATGCCAATTTAATCAATACAGAATTAGACAAATACAATAAAGTAACAAGACAAGATGTATTGAATGTGGCTAAGAAGTATTTAAACAAAGACAATCGAATTGTATTGTATTATTTACCCAAAGAAAAACCTACCACTAAATAATCAAATCATTATACAAAGTTTACCTTAAAATAATTTTATGAAAAAACAATTATACTTATTTCTATTTTTAGTTCCATTGATTACAATGGCACAAAATATAGATCGTTCAAAAGCGCCTTTGCCAGGCAAAGCACCCCTTATTCAAGTAGGTGATCCAGTTAAATTTACTTTAGCAAATGGGTTACAAGTATTTGTCGTTAAAAACACAAAACTGCCACAAGTAAGTGCTACATTGGCTTTAGACTATGATGGTTTTGCAGAAGGAGATAAAGCAGGTGTGGCTCAAATGGCTGGTCAGTTGTTAAAAAGAGGTACTGCAACAAAATCAAAAGCACAATTAGACGAAGCCATTGAGTTTTTGGGTGGTAGTATGTCTACTTCTAGTCAATCAGCATCGGTTAGTTCATTAAAAGGTAATTTCCCAAGTCTGTTAAGTTTACTATCAGAAGTGGTGTTACAACCAGCATTATCTACCGAGGAATTGGAGAAAATTCGCAAGCAAACCTTATCAGGTATTGAATCAAATAAAGACGATGCGGATGCAATTTCTGGGAAT
>Ga0114973_10003880_pt1 | contig 10470 bp, 9 predicted proteins | sample M_140807_MF_Meta_FD_87025 | JGI IMG/M metagenome (GOLD analysis project Ga0114973, IMG submission 87025) | Freshwater microbial communities from Lake Montjoie, Canada to study carbon cycling - M_140807_MF_MetaG | ecosystem: Environmental > Aquatic > Freshwater > Lake | place: Lake Montjoie... | reverse complement strand
GCCGCCGGCCACGGCCATCGCTATTGGGAACTCGGCCAAATCATCACCCCGGGCGAGGATTGCCTACTGGTGCGCGATGCGAGCGAGGCCGGGGCCGCGCTGCGTGCTTTGCTCGGCGAGCATGGCCTGGCAGCGCGAATCGGCGCGGCCGGCAGAGCCTCGGCCATCCGGCAATTCGGCATGCCATCCATAGGTGCAAAATGGCAGGCATTCCTCGAGCGCATACCATTGGCGAGGAGTGATGCGTAAATTCGGGAAAATACGGCGAATTCAAGGCAGAAATATTTGGCGATTCTCCAACAAAAACAAGTCTCTATACGGTAATATTGCGAAACAAGGCTTGACTGGCGGTACGCCGCCTCTCCTGTCATGAAAGATAACTTAATGGAGGCGCGGTTCCCTCGGCCGGCTTTCTGTCAAAAACGGGCGTCCCCTACGCCCATCGGGACAGGGTATCTGATGGACGGTTATGTGGCTTCTGGTGCCGGTCGGCGCAGGACATTGAAGACCCGGATCGGCTTTGCCGGGATCGGCCTGCATTCCGGTATTCAGATCCGGGGAAGCCTGGCGCCTGCCGCGTCGGGCGATGGGATTGTGTTCCATCGGACCGATCTGGATATCAAGATCCCGGCGCTGCATGATCATGTGGTTGATACGCGGCTTTGCACCGTTCTGGGCCTGGGCGAGGCCCGGGTGGGCACCGTTGAACATGTGATGGCCGCGCTGGCGGCCCAGGGCGTGGATGATGCGGTGGTGGAGATCGATGGCCCGGAAGTGCCGATCTTCGATGGCTCGGCCGAACCCTTTCAATTCCTGATCGACTGCGCTGGCGTCACCAGCCAGGTCGGCATGGCACGCAGCATTGAGGTGTTGCGCTCCATCCGGGTGAGCGATGGCAATGGCCCCGATGCCGCCTGGGCCGAGCTTCACCCCATCTCCGGCACGGTCTTCGAGGCGGAACTTGCCATTGATTTTGCCGCCAGCGCCATCGGCCGGCAGAAGATGGCACTGCGCCTCTCGCCCGAGAGCTTCCGTGAGGAACTGGCCCCCGCCCGCACCTTCACCCTGGCCGAGGATGTGACGCGCCTGCGCGCCGCCGGCCTGGCGCTGGGCGGCAGCCTGGACAATGCCGTGGTGGTGGATGGCCCGCTGGTGCTCAACCCGGGCGGCCTGCGCAGCCATGATGAATTCGTCCGCCACAAGCTGCTCGATGTGGTGGGTGACCTCGCTTTGGCCGGCGCGCCGCTGGCCGCCCGCTTTGTGGGCAGCCGCACCGGCCATGCGCTGAACAACCGCCTGTTGCTGGCGCTGTTTGCCGATAGCACCGCCTGGCGCTTCACAAATGGCCACGCCGTGACCAATGGCGCGCGGGCGTCGCTCACCGTCGCGGCCTGAAGCCGGCCAGCAGGCCTGGCCTGATGGAACAGCTTCTCGTCCTTGATCTGGAAACCCTGCCGGACCTTGAGGCCGGCCGCGCTTTGCTGGGCGAGGCTGCCCTGGGGCTGGATACGGCCGCGCTGCGCGCCGCGCTGGGCGCCCGTTATGCGCGGGAGGGGCAGGACCCTGCCACGGTGTTCCTCAAACCGGTGCTGCATCGCATTTGCGTTGTCGGTGTGTTGCGGGCCGAGCGGGAGGGCCCGCATTCGCCCTGGCAGGTCACCCGCATCCGCGCCCGCAGCACCGATGAACTGAGCGAGGCCGAGATGCTGGCCGGGCTGGAGGCCAGTTTTCGCCAGCAGCCGGTGCTGATCGGCTTCAACACCATGGGGTTTGACCTGCCGGTGCTGCGCTATCGCGCCCTCGCCCTGGGGGTGGCCATGCCGGCGCTGCTGGGGCCGGGCGGCAAGGATTATGCCTATCGCTTCGGCACCGCGCATATTGATATGTGCGAGCGGCTTTCCGGCTTTCGCGCCACCACCCCGCCCTCCCTGGCCGAGGCCTGTTCGCTGTTGGGCATTCCGGCCAAGGGCGAGATGAACGGCTATGATGTGGAGCCGGCCATGGCGGCGGGGCGTGGTGCCGAGGTGGCGCGCTATTGCGAGACCGATGTGGCGGCCACCTATCTTCTATGGCTGCGCTGGATGCAGGCGATGGGGGCGGAGGAGATTCCGGGGAGTTTTGCGGCTTTTGCCGATTTTGCCGAAGCCTCGCCGCATTTGGCCGATCACGCGACCGCGGCGCGACGGCTGGCGGGGTTAACCTGATAACGTGCTGCGCAGTGTCTCATCACCGCTCGCAGCGAATGAACATCGTCGAGCGATGGGCGATATCGCCCACATCGGCGGCGCTGCGCTCGGCCCCCTGGCTCGGCAGGCTGCGGGGCGTCACCTGGGCGCGGGTCAGAAATTGCAGCGCCGCCTCGCTGCGCACCGCGAAATTCACGTTTTGCGCGATGTCGCCGGTGCGCTGGGCCACGCGCTGGGCGTTCAGCTTGCTCACCACCACGCCGACGATATGGCCCTGCATGTCCAGCAGCGGTCCGCCGGAATTGCCCGGCTGCACCTCGGCCGAGATTTGAATCTGGTTGCGGTTATCGGCAATGCCGGCCAGGCCATTCACCTCGCCGCGGGTCAGTTTGGGGTCGGAGCTGAGCAGGCCGGCGAGCGGGAAGCCATAGGCCACCACGCCCTCACCCCGGCGCACCGGCGGGCCGGCGCGGAAGGGCAGGATGGGCCCGGGAAGGCCCGGCACGGCGAGCACGGCTAGGTCGAGCGCTGCATCAACCCGCGCCGGGGGGGTGGCGGCCAGCCAACGCCCCTCCGGCGTGCGCAGAATGATCCGGTTGCAGCCATTGACCACATGCTCATTGGTCATCACGCGGTCGGCCGCGATGATGAAGCCCGAGCCGGTGGAGACATTGCGGGCCGACTGGTTGGGCGGCGCCTGCGGCACGCTGCTGGCCGGCGGCGCGGGCGGGCGCGGGGCTGCGGCGGTGGTCACCTCGATGGTGCGATTGGCGCAGATATCCTGTTCTGGCAGCACCGATTCCCGGCCATCACCCAGCACCAGCCGCAGGTCGAAGCGGCAGGCGGCAGGGTCGGCCGGCACCACGCGGAAGCCGGCATTGACCGGCAGCGGGCGGCCCACGGTGAGCAGTGAATTGCCCCAATCATTGCCAGCGCCGCGCGGGCTGCGCACGGCGTGCAGCGCGGTGGCCTCGGCCCCCGTGCGGTTGACGACGCGAAACCCCGCCGGCGGTTCGGGCGCCTGGGCGGCAGCGGCGAGGGGGAGCAGCAGGGCGAGGATCAGGGAGCGGCGCATGGAGGGCATGTGTCCCTGCACGCGCAGCAGGGCAAGCCCCCAGGCGTTCCGCCCGGCGTGGCCTTGACCTGCCCCGCGGCAGGGGCTGAATGCGCGGCATGCGCATCATCGGCCTGGCCGGCTGGAGCGGGGCGGGCAAGACCACCCTGCTCACCCGCCTCATCCCGCATCTCATCGGCCAGGGGCTGCGGGTCTCGACCGTGAAGCACGCGCATCACAGCTTCGATTTGGACATGCAGGGCAAGGATTCTTGGGTGCATCGTGAGGCCGGCGCGAGCCAGGTGCTGGTCAGCGCCGCCCATCGCTGGGCGTTGATAACCGAGAACCGGGATAGGCCGGAGCCTGATCTGGCCTTCCTGCTGAGGCAGCTCAGTCCGGTTGATCTGGTCATCATCGAGGGCTTCAAGCGCGCGCCTTGCCCGAAGATCGAGGTGCACCGCGCCGCGAATGGCAAGCCATGGCTGCATCCTGAGGACCCGGATATCCGGGCCATCGCCGCCGATACGCCCCAAGCGGCCCTGCCGCAGGCGGCGCTCGACGATATTCCCGCCATTGCGGCGCTGCTGCTGCGCTTTGCGACGGAGGCGGGGTAGTGGGCCGGCTCACCGATGACTGCTTCGCCTTTGGCGGCCAGTCGATGGGCGTGGAGGCCGCGGCGGCGCTGATCCAGGCCCGCGTGGCGCCGCTGACCGACACCGAGGCCGTGCCGCTGCAGGCGGCCCGGGGCCGGGTGCTGGCGGAGCGGCTGATCGCGCCCGGGGCCTTGCCGCCGTTTTTCAATGCCGCCGTGGATGGCTATGCCTTTGCCCATCGGGGCGGGGCGGTGCTGCGGCTGCCAGTGGCGGGCCGGGTTGCCGCGGGCGCCGCGCCGCCTCCGCTCATTCCGGGCACCGCCATGCGCATCTTCACCGGCGCTGCCATGCCGGCGGGTGCCGATACGGTGCTGATGCAGGAGGATGCCATTCTGGAGGGTGACACCCTGCTGCTGCTGCCGGCCGGGCTGCGGCCGGGCGCCAATTGCCGCCCGGCCGGGGAGGATGTGGCGAGGGGCGCCACCGCGCTGGCCGCCGGCACAAGGCTGGGGCCGGCCGAGATAGGGCTTGCCGCGGCCCTTGGCCTGGCGTTTTTGCCCTGCACCCGGCGACTGCGGGTGGGGGTTTTCTCCACCGGTGATGAACTGGCCGCACCGGGCACTGTGCTCGGGCCGGCACAGACTTTTGACAGCAACCGCTTCACCCTGCTGGCCCTGCTGGGCGGGCTGCCGGTGGAGGCCTGTGACCTGGGCATTCTGCCCGATCAGCCCGCCGCCACCGCCGCCGCGCTCGCCGCCGCCGCCGCCACCCATGACCTGCTGCTGACCTCGGGGGGCGTTTCCGCTGGCGAAGAGGATCATGTCCGCGCCGCGATCGAGGGCGCGGGACGGCTGGTCTTCTGGCGTCTGGCGGTGAAGCCGGGGCGGCCGGCGGCGATGGGCATGGTGGCCGGCACGCCGGTGCTGGGCCTGCCGGGCAACCCGGTGGCGGCGGTGGTGTGCTTTCTGCACCTGGCCCGGCCACTGATTTTGCGGCTGGTGGGGGCGCAGGAAGAGGCCCTGCCCCGCTTTCCGGCCGTGGCCGATTTCCATCACCGGAAGAAACCAGGGCGGCGGGAGTATCTGCGGGTGCGGCTGCGGCGGCAGAACGCATTGATGTTGTTTGCGGACAAATTCGACCGGGAGGGGGCGGGCATGCTCACCAGCCTCACCCAGAGCCATGCCCTGTGCGAATTGCCCGAGGCGCTGGAGTGCGTGCGCCCCGGTGATACCGTGCTTGTGCTGCCCTTCTCGGCGCTTTTCTGAAGGTTGAGATTGCGTGGGCGCTGTTTTTGGTGCCCCCTTGGCGGAAAGAAGGGAGCCCGCCATGAACGAACACCTGCATAAAAGCTTCGAAGGCGGCGTGCTGACGCTGCGCCTCACCCGGCCGGAGAAGAAGAACGCGCTGACCCGGGCGATGTATGATGGCCTGGCCCAGGGCCTGCGCGTGGCCGCCACGCATGATGAGACGCGGGTGGTCATCATCGCCGGCGGGGCGGATTTTACCGCCGGCAATGATTTGTCGGATTTTGCCGCGGTGGAGGCGGACAAACCCCGCCCTGGCGCGGCTTTTGAGTTCCTGGAGCAGATTCGCGCCTTTCCCAAGCCGGTGGTGGCCGCGGTGCGCGGCGTGGCGGTGGGTATTGGCACCACCATGCTGCTGCATTGCGATGCGGTGGTGGTGGCGAAGCAGGCCAGGCTGCAAATGCCCTTTGCGCGGCTGGCGCTGGTGCCGGAGGGGGGTTCGAGCCTGTTGCTGGCGCAGCGGGTGGGCACGGCATTGGCGAATTGGTGGCTGATGAGTGGCGAGGCGTTTTCGGGCGAGGAGGCGATGCGCGCGGGGCTGGCACTGCGCGCGGTGGAGGATGCGCAGGTTGAGGCCGAGGCGGTGGCGATTGCCGGCCAATTGGCAGGATTGCCGCCTGGAGCGCTGGCCGAGACCAAGCGCTTGCTGCGGGCGCCGATGCGTGAGGCGCTGGAGGCGGTGATGGCGGAGGAGCGGGTGGCGTTCAGCCAGCAATTGCGCTCGCCCGAAGCGCAGGCGGTGTTTGCGGCGTTTCTGGCAAGAAAGAAGTAGCCGGCAGCAGCGCCAAAGTCAAGGATTATTATCTTACTAATAGGCGGTCCAGGTGGCCCTGCCACCTGGTGGGAGAGGTCTGGAGAGGGCAAAGCCCTCACCAGGGGCCACCCGCGCCAAGCTATGCAGGCTTAGGCCCCCGCCCCCCATGATGCCCACCATGGCGCGGCCGGGGCATTTCATCGCGGGTGATCGCCTGGTCCGAATTGGCATCCATGGCGCGGAAGCGGGCTTCGACCTGTGGCCGCATTTCCTCCAGGGTCACCTTGCCATCGCGATTGGCGTCGAGCGCGCGGAAGCGGGCATCGGCCATGCGTTGGGCGTGTTCGGCGTGCTCGGCGCCGGGCGGGCCGCGGCGGGGGCCGTCGCCGGGGCCACGGCGGAGGGTGCGGAATTCCTCTTGGGTGAGATAGCCATCGCGATTGGCATCGGCCTCGGTGAAGCGGGTTTGGGTGCGGGCCCAGACCTCGTCGAGCGTGACCCGACCGTCGGCGTTGGTGTCCATGGCGTTGAACATGCGGTTGGGGTCGGGGCGCGGGGGGGCTTGGGTGGGGGTGGCAGCAGGCTGTGCCAGGGCGGGCAGGCCCAGGCTTAACAGCAGGGCGGTCAGCGGCAGGGCCTTGGCCAGATCGGATCGTTGCATCACATCGCTCCTTTGCGGGTTACGTGCCAGTATAATGGGGCCGGGATGTAACCCGCACATCGCCCTGTCGTGAGGAAGTGTGACAGAGACCACCTTGGATTTTCTGCTTGGCGGAAGAGTGCGGCTGGAGCAACCGGTGGCGGGGCTGCGCGCGGCCATTGATGCGGTGCTGCTGGCCGCCGCCGTCCCGGCCCGCGCGCCCGAGGCGGTGCTGGAATTGGGCTGCGGCACGGGGGCTGCGCTGCTCTGCCTCGCCGCGCGGGTGCCGGGGCTGGCGCTGCATGGGGTGGAGCTGGATGGCGGGCTGGCCGAGATTGCCCGGCGCAATGCCGAGGGGCTGGGGGCCAGTATTGTGGCCGGCGATATTCGCGGGCCGCTGCCAGCGTGTCGGCATGCCTTTGCCAACCCGCCCTATTGGCCGGGGGGCAGTGCCTCACCCATCGCGCTGCGGCGCAATGCGGCGCATGAGGCCGAGGCCGGGCTGGAGGATTGGGCGGGGGCGTTGGCGCGCGGGCTGGTGCTTCGGGGCACGGCCAGCATGATTTTGCCCGCGGCACGCTTTGGCCAAGCAGCGGCGGCGCTGCGGGGGGCGGGGTGTGGCAGCCTGACCATGCTGCCGCTCTGGCCCCGCGCCGGGGTGGCGGCCAAGCGGGTGATTTTCCAGGCGGTCAAGGGCGGGCGGGGGCCGGACCGGCTTTTGCCCGGCCTGGTGCTGCACGAGGCCGATGGCAGCTTTACCGCCGCGGCAGAGGCGGTGCTGCGGCACGCCCAGGCCCTGCCATAAGGCTGATGAGGCCGACCAGCGCGGTCATCGCGCACATGACGAAGCCGGGGATATAGCTGCCGGTCCAGCCCACCAGCAGGGTGAAGAGGCTGGGCATGACCACCATGGTGGCGCCGAAGACCACGCCCATGGCCGCCGTGGCGCCGCCGACCTGGCCGGCGGGGGCGACGCGGGCGATTTCGGCCAGCAGCACGCCATTCCAGGCCACGGCGGTGGCGCCCATCAGCATGCCCACCGCAATCACCAGCCAGACCGGCCAGCCCGGCCCCGCCGCCGCCAGGGCCAGCGCGGCCAGGATGATCATCGCGCCCAGGCCGAGCAGCACCGGGCGGGCGCCAAAACGGTCGGCACAGAGCGCCCAGAGGATGCGGCCGATGACGCCCGCGCCCTGGGCCAGCGCCAGATGCAGCCCGGCCTGGGCGAGGCCGAGGCCCAGCACCTGCACCTGCCAGACCACGAAGAAGCTGCCAAAGCAGAATTGCGCCACGCCAAAGCCGCAGGAGGTGATGGCCAGCGCGCGGATCTGCGGCTGGCTGCGCAGCAGGGCCATGCTGCGGGCGGCATCGGCCAGGGGGGCGGATGGGGCCTGGGGGCTGCGGTCGGCGTCCAGCGCGGCGCGCAGCGGTTGCAGCGCCAGGGCCAAAACCAGCGAGAAAACCGCCATGGCGAGCACGCCGCCGCGCCAGCCAAAGGCCAGTGCCGCCAGCGGCGCCAGCCCGGCCACGAGCATGGCGCCGGCCGGCACCCCGGTCTGCTTCAGGCCGAAGATCAGGCTGCGGCGATGGGCGGGCGTGCGGGCATAGAGCAGGTGGCTGCCGGCCGGCGTGATGGGCCCATGGCCCACCCCCGCCAGCAGGGCCGAAACCAGCAAGGCCCATGGGCTGCCGATCACCGCCAGGGCCAGCCCGGCCGCGATCACGCATAGCCCCACCTGACACACTCGGATGCCGCCGAAGCGGGCCAGGAAGCCCTGGGTAAAGGGCCCCGAGACCAGCGCGCCGGCATAGACCAGCGCGGTGTGCACCCCGGCGAGGGATGCCGGCAGGCCGGTTTCGGCCGAGATGCGGGTGGCCAGCACCGGCACGGTGAGGAAAGCGCCCATGCCGGCCATATGCGTGCCCAGCAGTGCCAACATCACCAGCCAGATCGAGACATGTTTCATGCTGCACAGTCGCGCTTTGCTGGCGGTGTTGTGAAGCGGGGCGGGAGGTTCAATTGGTGGCGCGGGGGCGGGCTTGCCTGTTTCGCGACCATCGCTGCTTGACCAGGGGGCTGGGGGTGCCCACACCCAGGCGCATGAAACGTTTATTGGCTGTCATGCTGTGGTTGCTCGCGGTGATGCTGCCGGGCATGGCGCAGCTTCCCCCATCGCAGGCCGGGAGCGCGGCTTTGGCTGCTGCCGCTGGTGCCGCCGCCTCCCCTGGTGCCTCCCTTGGCGCACCAGCCGGGCCGGATTTGCAACATCTGCTGGAGACGCTTCGCAATGATGGCCGGCGGGCCGAACTCATCGCCTTGCTGGAGGCGGTGGCGACGGCGCAGCGCCAGGGCGCGCCAACTGCGGCACCCGCCGCCGCCCAGAGCCCGGCCGAGGCACCCATTCTGGGCGCCACCTCGGAGCGGATCAGCGCCGCAATCGACGCGGTGGCAACGGAGATTGAATCCGCCACCGATCTGCAGGGGATTCTGGCCTGGCTGCACGGCATGGTGAGCGACGAGATGCTGCAGGGCATGGTGCTGGAGTTGGGCTGGAAGCTGCTGCTGGTCTTTGGCCTGGGCATGCTGACCGAGCGGCTGAGCAAGCGGCTGCTGCGCCACTGGGCCGGGATGCTGGATATGCGCGCCCCGCATGAGGGCGGGCAGAACGCCGTGCTGCGCCGGGCCCCCTTCATTGCCGCCCGGCTGCTGCTGGATCTGGCGCCGGTGCTGGCCTTCTGGCTGGTGGCCCAGGTCACTATTCCGCAATTGCCGGGATGGCCGTCGCAACGGGTCATCATTTGGACGGTGGCCAATGCCTATATCGTCGCCCGCGGCGTGATGGTGGTGGTGCGGCTGCTGTTCAGCCCTGCCAGCAACCATTTGCGCCTGCTGCCATGCGCCGATGAAACGGCGGCCTATGTGACGGTGTGGATGCAGCGGATCGCGCTCGTCTCGGTCACCGCCTATGCCGCGAGCGAATTCGCGCTGCTGCTGGCCATGCCGCTCTCGGTGCAAAATGGATTGTTGCGAGTGGGTTCGCTGCTGGTGTCAGTGCTGGCTGCCATCATGGTGCTGCAGAACCGTCAGCCGGTGGCGCGGTTGCTGGCAGCCCCCCCGCTGGCAGAGGGCGAGGTGCCCGACCGCGCCCGGGCCATGCTGCGCCGCCTGCGCGACATGCTGGCCGATGCATGGCATGTGCTGGCCATCCTGTGGGTGCTGGCGCTTTGGGCCTCCTGGGCGATGGCGCTCAATCATGGCTTCGACCGGCTACTGCGGGCCAGCGCGCTGACCGTGCTGGTGGTGGTGGTGGCCAAGCTGGCCGATGAGGCAATCCGCCGGCTGCTTGATGGCGCCTTTCGCATCAGCGCTGATTTCTCCAGTCGCTTTCCGGGGCTGGAGGCGCGGGCCAATCGGTACCTGCCGGGGCTGAAGGGGCTGGTTGGCGTGCTGATCGCCATGGTGACGGTGGTGGTGCTGCTGGAGGTGTGGGGGCTGGGTGCCTTCTCCTGGTTCCGTCCCGGCCGGGGGGGGGCGAGGCTGCTGGGCTCGGTGACGTCGATCTCGCTCACGCTGCTGCTGGCGCTTGTGGTGTGGGAGGCGGCCAATGCGGCCATTGCCCGCCATCTCACGCAGCTTTCCGCCAATGCCGCCACCGCCCGCTCGGCCCGGGTGCGCACGCTGCTGCCGATGCTGCGCACGGTGCTGGGCATTGTGGTCACCATTTTCATCACGCTCAACGTGCTGGCCGAGATCGGGGTGAATGTGGCGCCGCTGCTGGCGGGTGCGGGTGTCATCGGCCTCGCCGTCGGCTTTGGCTCACAGACATTGGTGCGCGATGTCATCACCGGGGTCTTCCTGCTGTTCGAGGATTCGGTGGCGGTGGGCGATGTGGTGACGCTGGGGGGCTTGAGCGGCACGGTGGAGCAATTGTCCATCCG
>Ga0114973_10003876_pt1 | contig 10478 bp, 8 predicted proteins | sample M_140807_MF_Meta_FD_87025 | JGI IMG/M metagenome (GOLD analysis project Ga0114973, IMG submission 87025) | Freshwater microbial communities from Lake Montjoie, Canada to study carbon cycling - M_140807_MF_MetaG | ecosystem: Environmental > Aquatic > Freshwater > Lake | place: Lake Montjoie... | reverse complement strand
CTTTTCATCCAGCCCAAGTGTTGTGAATGCAGATATAAAATCATTTCGATTTATTTTTTTCTTTCTACCATTCAAGGTTAGTGCAAGGTCTTCATCATCAGCGGGGTTTACAAGTGCGGTAGCTACTAAATCGTATGCTGGTGAAAAAATAGGACCTATGGCTGTTTGATGTATCAATGAAAAATTTTTAAGGTGCATATCTGCATTGCCTGTAAGAAATGAAAACAAAACCAATTCAAAGAAATTAACCACATCTAATCCGGGGTTAGCAGAGTATTTTAATATTGCCTTTGCTACTTGTTCATGAGATCCAAGGTATTTGTCTTCAGTTAATCTTTCGGTAAGTTGGCACATATCTTCCATCTGGAGCTTTTCCTTTTCTTTTCTATCAATACGTTTTGTTATGTAAGCAAGATTCCCTGAATTTAACCTCATAAGACTGTGCGGAACAACCTTAATTTTTGCGATACTTGCCAAACGCATGGTTAGATCTTCCACTTCTGGCAATTCTGGGTAATTTGGAGAAGCTGGCTTTAGAATATATCCACCCCACATTCCAACAACTGTGAATCTTTTTGCTAAATTAGGTTGACCTGCCGATGCCAAATGCAAAGATAATTTTGGTTGAACTCCTGTAACAACAGTTTGTGTTTGAATCACCTGAGCTGCCAACTTCTCCATGTTGTTTTCCGAGTAAGGTAAAACAGGAGGAATGGTTACACCAAATATCTTTTTACTACAGCTTGAATGAAAATCCGTCTCATTCTCAACTAGAAGTTGATAACAATATAGACAACGTTTGCTCATGTTTCATTTTCTTTTAATTGGTGAACACTAATGGCTCCTATACAGTCCTTACAGCATGTAAGCAGCAAACCCATGCGGTCTCTTGGATTTAGTTTCCAGTTTTTTACGGCAATGTCCAATAGCCAACCTTCGGGAATTAGACCATCAAAAAACGGAAACAATACTTTGGCTGTAAATGTTTTTGTTTGCAATGGAAAAGTAAGGCTAACAGGCGTTGGATTTTCGCTATTTAGATAAGTATTATCGTAATCAAATTGATAACCTTCTTCATTTTGAATTAAAATGCCAGCGGTGATATCATTTATTTTTATTTCTGCTTTTCTCATTTTTTAGTCTCTTCTTGTTTTAAAAGATTGTTTTCAGATTTAACTGCACCCACTTCATAACCAAATAATTTTAGCACTTGGTTTACTTTATCTAAACGCAGCGATACTTTACCTTGCTCCATTTCGCGTAGGAAACGAAGACCTACACCAGCTTTTTCTGCAAGTTCTGGCTGTGTTAGATTTGCAGCATTTCTTTTTTCTTTCACAAATGAATTTAGTTTCATTATTATACCTTTTAGGGTACAAATATAGTAAACTCAATATAAATTATACCCTATATGGTATAATTTTAATTTTATTAGGATATTTTATACCATAAAGGGTATAATTTGTGATAATTTTATTACAATATACCCTAGGGGGTTTGAGGGTCGGCTAATAGAGGCAGCAGTAACTATGCGGTCATAGGACCGGAATCCTGCGCCAGAGGGGAGAATGTATTTTACTTATGAAACTGGAATTATCCCATCCCACCCATACCGCCTGTAGACAGTTTAAAACAGAATAACTCAATTTATTACGGCATGTTTCGTTTTGGTTAAAACAGGGTGCTTTATTGGGTTATACCTTACCAAATCTTTATTTGTTCACTTTTTATTCATTTATTTTCATTGTTTATTAAACAGGTATAAAAATTTTAAAAAAGATAATTATGATTTAAGACAAAAAAAGAAAAAAAACTTTTATTTTCGAAAAAACTTTTTTGTTATGGCTTACAATTACACAGAAGTAACTAGAAATTCTTGGGGAAGTAGAATATTGAGCTCATTTGTGGGTGTACTTATTGGAATCATCCTTTTTTTAGCTTCCTTTTTTTTGGTTTGGTGGAATGAAGGAAATTCTATTCACACCGAAAATGATTTAAAAAAAGCGAATAAAAATATCATTAGCGTAAAGAGTGATACACCATTACCTGAAAATGAAAATAAACTTGTTCATTTATCTGGTAAAGTTGAAACAGCTGATACATTAATTGACTATGAATTTGGAATGGCAACGAATGCAATAGCATTAAGCAGAAAAGTACTCATTTATCAATGGGTAGAAACTAAAACCGAGCGGACTGAAAAAGAAATAGGCGGAAGCGAAAAAGTGGTTACAGAATATAATTATAAAAAAGAATGGGTTTCTGGGCCTAATAATAGTAGTCAATTTAAAATTAAAGAAGGTCATCTAAATAAATGCGACTTTCCATATAGAGACACTACCACTATGGCAAAAGATGTTAAAGTTGGCTCCTTTAATTTAACAGATCCTTTGTTGCGTCAAATTGAAAAATTTGAAGACTACATTATGGACTCTGTGTCAAATAATGAAAACTTTAAGATTTCATCAAATACTATTTATTTAGGAAGTGGGAAAGTAAATGATGAACCAGAAATAGGAGATATGAAAATTTCACTTCAAGTAGCATATACGCCAGAAATGGTAAGCATCATTGCTCAACAACTTAATGGTACTTTATCTTATTATACTGGTGAAAACGGTACTCCAATAGCAATATTAGAATATGGAACAGTATCAGCAGATAATATGATAAAAGTAGCCTTAAAAGAGAATAGCACACAAACTTGGGTATTAAGAGGTGTTGGTCTTATGCTTTGTTTCATTGGTCTTAAATTAATATTAAAACCATTGAGCGTTGTCATGGGTTTTCTGCCGATATTAGGTTCAATAGCAAATATTGGGATAGGCATTTTATCTTTTATTTTAGGTTTAATTTTAATCTTAACCACTATTTCTATCGCATGGTTATATTATAGACCCATCTTATCAATAACGTTATTTGTTGTAATTGTACCTTTATTTATTTACATATATAGAAAAGGTAAAAAAAGGGCATAGTTATTAAGCTCCCCTAACAGACGAAAGATGCAACTATAATGCGATGATTAAAGGATTTGAAAGTAAGTTAATGTGTATATTTATAGTAGGATTAATAACAATAAGTGTAAAGTTCAGGACGAGTCAACACAGTTGTAACTATGCAGACACAGAACCTGAGTCCTGCGCCTGCGTGATGCTAAATAACTTATACTCGAATTAGTTATGTTTTTTCAATTATACATTGTCATTAGGTTCAGTGCCATATTCATTTTCACCTTTTACTCCTTGAGTACAAGCTAATATCAAACCGTAAATTGGGATTAAAATAAACCAACCACTTTTTCCAACATCATGCATTCTTCTAACTGCAACAGCTATACTTGGAATTAAAAGCGCTAAAGAATATATGGTATATAAAATAGGTAAGTTTACTAAACCACTTACATAGCTCAATGCTATTGAAAATATAATATTGAATAATACAAAATACCAATACTCACTTCTACTGGCTCTTCCTTTAAATGTAGCATAGTTCTGTAAAACTTTTAAATAAAATTTCATAATAATTAAATTTTAATTTTCCCCTACTCTTATGGCTTTTCGGTATCGCCCCGTTATTTTAAGTGGTTTCTGGACTCCACTGTTAGATAACAATTTAAACCTATTAATTATATTTCCAACAAACTTTTTCAAGGACAAAGGATCTGAGAAGATAGCCATTGCTTTGATTATGAATAATCAGGGCAGTAGTTCAGGTTTAAAGTCCTTCGCAACAAGTACAGACAATATAGAGTCTTTAAAAGGAATAGATTTTTTTAGTAGTCTTTCAGATGGTATCGAGAATAAACTGGAATCTACTATCAATACATCAAGTTAGAGTTGGTAAATTAGTATAGCACAATTTTAATGATCTAGAACTTGCTTAATAATTTCGAGCATCTTTTTATTCGTTTCTTTGTCTTTTATCGCAATTCTAATTGTATGTTTATTGAAATTGTTTCCCATATTAGAAACATCTCTTAGATATAGACCCATTTCTTTGCATTTAGAGACAACTGCTTCAGCGTCAGGACCATTTTCAGGAAGATAACAAAGTATAAAATTGGCTTTACTCTGTAAAACTTCTAATGAATTAAATTTCAACAATTCTTTAGAGAATTCCTCCCTAAGTAAGTGGGTTTGCTCATAGCATTTTTCATAATACCGGTCCTCTTTTAAGACGACTAATGCTGCAATTTGAGATGGGAGGCTAACTGCCCAAGGGGGAGAAATAGATCTTAACTTTTCAAGTTGAAATGGTGAAGCACATAAATAAGCAGAACGAAGTCCACTTAACGCATATACCTTAGACATAGACTTACAAACAATAATATTACTTGTACTAACTGCAAATTTCTCAAGAGACTGATCTTTTCCACAGTAGTCGATATAGGTTTCATCAACCCATATTCTAGTACTAGTAGATACTTGTCTTAATACATTCTCGAGATTTGTCAAGGGAATATGCTGACCCGTGGGACTATTTGGATTGACAATGACAATTAAGTCGTAGTTATTATTCGCTAGTCTTAAAAGTTCTTCCAAGTCTAATGCATAATTATTAACTTTTAGCAAATTGATTCGATCTACTTGGCAACCAATAATATTTTCAAGGACATGAATATATTCACCATAAGTTGGATCAAGAATCAATACGCGTGATTCTGGCAATAACCATTCTCTAAAAGCAAGAAAAATTAAATCAGAAGAACCGGAACCCGGAAGAATATTGTCTGACTTAAGCCCTCGTGCTTTAGCTATGCCTTTTGCCATGCCTAAACAATCTGTTGGAGGTGAAGTTTTGCAAATCCATGATAAATGATTTTCCAATTCACTTATCAACTGTGGAGCTGGATCAAACCAAGCATCGAGTACATCTGCATTGATGATATTCATTCTTTTATTGAGGTCATCAAATTCAATTCCGATGGCATCAAAGAAAGCCCCTCCATGATAGCATTTGGCTGGTTTAAAAAAGTCAATCGCCAATTTCCACTCACAGCGCTGCCTTATTTTAATGAAAAAGCTTTTGAAATTCTTCTCTATAAAAGCGTTCAATTCCTCAACTTTTCCTTGGATTAATGTAAATGTTACTTTACCAACCTTAACCTCTTTGTTCGTTGGTTTAAAGCCTAGCTTCAAATACATGTCGAGCACTTCAGATCGACCAATGGCCATGATATTTTCACCCCCAAGGGACTGAATCAATCGAAAAGCAGCCCACATAAGCGCCGCTGCAATGGGCTTACCTCGATATGCTTTGAGAACTGTTAATATTCTCATTTCGAATGTACTGACATCTACTGCGAAAGGTATTTCCTTTCGAGTGAAATATTTATCTATGGAATAATCGTTTTTATCTGGTGGAGTAACACTTATAAAACCGACAATTTCTGTATTTATTTTTGCAATAATATATACATTGAATTGATCTAACTTATCTTCAAACATCATTGCTTCATTAGTAGGATGCTGCATTAACTCAGATGCATAGACTTGATAACGAAGCTGATAAATTTTATTTCTATCAACAGTTGTTGCAAGCGAGATTTCAATTAGATTGTTTTTAACCATATGAACCTAAATTTCCATCAATATTTTTTAATTGCTCTGCGTTATTTATTGGTATTCAAAATTACCGCAAAGGTTCTGCCTGCAGGTGCAATAGAGGGTTACGAGGGCCTTCACGCGGAAGCTTAGCGATTCGGATTGTATATTATCCTATTTTTCCGATATAGCAGTGTACTTATTAATTTAGATGGAATAGCTATTTTTTGTCCCTATGTATTTCCACTATAAATTTCGAAAAATCTTAATTTATATTTTGAGATTGGGAAATGAAAAAAACAAATAGACAAAATAAAGCCGCACTTTGAGCAATGTTTGAACTAGTAGTTTGATTCACTAAAGTAGTTTCAATTGTAATACCTTTTGAAAAATCGAAATAGGCAACTAACATTTAATGATTGTGCAGGTTGCTTACTAGATATATTTTTTACCAACTTCCTCTTTGAAATAGTATGCATTCGTCGCTATCAACTTTATCAAAATAATTTTAAATTAAATTGGTTAGTGGAATTAGGTTAAACTCCTAAACTCCATCCCTTTCTATACTCTCTTTTTACAAACTGGTTAACTACATCATAATTAGTTATGCGCATATTTTCATTATCCCATATCAGCTTTTTATTAGCGCCGGGGTAATTATAGCTTTGATCAAGCGGATCAGGTGATTTACCTGGACGAGGAATATCTGCTCCTCTGATAGCAAGATTGGCCATTAATATAGCTTCAGTTAAAGGTCCTGATTTATCAAAAGAAGCACTCATCTCCATTTTACCATAGCCGGCAATAGCACCTTCTACCCATTGAGCATAGTGGCCATCCATACCGCCCGGTACACGTTGAATGGTTGGTTTGATTTTCACTTCCTGATTTTTAGATAATGGCAAAAGACGGGCATTTTGCGCCATTTCACTGGCCATCATTTTTCCTTTCGTTCCTATAAATAATACTCCACTCATTCCATCTCCAAATAATTCGTCGTTACCTAATTCAATCGGACGTTCTGGCCTAATTCCTCCGTCCATCCAATGCATGGTGATATCACCTTTTGTTTTATTAGTTTTAGGGAAGGTCAATGTTGCATGCGCTGAAGGAGGGCAGCTATCTGGGAAATAAGAACGTTTGCCCCATTCCAAAAATACACTACCAACGGTTGCTTGAACATCTTTTGCATATTTCAAATTCAGAATGTTAAAGGGTGCCTCCATTAAGTGACAGCCCAAATCTCCTAATGCCCCTGTACCGTAATCCCACCATCCACGCCAGGCTTGCGGAATCAATTTATCTACATAGTCTTTATAAGGGGCTGTTCCTAACCACAGATCCCAATCGAGTCCATTTGGAACAGGTGGTTTCGCTGAAGGCCATGCAATCCCTTGTGGCCAGATAGGACGATTGGTCCAAATTTGTACCGTATGTACATCGCCCAAAAGACCGGCTTCAAACCATTCTTTCATCTGCCTTACTCCATCTCCCGAAGCCCCTTGGTTTCCCATTTGCGTCACTACTTTATAACGAGCAGCTGCTTCGGTTAATTTACGCGTCTCATAAATATCATGAGCCATTGGCTTTTGGATCCACAGGTGTTTACCTAATTGCATCGCTGCCATTCCAACAATGGCATGCGTATGATCTGGAGTGGATACAGATACTGCATCAAAGTTCTTTGACTCTTTATCAAACAATTCTCTCCAGTCTTTATACATTTTAGCTTTTGGAAATTGCTTCACTGTTCCTGCACACCTACGATCATCCACATCACAAAGGAATCCGATTTCTGCCTTTCCGCTTTTATAAAACTTATTAATATCATCGTTCCCTTTACCACCTGCCCCCACCCCTGCAATGATCAAGCGATCACTGGGTGCCTTATAGCCAATGCCTCCCAATACATGACGGGGTACAATCATAAAGCTGGCAGCTGCTACCGCAGAATTTTTTACAAAATTTCTTCTGGAAGTGTTTGTCTTTTTCATTTTGCTTAGATTTCAGTTTTAATGGAAAAATGGTACTGCTTTTTAAAAACAGTTTTTAATTTGAAGCAATGAATTGAGTGACTATGAAGTTAAAGAAAATAGGAAGACAAAATCAATTTTTCAATTTATACCACCCTTCACCTCCATTCACCCCTGTTTTCCCTCAAAAAAATCAAAACCTGACACAAACCTGGCAGGGTTTTCAGAGTTAGTAATGTTCACTTATATAAAATAGTGGACTTTTTTTATTTTCAGACTTAACGCTAATTTCACATAAATAAACATTTGCAGATTGTAACTTGCTTTTATATTGAATCAATATTGATAAACCAATAAGAAAATGAATAAATCCAAAAATATACTTGCAGGTTTGCTGGTTGTTCTTATCTGCACATCTGTTTATTACATAACAAGCACCAGCCTTCTGGGCAATAAGACAGTAGGCCAGCAGCCCGACGGCAGTATTTTAGTCCCTTCAAACCAGCTTTTGCGCCCTGCGGGGTTCCAGATCCAGCTTCCGGGCAGGCCGATTGATCTGGTACTCTCACCGGATGAGAAGCTGCTGTTTGTTAAAAATATTGCTTCCATAGATCTTGTCAGCGTGAGTGACAGAAAAATTTTACAGTCCCTCCCATATAGCCGTGGAGGTTCTTCTTTCACCGGAATCTGTATTTCTAATGATGGGAACAAGCTATTTGTAACCGATGCTACGAATCATATCAATACGGTGGAATTAGACAAAAACAATATCATGCGCTGGGCGGGTACGATCACGATGCCCGCGCCTTCTATTGGGGGCAGCCCTTATCCCGGGGGCCTTGCACTCAACGGAACAGAAGATAAAATGTACGTGACACTCAGCAGAAGCAATTCGCTGGCAGTGGTTGATTTAAAAGATACAACCAATATTATCCAGATCCCCGTGGGTATAGCACCTTATGATGTTATCCTTGCTTCTCCGGGTAAGGCTTACGTAACAAACTGGGGTGGCAGAAAACCACGCCAGGGTGAAGCTACTTTTAACAGCTCAGGCTCTCAGGTACTAGTTGATTCCAAAACAGGTATTGCCAATAGCGGTTCGGTTTCGGTTATTGACCTGGACCGGCATACCGCTGAAAAATCTATTGAAGTAGGCTTGCATCCTGCAGGAATGGTATTGAGTCCTTCACACGACAAGTTATACGTAGCATGTGCAAATAGCGATGTTATTTCAGTCATTGATACAAAGACTGACGAAGTAGCAGCTACTATATCGGTGCACATGCAGAAAGACATCCCATTTGGAAGTGCTCCCAATGCGCTGACCATCTCACCCGACGGCAAATATCTTTATGTAGCCAATGCTACAGAAAATGCTATCTGTGTCATAGAAACCACTGCGCCATTTAAAGTATTGGGTTCTATGCCTGTAGGTTGGTATCCCGGGTCTGTACTGATGAATAAATCAGGAAATCAGCTCTATGTGGCAAACGTAAAAGGAGTGGGCTCCCGTAATCAAAAGACGAATGCAGCGGGCTACAATTCTCACGACTACCTAGGAACGGTTTCTATCGTTCCGGTACCTGAGGCGGCTTCACTTGCAAAAATGACGACAATTGTTCAAGAGAATAATTTCTATATGCAAATGCTGGAAAAAATGGCTTCCGGGAAAACTAGAAAAGAAAAGTTGCCGGTACCACAATTTCCTTCTCAGACATCGCAGTTTAAACATGTGGTCTATATCATAAAAGAAAATCGCACTTACGACCAGGTGTTTGGTGATATGCCGCAGGGTAATGGGGATCCCAGTTTAGTGATGTTCGGCAAGGAGGTTACACCCAATCATCACAAGCTTGCAGAGACATTTGTTTTAATGGACAATTTCAATTGCAGTGGTGTTTTAAGCGCCGACGGGCATCAGTGGGCGAATGAAGCTTATGCTACTGATTACATTGAAAAATCATTTGGCGGTTTTACCCGCAGTTATCCTTACGATGGAAACGATGCTTTGGCTTACGCCAGCTCCGGATTTATATGGGATAATGTGTTAAAACATGGACTAACATTCCGGAATTACGGCGAAATGGTTGGGGCAGTTATAGAACCAAAAACGGCTAAGTTCACCGACATTTATCAGGATTTTATAAATGGTACCAATAAGATAAGTATTCGGGCAAAAGCCAATATTGCACAATTGGAGCCTTACATTTGTCCCACTTATGTTGGATTTCCGCTTACAGTATCTGATGCTTATCGTGCAGCGGAATTCCTGAAAGAATTTAGAGAGTACGAAAAGAATAATAACTTCCCTAATTTCACCATTATGCTCTTGCCGGGCGACCACACTTCAGGCACAAAGCCGGGAAGCCAGACTCCAAAAGCTTCAGTGGCTGATAACGACCTTGCTCTCGGAAAAATTATAGATGCAATTTCGCACAGTAAATTCTGGAAGGAGACCTGCATTTTTGTTGTGGAAGATGATCCTCAGGCAGGCCTTGATCATGTGGACGGGCATCGAACTGTTGGATTGGTCATTAGTCCTTATACAAAACGCGGAAAAGTTGTATCCACGTATTATTCTCAAATAAATATGGTGCGGACTATGGAAAATATTCTTGGTCTGCCCCCTATGAATCAACTAGATCTTACTGCAGATCCTATGATTGAGTGTTTTACAAATAAGGGTGATTTTAGACCTTATGATTTTGTAAAGAGTAATATCCCTATCAATCAAATGAACATGGCTCTTAACAAAATCAAAGGCCCTGAATTATACTGGGCAAAGAAGTCCCTCGCGCAGGATTTGGATGGGGAGGATCGCATTGATGAGGATGTATTTAACAGGATATTGTGGCATTCAGTCAGAGGTTACAAAACCCCTTATCCGGTGTTAGCCGTTAAAAAATATTCGGGAAGAGATGCGTCTAAGGATGACGACTAAGATATGCCGTTTAAAAGG
>Ga0114973_10003872_pt1 | contig 10482 bp, 17 predicted proteins | sample M_140807_MF_Meta_FD_87025 | JGI IMG/M metagenome (GOLD analysis project Ga0114973, IMG submission 87025) | Freshwater microbial communities from Lake Montjoie, Canada to study carbon cycling - M_140807_MF_MetaG | ecosystem: Environmental > Aquatic > Freshwater > Lake | place: Lake Montjoie... | reverse complement strand
ATAATAACTCCTTCAACACGTGAAGGTTTTAGTGATAAATTTAAAGAGTTCTTGCGTGATGAAAAGTACCAGCTGCCTGGTCGTGAAGATGTTGCTGCGATGATGCGTGACAGAAGCAATGATGAACCAGGAGATAGGGTCGGAGATCTTTCAGATCCTTTTAAACTTACGCCAAACACCTCAGTCACACAGATATTATTACGTTACATAGAAGTTTGCGACAAATATAACATACATCGTCTTCAAGCAGGACTTTTGTCAGATCTCGTTGATGGAAAATCAATCACAAAAGATGAGCTTGAAACTTTTTTGAAGTCAATCAATGATAGCTTTTTAAATGACAAAGCAATGTATAAAGAATGGCAAAAAGCGTTTAAGGGCGGTATAAATGATGCATCCATTCTCGCTGATTTTATCAGGAAATTCTCTGATCCTTCTGAGGATTCTGCATCAACCAGCAATAAAGAAGATAAGTTCTCATGGCGCGCACAGTTTAAGCACTTTGGTTACGCAGCTGAGTCTGGTCTTCGCCAAGCATTCATTAAAGATGTTGACGCGCCATTCAAACTTAAGAACATTGTTTTCCCAGATGACGATGCAAATGAAATTGAATCATCGACATCTGAGGCATTTGAAACCGCACTTACTGACCCTGACAACAAAAGATTCTTAAATGCGCTCTTTGATGAAGAAGGAATTCAAAAATACATTGAGGCGATAGGAAATCTTAATTATAACTATGAATCGTCTGATCTGTATCGTAACTTCCGTGGTATAGTTGGATATGAGATCTTATCTAAGATAGCTGAGTTGAATTTTAAGCCACGCAATGGAAAGCCAGGACGTCAGATTGCAAAGGCATTTATTTCAGATCAGCTTCCTGCGCCACCTGGTTCTAAAGAAGCCGAGACTGATGGGCCGCTCACCTCAGATGAGCGTAAGCAATTAGAGAGTATTGCAACAGATGGAACTTATTTGGACTTCTTTAAAGAGTTCGTTGAGGAACACAAAGCTGATAAATACAAGAACTTGCTCACAGGCGCTGCGATTTTGACAGGTGAAACTCTTGATGTTGAAGAATATGGCGATCATATCGAGCCTGCATTTGCAACCCTCAAACAGCTCACTTCTGGAAAGAAACCGCCTGATGTTGCGATTAAGCGAACCGTTGATACGGACTCGCCTGAAGGACAAGCGTATATTGATAGCGTTAAAACGGCAAGCAGGCAGCCTAAAAGGAAATAAATCAAATGCTGGGCCGCTCAGTCTCCACCTTACTTCGTGAATACTTTGAACTTGAGATGGCTCCGAGTCATCCACGAGAGTTTTCAATAGATACTAGGTCTCTTCCTGTCATAGCAAGCTCAAAGAGTAAATGGTTCACAAAAGAATCCCCAGAAAGACTTTGCAGAACATTTACATTTAAGAGTCGAGGTGAGGCAAGAGCTTTTATCAATGAGCTCTTAGATCATGAAGACGGCTGCAAACATCACGCTGAGATCAAAGTTCAGGGCTCAAACGTTTCAGTTGAGGTCTACACACATGATCTCAACTGTGTGACTGGTATTGACAAGGAGTATGCTAATGAAGCCGAAGCAATTTACAACGACGTCTGCAGCTATGGATATCGATAACAACACATCACATGTCTTCATGTCAACTGGACTTGAAGACTTGCTTGGTAACAGCGCCAATGTCGTAAAGAAGCTTACAACTCCTGTTGCACATCTACATTTTTCTGATGTGAAAATACAACTTCCAATCGTTTCTATCGAAATAGATTCCGGTGGATTGTGGTGTTCGATATGTGTCAATGTCAATGGATGGAATGACAGACTAATTCTAGCACTGTTAAACAACGAAGATCATAAAGTAGAAATTATCAATCAGACATTTATATCAAAGATTTTCAAGTTAGAGTTAGACAAAGCCTATTTAGGTCTTACGAGGTAACAAATGGCAGATTTTGAATTTGACAAGTTTATGGAAGACATTGTTCGGCGTGAAGACGCGGCACGTGAGCATATTAAAGAATACGCTGAACAACACGGTGACAGTCCAGCCAGGAAATACAACGAGAAGTATCGCGAGAAGACTCATAATAGAATTCGTTACAATCAAGGCAACGAGTGATGAAAACTTTAAAGTCAGAGCGTGAGCTCATCAATTACCTCAAGATGATGCGTGAGCAGGCGGAAGATGCGGCGGCGGCGGCAGCAGCGGCACCGGCACCTTCGGCTGGTGCCCCTACCGATCCGGCTGGACAACCCCCAGCTGAACGTAAGCCTATCACTGTTGATGACATTATCGAGCGGATAAACACTGTTAGATCAGGAAAATCAATCAAAGATGCGAATGTAAGGCGTGAGCTTGAAGAGTATGTTAATCAATTCAACGAAGATGAGAAGACAGCCCTGCTGGCATTCCTTGAAGGTCTTGGACAGATCCTGACTAGTGGGATTGATTCAGTTGACGCAGCCGATCCAGCCGATCCTTATGCGCTTCAAATTAAGAAATCTCTTGGTGCTAGCGCTGCAAATGCTTCAAAAACTCCAAGCCAAGGTGCAGCCGCTGCTCCTTCTCCCCCGCCAGGTCCTGTACCGATTAAGGTTGGCGGGGCATAAAAGTGAAATCAGGGCATGAAAAAAAGCGGTTGCATGAATTTGCCAGTATTCCCGCTTATATGCAAGTCTCATCGAAAGATGTCAGCCAAATTTTTGGTAGTTTCAAAAATATCTTCTCTTCGATCTGGTCTTCAATTAAGCTTCTCTCAAACACACTTGCTCTAAATCTTAAAGTCTTGGCGTACACTGTTTTCAAAGACCAAAAGAGAATTAATGAAGTTTTTTCAGAGTTTGCAACAAAAAGGAAGACTTATGATACCGAGATGGCTGAAAATCTTAAGTATTTCAAAAAAAATTACAGTGAATCAAGATTAGACACGCTCGGTGGTTGGGGCCCTGGATTCCTTGCGTTTGCTGCAAATCCTCTTATGTTCGCCGCTGATCAAGTCGCTGATAGAGCAGCTACCGTTTCAATTCCCTCTGATGATAAATCATCCGCAGAAGATTCTGAAAAAAAAGATGCAAAAGATAAGAAAGAAAAGCCTGTTTCTTCCTCAAAAATATCAGATCGTGTAAAAAAAGCAATGGAAGTTTTTGGATTTGATGTTAAAAGAAACATTTCAGAAGCCATCCAAAATCCAGCTCCAACCAATGATATGCAAGTAGGACAAGCTAAAGAGCAAGCCATGCTCTTACAGAAAGCAAATAGTATGCTCGCTGCTGAGACACAGCACGCTCATGAATTACTTTCTATGCTGGCAGGTCGACCCGCAGTCATAAAGAAAATTGTTGAAGCAAAAAACTTTGAAGAGATGATCGCTGCCGCAGCTGAAGGAGAAAAGATAAAAATGGGTCTTTCTTCGCAAGCATTCAAGACAGCTTACGATAATATTGTAGCTGGGCTGAAAAAAGAAAGTGAAAATGATCCTGAAAAATTCAAAAAATCAATAGAAGATATGCGTGCAAAATATCCTGAGATCGTTGAAAAAGATGATATAAAAGCTATGACTGCATTCATGTTCGGCACGGCAAAAGCAAGCATACAAACCCAAGCCGTAGAGTCATATAACGGTCTCGTTAATCAGGCCGAGGCAGCGATGCTGTTGAACACTTTAGACAAAGCAGATAGCACAGGTAAGACTCCACGACAACAGTTAATGGGTAGTGATGTTGGAAAAAAATACCTTGCAATGCTCGCTGAATTTAAAAATAACCTTGAGTCAGGTCGCCAAGAAATGTCAGCACTTGCAGCAAAAAAAGTTTAAAGATGCGTGAATAAGGATATTTTTCTGTATGAAAACAAAGCAACCACCAAAGAATTGGATTCCTGAGATTGTCTATGAAGAGGGCGAGAGTCACATCCCGTTTATTCATGTTCCAAATGATCAACCTGACCCAAAGATGATCTTTATCTTTGTCTCTCATCAAACAGGTGAGATTGAGCCAGGTAGCGAGGGAGAAGATGTTCCTGTCATTGAAATGGATCTCAAGCAGTTTGTTGATCTTAGCCTCTTAAAGACAGGATTAACTGAGCAAGAATATGATAAGGTTCGTGGCCTTCTTGGTCTTGAGACACTTAAAAGCGCAACCGCAAAAGGTCGTGCCATCACACAAACAATCAGAGATAATGTTGGATAAAGTTTGTCAGATTGACAAACGTTTGAATACTTAGTCATAGCGGTGTCTCTTTCGTATAAAACGTTGAGAAATCTGCATTATCAAGAATAATTAAGAATGGAGGCATTTCAAAATGATTTACGACAAAGCAAGAATGGCTAAGCTTTCGGGTCTCATGACCGAGAGTTCACACAAGGGTATCAAGAACAGCATGGCAAAGCACTTCGGCGGCGGCAAAGAAGAGGGCGAGCCTTGGCTCGACGGCGAAGTCACAACTGAAGGCTCATACGACGAAGATGACAACGAAAGCATAATGCGTACGGAAGGTGAGGATGGGATGGGCCATGAGCCTATGGAAGCTCGTCGTAAGAAGGGCGATGACGATGAGGAGAAGGCAGTGCGCGAGATGATCCGCACTGAGCTCCGTAAGGCCAAGAAGGACGCGGATGTTGAGAAGGGCGAGGAGAAGGCTGTGCGCGAAGCTGTCCGCAAGGAGATCCGCTCGGTCCTGAAGTCACGTGGTGTTGCTATCGGTGGCACCGGCTTTGGTTTCAGGCGCTGAATCTTTAAGGATTATATGCAAAAATGACCTGATCTGGTTATAATGATGGTATGAACACAACACCATCATTTAAAGTCGGACAGGTCATTTTTCTTATTCCAAAGGGCGAGCGCCGGGTTGTCCCGGCACAAGTTACAGAAGAAATTCTTCGTCGGACAATGTCAGGCGAAGAGATCGTATGGATGCTTCGATTGGCTGGAAGTCAAAAGACAGCACCATTAGATCCTGACGCTGCAGAATATTTCACTGACGTTGACATCCTTCGTGATGTCATGATTCAACGTACGACGCAGCAAGTCAAATCTATGCTCGACAAAACTGTTGAGATAGCAGAAGAAGCATTCGGCAGGCAATCACAGCCTGCCGAATTGCCTTCAGCACTAGATGAATCTGATGATGAGCAGCCTATGACGGTTGTTCTTCCTGATGGGACCAAAGCAAAAGTGAGGTCCAAGTGAAACATGTTCTTATCATTGATGGTCTCAATCTAATCCATCGTGCTCGTGTGGCAATGTCTAACTCGGAACATGGCTGCACCTATGCAGCTTTGCGATCTGTTCGCTCGCTGGTTGAGCGATTCAAACCAGATGTAGCTTACTTTGTTCTTGAGGGTGTGCCACGCCGACGTATTGAAGCATCTGAAGGCACATACAAAGCACAGCGTCCTGCAATGGAAGACAATTTCTGGGTTCAGAAACGTCAGATAATTGACTTGCTTGGCAAGCACTTTCCAGTGATTCTTACAAAGCATCCTGACTACGAAGCTGACGATGTCATCGCACATCTTGCACAGCACCATTACAATGAAGACAGGATTACGATTGTCTCCACAGACACAGACTTTATTCAGCTGGTGTCAGCAACTGATCATCGAATCTCGCTTTACTCACCGATTAAAGATGTCTTTGTTTCGGCGCCGGCATATGATTATGTCCATTGGAAAGCTCTTCGTGGTGATGGAGCTGATAATATTAAGGGAATTCCAGGTATTGGTGATAAACGTGCTGAAAAGCTTGTCACTGAACCAGGCGCAATGGAAGAATTCTTTATTAAGAAACCTGAAGCACGCCTGATCTATGAACATAATCTTTCCATGATTGGCTTTGAAGATCTCAAAGAAACATGGGAAGCCACAAAGTTTAGTACCCCGTCTCGAACTAATGATCATTTAAGGCTGCAGCTTCAGGCACTCGACATTCGCTCTATCACCGATGATAAAAATTGGCCAAAATGGATCTCTTCTTTCGATCGTCTTTGGATTCAGTTTCCTTCGCAAGCATAATGCATATAATCTAATCAATACACAGGAGTAATCAATGGAAAACAACAGCCTTACTTTCGATCAGCCTCTTTCTAATGACGAGCAAAAGGGTCTTCGCGCCCGAGGCGTTCTACAAGAATCTGAAGTTGCAGTTCGCGTAGGCGACCTTCTCGTTGCGGTAGACTCTCTTTCTGGAGTCCGGCGTCCAATTTCTTCGCAAGACGTTGTTGTAAACGAAGGCCGGCGCCAGGTTCTAAGAGGATAAAATGCCTGAAGGATTTAAGGCGCTTCTTTTTGATGATGATGCACGTGAAGGACTCCGTCGTGGAGTTGAATCACTTGCGCAAGTAGTCAGAGTAACAATGGGCCCGTCAGGTCAAAATGTCATTATTGAAGTTCCTGGTGCGCCGCCCATTGTTACTAAGGATGGCGTTACTGTCGCTCGTTCGATAGACTTCAGAGATAGAAACATGAATCTAGGTGCTCAAATCATCAAAGAAGCAGCAAACAGAACATGTGATGCTGCAGGTGATGGAACCACCACGGCGACTGTTCTAACACATGCGATATTTACTGGTGGTTTGCGTGTTTTGTCAGGAGACCACAGTGGACCAGAAGTCAAGGCAGGTATGTCTTGGGCAGTGGCTTCTGTGATAGAAGAGCTTCGTGCGATGGCAAAACCAGTTTCTTCAGATGAAGAGATTATCCAAGTTGGAACTATCTCTGCAAATGGTGAGCGCGAGATCGGTGAGCTGCTTGCTCAAGCGATGCGAGCAGTTGGTCGTGATGGCACGATTACGGTCGAAGAAGCAAAGGGATTTGCAACAAGCCTTCATGTTGTCGATGGTGCTGAACTTGATCGAGGCTATCTTTCGCCTTATTTTGTAACTGATAGTGAGAAAATGATCTCATCACTTGAGAATCCATACGTCTTGCTGACAAACAACAGAATCACGGCATTGAAAGAGATCTTGCCGTTGCTTGAGAAGATCCATACTGCACAAAAGCCAATTCTGATTGTCGCCGATGATATTGAGGGTGAGGCAATGCAAGGATTGGTTGTTAATCGAACCAAGGGCATCTTGCAGGTCAGCGCAATCAAAGGGCCAGAGTTTGGAGAGAACAGATTTCATGCGCTTCAAGACCTTGCAGTGCTGCTTGGAACCCGCGTCATAACCGGCGAATCTGAACTTGCAACTGTCAGACTTGAAGAGCTTGGAAGATGCAAGCGTGCAATTATTGGTCGATACAAGTCTGTTATCATAGATGCAGCTGGAAAGAAAGATGCACTTGATGCCAGGGCGCAAGAGATCAGGAATCAGATAGAAGACCCGACAATTGACCAGCAAGACCGCGAGACACTCCGTCGCCGCCTTTCCAGGCTTGCAGGCGGTGTGGCGATTCTTCGTGTTGGTGGAGCAACTGAGCCTGAATTAAAAGAGCGTTGTGATCGAGTTGATGATGCTTTGCATGCCACAAAAGCTGCCGTTGATGAAGGAATTTTACCTGGTGGTGGCACTGCATTGGTCAGGGCCGCTGCTCGCGCCAGGAAGAGAATTCAACGAAATCGAAGTGACTCTTTCAAGCAAGGTGTCGATGTGGTACTCCAAGCCTGCTGTGCTCCACTGCGCCAGATTTCAATCAATGCTGGAAGCAATCCTGAGCTGGTGCTCTCAAAAGTCGAAAGACTGCGAGACAACATGGGCTATGATGCTGCAACAGAGCGCTACGTTGATACGCTGGAAGCAGGTATTGTGGATCCATTAAAGGTTGTGCGATCTGCGCTTGAAAATGCTCACTCTGCAGCAAGTATGTTGCTCTCTGTGGGCTGTACCGTCGTAGATGACTCACTTGCGGAATAATTATTCAAAATGCAGGAGTATCTATGGCACCGCCCCCAACTCAAGGAATAGCTGAGCAGATTCGTCTCTGGATCCCTGTCATTGTGACAGTTCTTGCCTCGCTTTTTGCAGCCATATTCTGGTTGCAGAATAGCGGGGATGAGAAGTATATGACAAAAGAATCCGGTGAGAACTTAAAAGAGAAGATGTCTGATATGAAGATCGATATGACGCAGATCAAGAACCAAAACATTGAGATTATTCAGCGCTTATCAGCAATTGATGCCAAGGTTGAAAAGAAATAGCACGCGTCCTGTGCAAAACCCGGCATACCATGGTATATTAATAAAGGGTGATTCATCCCGCCAACCGATCTCCGGTTGGTGAAATTAAAGCCAAGAGATAAAAAATGTCCAATAGGAATTTTTCCGTTCACAGCCGTGAGTATATCATGGTCATGCATGAGGAAGAGATTCGCGCCAAGATTAACCAGCTGCGCGGATGGATTGAACAAGACCGTCGTCAAAACGGAGATGTTCAAGAACTTGAGGTAGAGCATTGCTACCTCTCTGAAGAGATGCAAGTTCGTCAGGCGCGTAAGCGTGCTCACGAAGAGTATCTTTTCAACAATCCTCGCCTCTTCGAAGAAAACTAAGAGAACTGGAAATAACATGTCTGACATGATGCAATCATTCTTTAAAGAAGTCGGTCGACACACTCTTCTTACTCGTGAGGGTGAGGTTGAGCTTGCTCAACAGATGGAGAGCAAAGATGAGCGAGTGAAGGCGATGGCTCGTCAACGCATGGTTCAGTCGAACATTCGACTTGCCATCTCAATTGCAAAGAAGTATCAGAATCGCGGTTGTGACTTTGATGATCTGATCCAAGAAAGCACTCTCGGCCTTATGAAAGCCGTTGATCGCTTTGATTGGCGTCGGGGCTTCAAGTTCTCGACTTATGCTGTCTGGTGGATCCGCCAGTCTGTGATGCGTCATGTCACACTCCAGAGCTCCTCGATCAAACTGCCTGCCAGCGCCAATAGCTTGGTCTGGCGGGCTCGCCGAATGGCAGAGGATTATCAGAAAGAGTTTGGTGTTCAACCGACGCCAGAAGAGCTTGCTGATCTTCTTGGCGTCGGCCTCAACTCTCTGAATATTCTACTTCAGACTTCAAAATACACGATGTCGCTTGATGCACCTGTTGGTGCAGGCCTTGACGGCGAATCACCTCGCCTGGGAGACATGATTGAGGGTATGGGAGGTGATGAGCTTGATGATAACATTGATCGCGAAAGAATGCTAATCGCTGTTCGACGTGGGCTTTCCAAGCTGACCCACCGCGAGGAGAAGATTCTTCGGTTGCGATTTGGCATTGCAGAAGATCCTACTGATCATGTTAAGTTTCCAATCACTGTGTCTGAGATTGCAGCCCTTGATGCTGCTAAGGAGTCCTAATGAGCATGCCCACTGGTTCTAAGTTTAAGAATGGATATGCAACTGTTGAAGATTCAGGCGGCCTTGAGTACAGGCTAATTGTTGAAAAGATGGCAGAGAGCGGCGATAAGATCTCGGTCTCGACTGCACGAAATTTGACGCTTCGTGCCCTTCAGAAGATTGCTCGGGAACTTTGTCTTCTTCAGGGTGTGCCTCCTGCTCAGCTTGATGAAGAATCTTTCAGAATTGCCCTCGATCCCCGTTTTCAAGAATCGATGTCAGTCTTGATCGGTGACTTTAAGACGGCGGCCTAATGATTGATATCGAAACAGCTCTTCTAGAGATGCTTGACTGGGATGAGGTTGAGCTTGATCGCCTCTATATCAAAGCCGGTGACTTTCTTGAATCATGCACTTTGTTTGATACAGGATCAATCAGCAGCGCATTAACTGAGCATCTGCATGATGATATTGGCGAAGATGGGTCAAATTTAATTTTTCTCATTCTTGACCAACACATTCGAAAAGAAATGAGGATAATTGAAGAATGAAATGGAATGATTACGTTCTGCGTCGTAAGATTAATGCAGATGTTTGGATTAGAAATCGATCGATCAATAGCAAGCAAATGTTTTGTGGCTGGCTCGCCCGTCTTAACATCGAATTGCCTTCTGATGATGAGCTTAATATAATGTTTCCAGAAGCTAAGGAGAATGTAGAAAATGAACCAGAGCCCATCACCGCCGAAAGGATCGATTCGCCTACCGCATGGAGCCTGGCTGGAACAGGAGACGACACAGATTTGCATTCCGACGGGAAATCAAGTCCTAAATTTCGCGGCAAGCGAACTTGAAGAATTTGCAGATATTTTGGATGATATCTTGACTGTGCTTAGCTCAAATTCTAAGATAAACATTCATGTCTGCACTTCTTGTGGAACTGAAATTGAGAGTATGGAATACGCTGAACCAGAAGGAGAAGACCTGCAATAATGTCTTTGTTCATTCCGGGATCATTGGTTCGTTTGAAGTTGTCACGTCAGCCGCGTTTTGTTTCCATGAAGCATGTCGCCAATGACAACAGCGAAAACTTGGCTCTGGTAATAAAAAGCATAGGCAAAGATCCGAATGATCACGAGTATTTTGAAGTGCTAGTAAACGATCAAGTTCTTCATGCCTGGGATGATGAGCTTGAAAAAAGAGACT
>Ga0114973_10003869_pt1 | contig 10485 bp, 12 predicted proteins | sample M_140807_MF_Meta_FD_87025 | JGI IMG/M metagenome (GOLD analysis project Ga0114973, IMG submission 87025) | Freshwater microbial communities from Lake Montjoie, Canada to study carbon cycling - M_140807_MF_MetaG | ecosystem: Environmental > Aquatic > Freshwater > Lake | place: Lake Montjoie... | reverse complement strand
CGCCGTAGCCAGCGGCGCCCTCCCAGCCCCTGACGACGCCGCCGCACTCGACGCACTCGACGCTGGGATTGAGGTGGAGATCCCTGGGAATCGCGATCACGGCGACTACGCCTCCAACATCGCTATGAAGGGGAGCAAGGTGCTGAAGCGTGCCCCGGCGCAGATCGCCGCCGCAATCGCCGCAGAGCTAACCGCCGAAGCCTCGGAGCGCATGCACGGCGGCGGTGGCGCACTCGGACCAATCGCACACGCTGAAGTTGCAGGGCCAGGCTTCCTCAACTTGCGACTCCGCGCCGGCCTTCTTGCCGATCACCTTGACGCAATCGTTCGCGCGCCTCTGGCGTGGGGACACCTTGCCATTGCCGCGGGCACGCCGGCATACCGCGTCAACATTGAGTTCGTCTCCGCGAATCCCACAGGGCCACTGACCGTTGGCAATGCGCGCGGTGCATTCGTTGGTGATCTACTTTCGCGCGTCCTTGAGGCTGCTGGTCAAGATGTCACCCGCGAGTACTACTTCAATGACTTTGGTGAACAAGTTCGACGACTCGGCGAGAGCGTTATCGCCCTGCGTGATGGCGTTGCCGTTGCAGAGAACGGCTATAAGGGCGACTACGTTGGGGAGCTCGCAGCCGCTATTCCGCCCGACGTGGCAACGCGCGCTGCGGCAGCACCAAAGCGAAGTGGCGAGATTGATGCCGAAGGGTATGACGGAACGCTCGCCGATGACGAGATTGCGGTGATTGGCCGATGGGCCTCAGAGCGCATTCGCGCCGGGATTGAATCATCGCTCGCGGTGCTCGGTGTGGAGTTTGATGTATGGCGATCCGAAGGTTCGCTCTACACCGAAGGTTTTGTTGACCGCGCGATTGGCAAGCTGCGTGATGGCAACTGGTTAGAAGAGCGCGAAGGTGCGCTCTGGTTTAAGAGCACCGCGTTCGGCGACGATAAGGACCGCGTGATTCGTAAGTCGAGTGGCGCATACACCTACTTCGGTTCAGACATCGGCTACATCGTGGAAAAGTTCTCGCGCGGCCATGACCGCGTTATTTACGTGTGGGGACAAGATCATCACGGCACCGTTGCGCGACTGCGCAACGCCGGCGAGGCGCTCGGCTTCAACAAGGAGTCAATTGAGATGCTGCTCGTTGCGTGGGTGCGATTCGTTCGTGATGGCGTAGAGATGAGCATGTCAAAGCGCGCTGGAACATTTATCACGCTCGATGAGCTCCTTGAAGAGATTGGTGTGGATTCTGCGCGCTGGTACTTCGCTTCTCGCAGCGCGACGACGGCGATCGATTTTGATATTGAGGCGGCAAAGGCGAAGAACAGTGATAACCCTGTCTACTACGCGCAGTACGCACATGCACGCATGCGCTCCATCCTGCGCAAGGCGGCCGCTGAGTCGCTCATGCCGGCGACGGCAATCGGGAGCCTGCTTGACGATCACACCGCACCAGAGGCGAAACTGGCGCGCGCGATCGTGCGCCTCCCAGAGGTAGTTGAGGATTCCGCCACACATCACGAGACGCAGGGGGTGACGACCTACGCGACAGAGCTTGCGACCGCCTTCTCTGCCTTCTACCGCGACGCGAAGGTGGTTGACGCCTCGGCGCCTGAGCGCTCTGCCGGCCGACTGCGCCTTGTAGCGGCAGCGGCGGCGAGCCTCTCCGCCGCGCTCCGCCTGCTCGGCATCTCCGCCCCCGAGGAGATGTAGCGAAAGCCTGGCGGGCCGGTGCCCCTGCGTGGGGATTCATTACGAACTCTTTACCCGATCCCACCTTGCAGATTCACCTAGCGGGCAGATGATGAGTTTCGGCTCACTGGACCTCCCTCCCGTGATCCGACCTCCAAGCCAGGAGGGTCGACGGGCATTGACCCTCCTGGCATACCTCCCCTCCAATCCACCACGATGCGACGGCGTGCCGCGGCGCGTGGGAGAATAGGGGCATGGAACTCACGTATTACGGTCGCACCTGTGTCCGCATCCGCAGCCGGGAGGCGACCATCGCCTACGACCCGTACACCTCGATCGTGGGGCCAACTGGGCGCGGCATGAGTGCCGACATCGTCACGCTGAGCCACCCCGACGACGCTCCGCTCTCCCGCGTGAAGGGGCGGCTCGCGCCGCGCGACAATCGCACCCCCATCGCCACAAGCCTCGACAGCGCCGTCATTCTTGAAGGTCCGGGTGAGTACGAGGTGAAGTCGGTGCTCATCACTGGCATTCGTAGCTACCGCGATGAGCATCGTGGCCCTGCAGCGCGCCACAACACCGTCTTCGCTGCCGAACTCGACGGCATGCACGTCGTGCACCTTGGTGATTACGCCGATGGGCTCACCGCCGAGCAGATCGGCGAGTTGCCAGGCTGCGACATCGTGCTTGTCCCAGTGGGCGGCGAGCTCTCTCCGCAAGCCGCATCGCGCCTCATCAGCCAGATGGAGCCGAAGATTGTGATCCCGATGTCCATGGTCGACGACGCGAGCAAGTCTGCCGCAGCGATCAAGGCATTCTGCAAGGAGCAGGGCCTGGCAACACCGCCACCTGCGCAGCAGAAGCTCGCCATCACCATCTCTGCGCTCCCGGAAGAGACGACGACCGTCATCATCGAGGCGCGTGCTGAAGGGCTCGGCGGCGCTGAGACAGCGGCCAGTGGAACACTCGGCCTCGGCTGATCCCCGCGACAGACTGTTGGCACAGTCAACTGCTCTACTCCCTCTATGAGTGACCTTCGCTGCATCACCTGCAAGCGCGACATCGCCCCCGGCGAGCCGACGTACGAGATTCGAACCTTCCTTGATCCCCTACCTCCCGGCGGTGTCGCCTGCTCAGAGAAGTGTCAGGAGCGCAAAGAGGACGAGAGCAAGCAGCGCGCGATGCTCTGGTACCAATCACCGATGAACCCTTTTGGAGGTGGCAAAGATGAGTGATGGCGACTTTGGTGGCGATGGCGGCGGAGATGACGGAGGCAGCGACGGCGGTGTGTTCGACCTGAACAACAATGGCACTTCAGTTGACGAGTTCATTCTCTTTGCTGCGATCACTGACAATGACGGGTCACCGCGACCGTCACGTGGCCCGGCGAAACGTTCTGGCTGTCTACTTCCAGCTGTAACGATCGCGATCTTCGCTCTTGCGCTCCTAGCGATCTAGAACGACGCGCTCCCAGCCGCCGCTGATCTGCAGCGCTGCTGGGTTGCCGCCGGCATGCAACGAACGATCAGGGAGTAGCCCAACAACCTCGGTCTCGCCAATCTCAGCGCCGCGGCTACTCGCTGCAACACGTACGCGTTCACGAATCGCATGCAGCGTATCGCCGCGATCGGTAGCCTTAAGTAGGTCGTGCAGATTCATCGACACTTGTGCGATCCCTTTGCTCGCAAGTGGGAAGCCGAGCGCCTGCAGCCCGCGCACGCCACCAGGAGTTGCGCCGCGGATCTCCCGTGCAATCTCTTTTGCAATCACGAGAAGCGTGTCGGCATCGGCGCCACTAAGTGCAATATTCCACGCCGCCATCAGCGTGCGCGCCCCAACGGCGGTTGCGCCTGCGGTTGGGTGCGGCTCAAGTGGCCCGAAGTCTGGTGCGCCACCATCCGCCGCCTGGTGCGCCGCGAGCTGCTCAAATCCGCCGCGCCGCAACGTTGGAAGTGAGCGACGATCTTCGTTGCGCGCTGCCGCGCCGTAGAGGTGCACTGGAATGTTCAGCGTGTTCGCAAGCGCGGCGCCAGCCACGCGGGCAATCTCGGCGGCTTGCTCGAGTGTTGCTGATGGTGAGATCGGCACAACCGGCACAACATCAAGCGCGCCAATGCGTGGGTGAACGCCTCGACCCTCTCCTGATTTTACTGGGCTCGAGAGATCAATCGATGCCACGGCAATGCGCGCGAGGGCGAGAGTTGCCGCTACCAGCTCAACGCCGCTGGCCCCGACATACGTAAACACGCTCCGATCGTGATCAGAATCGGTATGCACGTCGCGGAGCGTTACGCCGGAAACCGCGCGCATCGCCGCAGCTGCCCGCTGCAGGATTTCAGGGTCACGACCCTCGCTGATGTTCGCGACGATTTCAAAGTTCGCGTTGGTGGTGGCCATTAGTCAAGCGTACGGCGCATCACTGGCCAGCGGCCATCGGGGCCCGTCGCCGCAACGGTGAAGCCGAGACGCTCCCAGAAGCGCTGCGTGGCAGCAGAGGTGTGCTCTGGGTCAGCGACGTCAGATGGCTCTTCCGGGTAGGCCTCAGCGGCGGCGAAGCCGGCGGTGCCGAGCCGAGCGAGCACGCCGGCCACCAGTGCGCTGCCAAGCGCACTCCCGCGCGCCGCGGGCACTACGGAGATGCAGGTGATGATCGCTGGTGGTGGGCTGTCAGGAAGGTCGGGGTAGCGATCGCGCAATCGTTGCGCGCGCGGGAAAGCAGAGAGTGGTCCCGCTTGGCAGTAGGCAACGGGTTCGCCTTTCGCAAGTAGCACCCAGCCCATCGGCCCACTCACCGGAAGTTGCCGCGTCAGTAGGCGCAACTTCGGTGGTTGCCCTGGTGCTGCGGCGGCGTCACGCAACGCCTCTTCGCGCGTTGGTGGCTCTGGAGCAAATGGATTGAACGTTGGCGCCTGTTCAACATCGGCGCCGAGGAATGCGGCGAGGGCGCTCTTCCCCCCTGCCGGTGTGCTGGCGCGCGCCGCAGGGTTCGGTGCTGGGCCGCCGCTGGCCGCCGCCTTGCTGCCACGGTCCGCGTCCTCCCACCAGGTGCAGGTGGCGTGGTCGGCACTCGCGTTGGCGCATGGAGGCACGAGCAGCAACTCATCGGCGCTCTCCACGCCGACCAGCTCGAACCCGTCACCGATGTTGATTCTCATCGTCTGGGATACTACGCCGCATGAGCGATCACGCGGCTCCTGGGCACGGTTCACACGGCGGGGCCGACGACGCCCCCCTGGGCGCCATCAACCTTGCTGCATGGGGGGCCGGTGCCCTTGGTATCGCAATTGGCCTCCTGACGGCGGCCGTCATCGCGATCGCCGCAGGGGCCCTCTAGTCTAGCCTCTCGGCTGCAGTCGCCGTTAGCGGCGACGTACCGTTCGCTTCGTTGCCACCCCAACGCCCATCAGTCGGCGCAACAGCGCGAAGAGTGGCGTAACGCCTCGGCTCAGCAAGCCACCAGCGAGCGCACCGACCAACGCGATCGGCAGCACCACAATCACAAGATTGATCGCCGCAACAATCACGGTGCGACCAACAGCGATCAGATTCGCGACCGCGCGCGACACCTCTTTTCCGAGATCGAATCCACTTGTTGCGTTGCCGATTGATGAGCCAATTGGGCTGATCGTCACAGCAATGGTCGTCATGGCGACCTGATCGGCCAGTGCTACGCGCTGCGCATCGTATGACTCAATGTCGCTGCGCACTGCGGTGAGCTGCGTCTGCACGGCAAGCACATCCGAAACCGTCGTCGCTCGCGACATCAGCTCAAGCAGTGCCGCCTCAGAGGCGCGCAGGTTGCGCAGTCGCGCTTCAAGGTCAACGAGTTGCATCGTTACCTCGTACGTGCTGATCTGCTCGGAGAGCACTGTGCCCTCTGCGCGAAGGGCTAGCACCGCGGCATCAAACGATGCGGCGGGGACGCGGAACGTCACGGTGAGGTACGGGGTTGACGTATCGGTGTAGCGATAGCTGCCAGAGACGTATCCGCCTTGGCTCTTCACCACACCTGTGAGCTTGGTAAGGCTGGCATCGACATCCTCAACCTCGAGGCTAAAGGTCCCCGTACGAATCACGTCAATGCGGTCACTAGTGATGGAGCCGTCGCTTGGGGCTGCGGTGGGCACGCCTCCGGTATCCCCTTTTTCAATGGGGGCAGAGGCGCCGCCACTGGCACCAAAGAGAGCACCGAATCCGCCGCTGGCACTAAGGGCCAGCACGAGTGCGGCCACCGCGCCAATCTTTGCGGGAGAGCTAAACGATGGGAGGGTGATCGATCCGATCTTCATGGTGTGCACCTCAGCTTGGGCGTTCACAGGGGGACGCCTCACCACCTTAACGCTGGCTAATGGCGTGGGGTTCCTGGGCGCAGATCCGAACTAGAAGAGACCGACGATCTCTCCGCCGTGCTCGAGATCAAGGTCGATGCGCTCGCCGCCAGGAGACTTATTGAGGCCCGGCATCAGGCGCATGTCGCCGCACACGGCGGTGATAAAGCCGGCACCGGCGGCCAGGGTGACCGCCTTTACGGGGACCCGGAACCCTGTCGGGCGCCCGAGCTTGCTCGCGTCGTGCGAGAGCGAATACTGCGTCTTCGCCATGCAGATCGGCAGGTGCCCATATCCGAGCTCCTCCAGGCGCGCAAGGCGCTTCGCCGCAGCGGGGGCGATGTCTACGCCGTCGGCACCATAGATGCGCTTGGCGATTGTCTCGATCTTCTGCGCGAGTGGCACGTCATCCGCGTAGATCGGCGCAAACTTCGCCTCGCCTGAGTTTGCGGCAGCCCACACCGCTTCGGCCAGCGTGGCCGCACCAGCGCCGCCATCGGTGAAGTGCGTGGTGACCACGGCGGCGCGAGCCCCTGCAGCGAGGGCGACGCTACAAATTGCCTCGTGCTCGGCGGCGGTATCTGTTGGGAATGCGTTCACGGCGACCACCACGGGAATGCCGAAGGCGCGAACATTTTCAATCTGCTTCACGAGGTTCTGTGCACCAGCCGTAACGGCCGCAACATTCTCGGTGCTGAGCGCTGGATCGAGTGGCTTACCGGCAACGATCTTGCCAACGCCGCCATGCATCTTGAGCGCGCGAACGGTTGCCACAATCACCGCCGCATCTGGGGCAAGCCCAGAGGCGCGGCACTTGATGTCGAAGAACTTCTCGGCCCCCATGTCGGCACCGAATCCTGCCTCGGTCACAACGATCTCGCTCGTTGCGAGGGCAGCGCGATCGGCAATGATGGAGTTGTTCCCGTGCGCAATGTTTGCAAATGGACCGGCATGCACGAATGCAGGACCACCTTCAAGCGTTTGCAGCAGGTTCGGCTTGATTGCATCACGCAACAGCGCGGCCATGGAGCCAGAAACTTTCAAGTCCTCGGTGGTGACAGGTTTGCCGTCGACAGTTTCGGCAACGACGATGCGGCCGAGCCGTGCACGAAGGTCGGCAAGATCTGAGGCGAGTGCGAGCACCGCCATCACTTCGCTTGCAACCGTGATCACCGTCTCTGATTCACGCACGACGCCGTTCTCGCGGCCGCCGAGACCGATGATCGTCTTGCGGATTGCGCGATCGCTGATGTCGACGACGCGCGGCCACGTGATGCTGCGCAGGTCGATGTTGAGGGCGTTGCCGTGATGCAGATGGTTGTCGAGGAACGCCGCGGCGAGGTTGTGTGCTGCGCCAATCGCGTGCACGTCACCGGTGAGATGCAGGTTGAACTCTTCCATCGGAATCACTTGGCTGTAGCCACCGCCTGCAGCGCCACCCTTGATGCCGAAGACTGGACCCAAGCTTGGTTGCCGAATTGCAACGGCGGCGCGGTGGCCAATCTTGTTGAGTCCCTGTGCGAGCCCAACGGTGGTGGTGGTCTTCCCTTCGCCGAGCGGCGTTGGACTAATTGCGGTGACCACGACGTACTTGCCGCGTGCGCCGCTCTTCTCTAGGCGCTCGATCCCTTCAATGGAGAGCTTCGCCTTGGTGCGACCGTACGGCTCGACCTCATCGTCGTGAAAGCCAAGGGCAGCCGCCACCTCGACAATCGGCTTCGGCGTCACGCCACGTGCAATCTCAAGATCAGAAGGGAATCCCATGCTGTGAGTCTACGCTCGCCCGCGCACGAGGCGCTCGGCGGCTTCAGCTGCATGCAGTGCCAAGATCGCACTGGTCATTGGGCCCACACCACCAGGCACGGGGCTCAGGCCACCCGTGTCGTCGAGCTTCGCTTCAACGCTCGGGGCATCAACGTCACCCACGATCGTGTCGCCGCTCGGGTGAATGCCGACATCGATCACCACGGTGCCTGGCGACACGTGCTCTCCGCGCACCAGACCACGCACGCCGGCGGCAACAACGAGCACGGCGGCGGTACGGGTGACCACCCCAAGGTCGGGCGTCTTCGAGTGGGCCACCTCGACGTGTGCCCCCGCGATCTCCAAGAGATGCGCCACGGGTCGGCCAACGATGGCGCTGCGCCCCACCACAACCGCGGCTCGCCCCTCCAATGGAATCTCATACGCCCGCAGCAGCTCCATTACCGCCGCCGCAGTGGCGGGGAGGAGTGACGCATCATGCGTGCCCTCGGCGAGCCGCTCTGCGTTCACCACGGTAATGCCATCAATATCTTTACTTGGCGCGATTGCCGCGGCAACAATCTCTCGCGACACGCCGGTTGGCAGTGGCGACTGCAGGATGATCCCCGCCACGTTCTGGTCTGCAGAGAGTGACGTCAGCGAGGCAAAGATCTCGGCCTCCGTTGCTGTTGCGCCAAGCTCCACACAGCGACCGACGAGTCCGGTTGCGCTGACCTGCTTCAGGAGTCGATCAACGTACAAGAGCGAATCGGGCTCGCCCGTTGCAATCACGACGGCAATCTCTGGTGCCACCCCACGTGCGTTGACGATTGCACGCGCTGCGATCTCGGCGGCGCGCGCCGTGATCTGCTTGGCAAACGGCTGCGCTGCGAGTCGTTGCGTCATTGCGAACTACACCTGCGTCAAGCGTTCAAGGGCCGCTACAGACGCAGCAGTTTGATTCGCGAGCGTTGCACGCGTCTCTGGGCTGTCAATGAACGGGAGATTTACCTCAACGTTCTCGGCCGCACTCAGGCCCGCGGCGCGTGCAAATCGCAGCGCAACCTCGAGGTCGCTTGCAGCACTCACCAAGCTATGGCCAGTAAGTAACCGCGCAGCCTCTGCAACCGAAGTGATTGCGCGAAGCGTGTGCAGTGGAACCTCTGCGGCGCGTTCGGCGGCTACAGACATTGCACGACCGCGCTCGTCAAGCTCGTGCTCTTCACTCTTCGGAAGTCGCATCGCCTGTATGAACGCGTCATACGCGGTTGCATCGTCGTCAGCGAGCGTGAGCAGCTCGCCGCGAATCGTTGCCATCTGCGCAGCGGTGCGTTGCTGTAGTGCCGCGTCGGCGCTCTCGGGGCTCTTCTTTAGTGAGAGCCCGGCAACCATCTCCACAAGGGCGGCCGCGGTCGCACCACTGACTGCTGCGGCAGCTCCGCCACCAGGCGCTGGTGTGGGCGCTGCGAGTTCTGCAAGAAAATCAGTAAGGGTGTGCTGTGCGAAAGATTTCATCTGCGCATCCTATCGCGAGACCTGCGCCACAGCGGCGCACGGTGCTGGTTAATCGGCCTGAAGATCGCGCGGACCGTCGCCATGTCGGCGAGCGAGTGAAAGGGCAACGGCAAGAGAGATGATGAGTCCGGCGAGTACGCCAAGCTCCCAGAGGATCGGCTCAAGGTTGCCCCCATCGCTCAAGATTCGTTCAGCTTGTGCGGTAACGACTAGCACGCGTCGAACCACCGCGACAAGGCCGATGATGAGGAACGGCTCAAGAATGAGCTGCGTGCGCGCCAGCGAGAGTCGCAACGTATAGAGCAACTCCGCGATGATGAAGACAAGGAGTACGCGATCAAGAATCAGGAGCGCTGCATCAATGCCGCCCTCTTGGATTCCCGCAGCAACGAGCCCGACGGTATCTGCGCCGATCAGGGCGATAGCAATCACCAAGACGCCAGCAAGGGCGATGTCGAGGGTGATCTCAAGACCGTGCAGCACACCGCGGGCACGGCCAACGAGGCTGGCAAGAACCGGCCCGAGGACGTGTTCCGTTGGTGACGAGGTTTTAGGACGTGATTGCTGCTTCATGCGGCCCAGTATGGCAGGGGCTATGCGTGGGCGAGCACCGGCTCCATCTCGGGGATCCCCGAAGCGAATGGCAGCGTTGCCCATGCATCGTCGAACGCCTGGATGGACCAGGCGCCGGTGCGGCGCGAGAAGCTCAGCACGAGGGATGCGTCTTCGGTCTCGATCTCCCACAAGGTGCGCGGGCCTTCGCTGGCGCTGAAGACGCCGTATTCACGGCGCAGCGCGAGGACCTGGGTCACCTTACGGCTGATCCCCTCGAAGGCGACCGCGGTTGGGGCGCCGGTGCGCCAGTGGGCCGTCACGGCTACCGCGACTGGGCTGATCGGTTGCATTGCCATCCTGAACCTCCTCCCCTCGTGGGGGCCTGCGTTAGAACATCTGTTCGTAGTGTCATAGAACATCCGTTCTGTGTCAAGGGGGGGACCTGTGCGAGAATCGTGCTCCAACGGGGGGCGCCCAGCCCCCCAGCCACAGAAGAAGGAGCCCAACTGATGAAGGTGATCTTGACCGCCAACGTGCCCAAGCTCGGCAAGGCCGGAGACCAGAAAGAGGTCGCCGGGGGCTACGCCAAGAACTTCCTCTTTGCCAATGGCCTGGCGATCCCAGCCATCGGCGGGGCCGCATCGCAGG
>Ga0114973_10003868_pt1 | contig 10487 bp, 7 predicted proteins | sample M_140807_MF_Meta_FD_87025 | JGI IMG/M metagenome (GOLD analysis project Ga0114973, IMG submission 87025) | Freshwater microbial communities from Lake Montjoie, Canada to study carbon cycling - M_140807_MF_MetaG | ecosystem: Environmental > Aquatic > Freshwater > Lake | place: Lake Montjoie... | reverse complement strand
CGCCCGATGCGGCCGCCAATCGGGGGCAACCACTTTCATCCGCGATCACAAGTCAGCGAGAGTTCGGTTTCCGCTATGCCATCCGCCAGGATCTGCAAATCGTTGGTGGACTCTTCGAGCTCAGGAAACCCTATTTCAGCCTGAACAATGAAAACGTTTTCACTAATCTGGGCGCTCTGATCAATCGCGGTGCGGAGATGTCGCTGGCAGGGACGCTGGCCCCCGGCCTCAACGTGGTTGCTGGAGCCGTTTGGATGGATCCGCGGGTAAGGGGGCCGGACGTGGCTCTTGGCCGCGTGGGCGAACGGGCTGTGGCCCAGACCCGCCAGCTTGTCCGAGCCAGCTTCAATTATCGCCTGCCGTTCCTTGCCGGCGTTTCGCTTGACGCCGGGATCGATTACTCCGGCTCTATCACAGCATCAGTCCGGCCCGATCCTGCATCTGGCAGGCAGCTTGAAGTCCCATCACGAACAGAGATCGACCTTGGTGCCCGCTATCGCTTCGAACTACGCGATGCGCCAGCGGTTCTGCGCCTGCAGTTAGAGAACGTGTTCAACACCGGAGGTTGGAAACCCACATCATCGGGCGGTTTCGAGAGAGAAGGTCCGCGCAACGTCAGCATTGAACTGGCTGCTGACTTCTAAGCGATGGCAACTTGTACAGAGTTTCCGATTATGTGACTTTGTTTAAAGCCATAAACCCGCCAGAAAAACGACATGTTACAGCAGAACGGCAAACTGACCGCCACTGACTCTCCGCGCGCAGTGCTCGACCTGTTCGACAACGATGTTCGTGGCAGGATTAATACTGCGGCTTCCTTTGCCAGTGCGCCGCCCATGTCGCATGCTGCTGCCATCACGATGCTATTATGCGGCCGCTTTTGGGCGCAAAGCTGTCGGACCGCTCGCAGCCAAATTGCAGCCATTCGCTTCAACGCCTATTACTATCATTTTAATCGGGCGATCCGGAGTTATTTTTGCCAAGCTAGAGTAACAACCGATTAAGGACCTGCTTGCCAATGTTCTGTATTCGTTCCAATTACAGAGTATGCAACGCAAACGGTTCGCCATTATTACTTTCGACCCCGACCGCGTTGGGAAACTTAGCTGGCAAGGTGAAGGCACCTCGCTCGCGTGGATTGTCTGGCGGGTTTTATGCGGCTGGACCTATCCAAAGGAACGCGGGATTATCAATATCACCCTGATGGACCAACTACCCGCTAAGCCGCACCCGTCAGAGGGTTTGTTGCAGTAGTTTGCAAACCCCACGCCCATCGTGTTCCATGTTGCATGGACAAGCCGAGACACCAAGGGAAACGCCGGAAAAGCGAGGAATTATAGGGGAATATATTGCAACATAAAACAGGCGCTATCACCTGTCTGAAAATAACATAAAACGTTGATTTAAAAGTTTTATTTCTGGTTCCCCGGTAAGGATTCGAACCTCAATAGACGGAGTCAGAGTCCGTAGTCTTACCGTTAGACGACCGGGGAAGAGCCGCACAAATGCTAGGGTTTTGTACTTCTGTCAACCAAAAGTTCGCAATTTTTTGTCGGTCAAGTTCGCGATTGAAATTAGCATTTAGCGCGCACCGGTTCAGCAATAATTTGAGTGTAAAAAAGTTCGCAGTCACCCTTATTTTGCCGGTTTCCCGTGGTGAACAAACGGGGTCTAAATTGCGAACTATTGGCTTTCTAGGCCGATGTGACGCGGAGTCAGAGTCCTTAGTCTTACCGTTAGACGACCGGGGAACAGGGGGTGGGCCGATATGCGTGTGGCTGTGCATGGTCAAGCCAGTGTGTCTGCGCCTTGTCGCCAATATTCAAAAATCTTGAATTTCTGCCCGCCAGCGCGTAAGCATATGTTCAGGTATCGGCGGCACACCCGCTCGGATAGAAAATAAAAAGTGAGTTTACGGCTATGGGCGAGAATGTCGCGCCATTGCCGCAAAAGGGACGCGGGCGAAAACGTAAAAAGCCGCCCCGTCGCAAAAATGCGGCACCCAAGGCTGCAACCATGCAGCAGGCTTCGGTCGATGGCGCAGCGCGTCCCGATGCTGCCAAGGTATTAGTTAAAGGCAGAAATGGCGCTGCACATGGCGAACAGGCAGCTTCGCGGCACAATTGGCTTGAGCGCAACGCCTATGCCGCGCTTGACCTTGGCACCAATAATTGCCGGTTGCTCATCGCGCGGGCAGGTGGCGACGATTTTACAGTGGTGGATGCTTATTCGCGCGTTGTCCGTTTGGGTGAGGGGCTCACATCAACTGGTCGCATGAGTGATGAGGCGATGGACCGCGCGGTCGAAGCACTATCGGTATGCGCCGAGAAGTTAAAGAAACGTAACGTCGTGCTCGCCCGATCCGTGGCAACTGAAGCCTGTCGTCAGGCGGCGAACGGAGCGCAATTCATCGAACGGGTTAAGCGCGAGACCGGTATTCACCTCGATATCATCAGCCCGAAGGAAGAGGCCCGGTTGGCGATGATGGGCTGCCACGTGTTGCTTGAAAACGGTGATGGGCCCGCCCTTATATTTGACATCGGCGGCGGCTCTACGGAATTGGTGCTTGTGTCGACGAGCGGTCCCATGCCCGAAATTCTGGATTGGGTGAGCGTCCCATGGGGTGTGGTTTCGCTCACCGAAAGCGAACGGGTAGAGGGCGACAGCCCGGAGCAATTAAAGGCAAGTTACCAAGTGATGCGCGATAAAGTCATGCAAAGCTTCGCTGATTTCGCGGCCCGTCTTCCCGACGAGGGCGGAGACCGCCGCTTATTAGGTACTTCGGGTACAGTCACCACGTTGGCCAGCGTCTATTTGAAACTCAACAGTTACGACAGGCGGGCCGTGGACGGGCTGCATCTCCCGACTTCTGCGATGCGGGACATTAGCCAAGAACTTGCCCATCGCAATGTTAAAGGGCGCGCAGAGTTTCCAACCATTGGCCATGAACGTGCCGATTTGGTCGTGGCCGGTTGTGCGATACTTGAATCTATTTTCGACATATGGCCCGGTGAACGGCTGGGCGTTGCTGATCGCGGCATTCGCGAGGGTATATTGCGCGCGCTGATGGCCAGCGACGCCAATCGCCGTAATCGGCGGAATTGAAGCATGGCAGACAATCTTTTTGGTGGTAAAAATTCAGGCCGGACACTGGCCGGAAAACAAAAGGTCAAGACCGCAAAGCGCCGGACGGCCGGGTCGACACGCTGGCTTGAGCGTCAATTGAATGACCCCTATGTCAAACGCGCGCATGGCGAAGGCTATCGCAGCAGAGCGGCGTATAAGTTGGTCGAGCTCGACGAAAAATTTCATATTTTGCGCGGTAAAAGGGCCATTGTCGATTTGGGCGTTGCGCCTGGCGGCTGGGCGCAGGTTGTACGCAGACAGCAGCCAAAGGCAGCGATTGTTGGCATCGATTTGTTGCCCGTCGACCCGCTTGAGGGTGTGGTTCTGCTCGAGATGGATTTTATGCACGATAGCGCGCCTGATAAGCTCATTGCCGAGCTTGGGAGCGCGCCGGACTTGATATTATCAGACATGGCCGCGAATACGGTTGGGCATAAGCAGACAGACCATCTGCGCACCATGGGTCTGGTCGAGGCAGCGGTGGATTTTGCAGTCAAAGTGCTTATGCCTGGGGGCGATTTTGTTGCGAAGGTATTTGCTGGTGGCACCGATCCGGCGATGCTGAGTATCCTCAAATCGAACTTTACAACAGTTAAACACGCAAAGCCGCCAGCCAGCCGCAAGGGCTCGGTGGAATGGTATGTGATTGCCCAAGGCAAAAAGGGCTAATCAGCTTTTCGCGCGCGCCTTTTCGATGGCGCTCTGCAACGCTTCATACCCCAGCGCGCCCTCTAATATCTGATCGCCAATGATAAAGGTTGGTGTGCCATTGAAGCCGATCTGGTGCATCAAACTAAGATTACCTTCAATTTCTTGATTGGCTTGTGGCGAGGCCGCGAAGCTGCGGGCCGCGGTGATATTTAGTCCTGCGGTCTGCGCTGCTGCGGCTATGTTGGGTTCATCCGCCCGCCCAAGGGCAAACAGCGCATCGTGAAATGCCTTGTGTTTGCCCTGACGTGCAGCGGCGAGTGCCCACAATGCGGCAGTGCGGCTCGTTTGGCTTAGAATAGGCAATTCGCGATAGACAAGGCGGATATTGCCATCGCTCTTTAGCAAGCGTTGCATGTCTGGCAGACTCGCCCGGCAGAAACCGCAGTTATAGTCAGTAAACTCGACAATCGTCACGTCACCCTTGGGATTGCCTGCCTCCGCGCCAGGGAAGGGGGTAGCGATTTCATTTCCGGCCGCAGACAGCCGCTCTGTAACTTCACGCTGCTGTAAAATGGCAATGGCGTCGGTGATAATTTCGGGATTTTCGAGGATATAGGCCTTCACCAGTGCCTCAGTTGCCTTGCGGTCCGCGGGGGACATGCCTGCAGCAGACACAGCTGCATCCGCAGATTTGGTTGCGCTCTCCGAGGTTGGTGTGGCATTTAAAGCGCGATCTTCGGCAGGGGGTGGCCAAAAAATATAGGCTGCTAACATAGCCAGTATGATCAAACCCGCAACGACAGTGGCGATAATGATCCGGTGGTTTTGTGCGTGTTCTTTCATGGGCGTTGATTAGCCGCAACGCAGGCATTCGGTTAGCATTTTAACGACGTCCCTTCTTCAAGGACGCAAGCTTTGCTTCAGCCACCATGTTGATATCCTGAGCGCGGATCCAGTCTGGCGAATATTCCGGCAATCCCGCCATGGCGGTTTGCGCGTTGGGCAATGCAAGTTGCGGCGCGCCTTCCATCAAATAGCGTTCGGCGCTGGCGAGGGCGGCGCGCGCGGTATCGCCTTTTTGTTCATAGACAACGCCAAGTTGATACCAAGCGAAGGGATTTTGGTTATCCTTGGTTACCGCTGCTTTCAACACCTGCGCAGCCTCATCCAACTGTGCCTTATCGTCGGTCGCAATCAATGCATGGCCGAATATTGCCGCAATCAATGGTTGGTTACCTGTAAGACTTACCGCCTTGCGTAAAGGAATAATCGCTTCAGCTGGGTGACCCGATTCCAACAAGATTTGTCCATATAGTTCCAAGAAATATGGGTCGTCGGGTGCGGAAACGACAAGGGTCGAAGATTCATCTAATGCCTTTTGCGGATAGGCTGATTTGTGCCATGCATAAGCCCGTGCATATCGGGCGGGGACCGACTTGTCAGTTTCCGGATAGTCACGCAGTGTGGCAGTGGGATCAGCTAGATAACCTGTGAGCTTGGCCTTAATGCGTTTAAAATCACTCTCCCATTTCGGGCTTAACGGCGCGCTCCATGCAGGATCAACCGAGTATGTGTCCTGAAGAACTGCAATGCGCTCGCCTGACAAAGGGTGAGTCCGCCCGTAGCTGTCCTCTTGGGGAATGCCGAGACGGAATTCAAAATTCTGGAGCTTCTTAAAAAAAGTAATGGAGCCGCGACCCGATATGCCAGCCTTGGAAAGATACTGCGCGCCCGCCGCGTCGGCTGTACCCTCTTGTCCGCGGCTGAAGGCTAGGAACTTCCCCATAGCGGCTTGCTGACCCGCCGATAAAATGCCCATACCAGCCTCACCGGCCCCCGCCGCAATAGCGGCTGCCGCAAGTATAAGGCTAGCGATGCTGATGCCGCTAGCCACAGAGGCGCCTTCGTCATAACGGACGGCGTGACCTCCCACGACGTGTCCAAGCTCATGTGCGATCACGCCTTGTACTTCGTTCGCGGAGGTTGCGGCATCGATTAAGCCGCTGTGGATGTAGACAGCTTGGCCGCCGGCTACGAACGCATTAATGGATTTGTCATTGATGAGGATGATTTCGACATTGTTGGGATCAAGACCTGCCGCTGCGATCAAGGGCGCCGAAATTTCGTCGAAAAATGCTTCAGTTTCTGCGTCGCGCAAGATTGACTGTGCCATCACCGGTCGCGCCGAAACCAACATGGCTAAAAACAGAATGAACGCCGTACGGATGGCGCGAAACACGGTGATGCTCATATGCGATGAATGGCCCGATCTTGATGAACGCGCAATGAAGAAGTTTTACAAACAAAGCCCCGCCAGTCGATGACCAGCGGGGCTATGTTGTTTTCAATTTCGCTGCTTCTTATCCGAATGTGCGCTGCCACCATCCAGTGCGTGGCGTACCGTCCTCATTGACGCCCTCTGCATCCGTGGATGCTACGTCTTGCGTCGCACCCTTTGCAACGGCTTTCTTGCGAGGGGCTTTCGCCTTTGGCGCCTCGGCAATTTCCTCGGTTGCAGCTTTAGCTATTGCCGGTGCCTTGTCCTTTGCCTTAGCGCGTGGCTTGGCTGGCGCCTTTGCCTTTGCGACAGGTGCATCATCGGTAGCAACTGGTATATCGGCAGTGGGAGCTTTTTCCTCTGCCTCAACAGCAACAGTTTCTGCCTTCGGCTTCGCACGGCTGCGGCGCTTTGGCTTCGGGTCTGCTTCTTCGCTTACTTCGACCGGAACCGCTAACATTTCCGTTTCGGTAGGTGCTGAAGCTTCGGCTGCTGTGTCTAGGCCTGCTTCCTGACGGTCGCGACCTCTGCCACCGCGACGTCCGCGACGTGCTTTTGGCTTGGCTTCTGCATCCGCTTCCGGTGCTTCGACTGCGGCATCGCTTTCAGGACGTTCCGACGTAGCCTCGTTTTCGCCGGCAACTGCATCTTCGCCTTCAGGCCGTCCATCACGCTCGCGTCCCTTGCCACCACGGCGGCCACGGCGACGCTTGCGCTTGCGACCTTCGCCGCCTTCACCTTCTTCGCGTGGACGCTCCTCGCGGGCGCGGCGCGGTTCGCGGGCAGTTTCTTCGACTTCTTCAATTTCGTCGTCGAAATCGTCGATTTCATCTTCGATATCGTCATCGTCGAGATCAATAATTGGCGGTAATTCGACAGGGCGCTCTGGACGTGGGCCGGAGCTTGAAACCGCAAGCTTTGCGCCTTCGGTCTCGCCATTGGGGACGATCAGAACGCGGACATGGTAGCGATCTTCAATCGCTGCGAGTTCTGCACGTTTGTTGTTGAGGCAATATATTGTTGCCTCTTGGCTAGCTTGCAGAACGATCTGGCTGCCATTACCCTTTGCGGCTTCTTCTTCGATAAGCCGTAATGCGGACAACGCGGCGGACGATGCTGTGCGCACAAGACCAGTGCCCTCGCAATGTGGACATTCGCGGGTTGATGCTTCAAGCACACCAGTGCGTAGACGCTGACGGCTCATCTCCATGAGGCCAAAGCTGGAAATGCGGCCGACCTGAATACGGGCGCGGTCGTGTTTCAACGCTTCTTTCATTGCGCGCTCGACTTTGCGCACGTTTGAATGATGCTCCATGTCGATAAAGTCGATGACAACAAGGCCAGCCATGTCGCGCAAACGCAGTTGGCGGGCAATCTCGCGCGCGGCTTCTAAGTTTGTCGAAAGCGCCGTCTGTTCAATACCATGTTCTTTGGTCGAACGGCCTGAGTTGATGTCGATTGATACCAACGCTTCGGTCGGGTTGATGACAATATAGCCACCTGATTTCAACTGGACAATCGGCTGATACATAGCATTCAGCTGATCCTCAACATGGTAGCGCTGGAACAACGGCACCGGATCGGCATAATGCTGCACACGCTTGGCGTGGCTTGGCATCAGTAATCTCATGAAGTCTTTCGCGGCCTTGTAACCATCCGGCCCTTCAACAAAGACTTCGTCAATATCTTTGTTATAGATATCGCGGATAGCGCGTTTGATGAGGTCGCTGTCGGTGTGGATCAGCATTGGCGCGGCACCGCGAAGCGTACGCTCCCGTATTTCGTCCCAAAGACGCGCCAAATAATCAAAGTCACGCTTGATCTCAGGTTTCGTTCGGGCAAGCCCAGCGGTCCGGATGATGCAGCCCATAGTATTGGGCAATGTGAGGTCCGAAATAATGGACTTCAAACGCTTTCGGTCGGCAGCGCTGTGGATTTTTCGGCTAATGCCACCACCATGTGACGTGTTTGGCATCAACACGCAATAACGGCCTGCAAGACTCAAATAGGTTGTGAGCGCAGCGCCCTTATTGCCGCGTTCTTCTTTGACAACCTGAACCAGCAAAACCTGACGACGATGAATAACGTCCTGGATCTTGTAACGGCGGCGCAAGTTCATGCGTTTTGCGCGCACCTCGTCGCTTGCCTTTGGTGCGCGACTTTCGCCGTTGCGGCCCCCGCGTCCACGGCGGCGGCGGTTATTGCGACCATTGTCGCCGCCATTATCGCCACCTTCGTTTTCGTCTAAATCATCACCATTATTATTCAGGTCGGGTTCTTCACCCTCTGTCATGTCTATGGTGTCGACGCTGTCGTCGCTGTCAACTTCGATAAAATCGTTTGCATCGTCGTCGCGTTCGGCAGAGCCCTGCATGATGTCGGAGGGCTCATCGCTCTCCTCTTCTTCCTGCTCACGCAAAGCAGCTTCTTCCGCAGCAGCTTCGGCTTCCTCAGCCAACAACCGGTCACGGTCTTCCCTTGGGATTTGATAATAATCAGGGTGGATTTCGGCAAAAGCCAAGAACCCATGACGGTTGCCGCCATAATCAACGAAAGCCGCCTGAAGCGACGGTTCAACCCTGGTTACTTTTGCGAGGTAGATATTGCCTTTGAGCTGCTTGTGCTCGGCCGATTCAAAATCAAATTCCTCAATCTGGTTTCCTGTGACGACTGCGACCCGGGTTTCCTCCCGGTGACGCGCGTCGATAAGCATACGCGTTGTCATGTAATTTACTCCAGCGAGGCTGGCGCCCGGTTGTCAGCCAAAGGCCGCTCGCTTCATTGTTGATGCATTGCCAGGCAGGACGCACTGCGTTCCTGTCGGCAAAGCGATGTGGTGGAAATGAAAGAATTGCGTCTGCTGCTTGTGCATGGCGGGCGTGTATCGCGCGCGCTTGATTTCCAACCGATGCGCCATGCCCCGTATGGGCGGCGGTGGTGGAAATATCATGCCTCATGTAGCGTCAACCTGTTAAAATGCCGAACGGAAATTGCTGTTCGGCGGACTGTCGGGGCATTCGAAAAAAGCCCAGTTGGCAACAGTTAGCACTCCCGCCTGTTGTCGGCAAGGGCATCCCGCGAATTAGCTGCTTATTAGGGCTATTGTTGCCAGTCTTGAAGTTTTTAACCTGTTAGTAACCATTTCTGTTCACCATGACTTACGATCGGATACCTAAATGCGTTGGGGTTAAGAGGATGGAGCCGCTGTGTGGATCGAATAAACTTCTGGACGACCAATTTTACGAGGTCACATATGCGAGGCATGATTCCTGCAATGCTTTTTGCTGCACTCCCTATTTGCGCGTCTCCGGCGATGGGAGGGACGGTTCAGAAAATATCCGCGTAAGATGGCACTGTGATTGTTCAATTTGACGGCGTTGTCGACAGGGCGGATGTATTTACTCTCGCGGCACCTGACCGCATTGCCATTGACGTATCTGGCGCGACGGCAGGTCAATCTGCATTTGCAGGGGGCTCGGTTCAAAACATCAGGCAGAGACAGTTTAGCGCCGACACGGCGCGGATCGTCTTGGATCTCGCCGAACCCGTGGTTGTCACCAACGGCAATTTTTCCGCCGACGGAAAAAGCCTGCGCCTTAGCCTGCGGCCAGTGCCGCTGGCCGAGTTTTCCGGCACCGTCGCGCGCGGTAAAACGCAGATTATCCCTCCCGCCGCATTTCGCGCCGATCCGCCGAAGCGTCGGTACGAGGTTACTGCACCCATTCGTGTAAATGTTGGCAAGGGCCTGCCACTGGTGAGTGGGCCGGCGGATGACAGCCTACCATTGGTGGTTATAGATGCAGGCCATGGCGGTCATGACCCGGGTGCTATCAGTCCGCATGGCGGGCAGTTGGAAAAGGACGTGACGCTCGCCATTGCAAAGTCGGTCCGAGACGAAATGCTAAAAAGTGGACGCGTCCGTGTGGCCCTGACGCGCGACACGGACAAGTTTATAGTGCTGCAAGATCGCTTCCAACTGGCGCGCAAGTTGCGTGCCGACCTGTTTATATCGATCCATGCTGATAGCGCGGAAAGCCCTGAAGCAACGGGAGGGACGGTGTACACCCTGTCGGAAGTCGCTTCTGACCGGGAAGCGCAGCGGCTTGCAGCGCGTGAAAACAAGGCCAACATTATTAACGGAGTTAATCTAGGCGGTGCCGACGCCAACGTCTCGTCGATCCTGATTGACCTTACCCAGCGCGAAACAATGAATGTCTCTGCGGACTTTGCAAAACTGTTGTTGCGTGAGGCAATGCCCAACATGCGTATTCGCGGCAATTCGCATCGGTTTGCCTCGTTTATTGTCTTAAAGGCACCGGATACCCCCTCCGTGCTCTTTGAAACCGGCTATCTAAGTAACGAAGCCGATGTCACTTTCTTGGCTTCCCAAAGTGGGCAGGGCAAGGTGGCACGGGCGCTTGCCAATGCCATT
>Ga0114973_10003864_pt1 | contig 10497 bp, 7 predicted proteins | sample M_140807_MF_Meta_FD_87025 | JGI IMG/M metagenome (GOLD analysis project Ga0114973, IMG submission 87025) | Freshwater microbial communities from Lake Montjoie, Canada to study carbon cycling - M_140807_MF_MetaG | ecosystem: Environmental > Aquatic > Freshwater > Lake | place: Lake Montjoie... | reverse complement strand
ATTGCCTGTCTTGAATCGGGCGATGAGTGTCTAGGGCCTGTAGCTTTGGCGGAGCGTTGGTTTTCAGAAGGTGGCCATTCATGAAGCGCGTTCTCTGGCTTGTAACGCCTCAGGAAAACTGGATGGCAACCGAGTGCTGCATGCTGTTGGCACCGAGTTTGCGGGATGAGGGATTTGATATTGTTTGCCCGATACCCCCACCTGACAACGTAGGCCGGGTCCGCCTAGCGGCCCATTATTTGAAGTGCTTGCAACAACCAAACGACTTGGTCCATGCCTTTGATCGAACATCTGCCCTTATGGCCATGCTGGTGCGGGGTACCGCTCGGAAAGTCTGTCTGGATTTGGGACTGGCAACGCAGGGCAAGAGAAACCTGAATTACCTAGGGATACCCACGGTTTCTTGGGGACCCGGGGCTGACATCCCATGGCCTCCAGCACACATGATGGAAAAAAACGCGCGCATGCAGCATGGCAGCTTTGTTGGGTTTGATTCTTCGGAGTGGGCGCCCAGCATCGTGGAATCTGTGGTGTGGTCACTCGAAATAGCTAGACAGGTCGTGCCTCAGGTTCAACTTGCCGCGGGGCGCGGGGTGTTGAGTGGCCCGTTGGTTCGGTTTGCACATGCGGTAGGTGCCACTGGTGCCTTAGCGAATATCTCATGCGAAGAAGCCTTAGCGAATGGTGCCCTGAAAGGCATACTTCTGGGGCAACCAGACCGCCGCGTCCTTGAATTGGCAGCCAATGCGTTGAAGCGCGGTGTTCGCGTGGCATGGGTAGCCAACCAGATCAGCTCGATTGAAGCCCAATGGCCTGCTAGTGATCCACCACTCGTATGGCGCGACCGAACAGGATTGGCTCGCCTTTTATTGAAGTGGGGCCAGAGCGGCACCATACCTGAGAAGTTGGTTGCCACATCCACGGTAATTGAAAGTACCCGAGCAGTTGCTGCTATCTACAGAGGTGTGTTCACTTGAAATCACGTTCAGCCTGCTGGTTTTTTCTGTTTCTGCTAGTGGCTGGATTGTTAGCCGCCATTATTCCTTATCTTTTTGCGACTTGGAGACAACTAGACTTAGAAACCATTTCCCGAGCCAAAGCCAAGTGGTCAGACCAAAAACCGTTGGATTACAACCTGACAGTTCGCCATGATCGGGGAAAATCACAGATCTATCGGGTGAGAGTCAGGGCCGGGAAAACTGTGGAAGTTCTGCTGGATGGATCTTTTGGAAATGATGTGGAGATGCATCAAATCAGCATTCCAACCCTATTTGACCAGTTGCAGGATTGGGCGGAATACAAATCGCGGTTCGATTATCTGGTGGCAGACTTTCATCCCGCCATAGGATACCCCGTTCGCATTGTTTGGCGTAAGGCTGGCGGGGTGCGCGAGGAATGGGTAATTAGGCTCGACGCATTGCCGAGCCGTTGATCAGCCTGAAATGTTCCAAGGATGACATGACACAAGGGTGTATTTGCTCAGGAAGTGCTCCAACGTGGTACCACGCTATTTGGGCAACTTCCTTCTGCATAACGGCGAATGAATCGAGAGGCGGTTTGCCTGCCAATTCAAGAAAGTACGTGCGCCAAGAATTACCGCGGGGCGTGCTGTGTTTTTGAATGGGCATGCGGGATGGTTCAAAGTCGTTGGCAAGCCATCTGCCAAGCTGCTCCAAAATGTCTTGTCCCTGAAACAATTCCTCGGAAGCTTCGCGAAGTGCCGTGAACAAGGAATTGCGATCAGTTGGATTTCTTCCGCCACCCGGGACCGACCAGTAGCCGAGAAAGGGATGCTCGCCACGCTGGGCTAGCAATACTTCCCAGCCGTGTGAGCCCTTGTATCCAAGGATGACACCTGCGCCAAAGTAATGAAGGTCCGGCGCATCAAAGGGATCAACGCGAGGTGGAAGACTCATGGCACGACTCGCTACGAAAAGTTCGAAACACATGTAAGATTCTTGTGTTCAGTTTATCATCAGTTTTGTAGATTGTGGGACTTAAAACAAATAAAAAACCTACCCACTTTTTTTTAAAGGTATAGTTTGACTGACCAAGGGAGTGTTTGCACGGCTGGCGCCGGCCCTGGTCTTCAAAACCAGCGGGGGGTTTGAACAAAGCTCTCAGTGGGTTCGATTCCCATACACTCCCGCCATATATCTGCAGACGCTCTGAACACCTTTGGCAATATTTTGCAAGCGGAAGATGTCTGCTTTTTGTTGTGGGGCGTTTGTTGTGTTTGCCATCCTTGCGCAATATCTGGATCGTGAACGAACGGTCGCTGGCCCGTTTTTCAACCGCTGGTTAGTTCCACCCGCTGCCTTGTGCATTCACCTATCGATAGGCATGGCCTACGGGTTTTCCGTGTTTTGGCTGCCGCTTACCCGAGCCGTTGGTATCGACCATTCGGTTCCGTGCCCTGCTGGAATGTCCTGGTATGAAAAATGGGTCATGACGTCCTACGATTGGGACAAACCGCTATTGGGATGGATGTATACGCTTTTTTTTGTGTTCTTGGGTTCAAGTGCGGCACTGTTTGGCAGGTGGCTGGAGCACGCAGGGCCTCGCAAGGCAGGTTTGGCTTCAGCACTGTGTTGGTCCGGTGGATTGGCGATTGGATCATTAGGGGTTTATTGGCATCAATTGTGGCTTTTATGTTTAGGTACTGGTGTTGTCGGCGGCATCGGTTTGGGATTGGGCTACATTTCTCCTGTATCAACACTGATCAAATGGTTTCCTGATCGGCGAGGAATGGCTACGGGCATGGCAATCATGGGGTTTGGCGGAGGCGCCATGATTGGATCGCCACTCGCGGATCTGCTCATGAAGCACTTTGCCACGGCTCATTCCGTGGGCGTTTGGGAGACACTCTTAAGTCTTTCTGTAATTTATGGCGTTTTTATGGTTATTGGCTCGTTGGCATACCGTGTTCCGCCCGATGGCTGGTCGCCACCCGGTTGGCAGGCGCCAGTTGTCGCATCGGGGTTATCAACGACTAGGCATGTTCATGTGAATCAAGCTTGGAAAACACCACAGTTTTGGCTTCTGTGGTGTGTCTTGTGCATGAATGTTTCCGCAGGTATTGGTGTCATTGGAATGGCTTCTCCCATGTTTCAGGAAATTTTTGGCGGCCGCCTGATCGGTTTGAATCAGGAGTATGAATCGCTCGACTTGGCTCAGGCAGGTCGTGTTGCGGCGGTCGCTGCTGGATTCACAGGATTGTTGAGCCTTTTCAATATTGGAGGGCGATTTTTTTGGGCCACCTTATCTGACGTGATTGGTCGACAAGCGACTTATAGTGTGTTTTTTGTTTTTGGTATGATATTGTACGCGATGGCGCCCTCGGCGGCGCGTTTGGGTGGTGTTGTGCCATTCGTGGTGATTTTTTGCCTTATTCTCACCCTTTATGGCGGTGGATTTGCTGCCATTCCTGCTTACTTGGCTGACCTCTTTGGGACTCAAATGGTTGGCGCTATTCATGGCAGGTTGCTCACGGCATGGTCTGTGGCTGGGGTAGTGGGGCCAGTGCTTGTGAACTATCTGAACGATGCTCAGGTGCGGGCAGGGGTTCCTAAAAGCATCGCTTACGACAGCACGCTTTATGTTTTGGCTTGCCTGTTGCTTGTTGGATTGGTCTGCAATCTGTTGGTTCGCCCCGTTGCCGATGGCTGGTTCATGACAACAGAGGAGCTGGCTCGTGAACGAGGGGTCGCCAAGCCGGGCCTCACTGGCGAAAACACATTCAAAGGGCCAGCCAGTACGGGGGCCACGATTCAGGTAGTTGCTTTCTGGGCGCTTGTGGCGATTCCAGCTTTTTGGGGCGTTTGGATCACCATAGTGAATGCGGTCGGCATGGTGCGGCAGTCGTTATCAACTTGACTTCTGCGCGATAATAGACAACAATGTCTTTAATTGGTGGCCCGGTCGATCCCTTCCACTTGGGGTGCAAACGTGAGCCCTTTCGTATTGCTAATGGGGTATGCGTGGAGTGCTTTAGGATCTCCATTTGACTTCGATCGGGCACCGATTAATTATGCCACTGCACCCGTCGATGATGCGATTGCCCCATTAATTGCCAAATTACGTGCCGGCCACCTCAAATTGCACGACGATCCGCAGCACGGTTATCTCGTTGCGATTCTCAAAGAATTGCAGATTCCTCAGTCGTCTCAGGTGCTGGTTTTTTCCAAAACAAGTTTGCAACGTCAACGCATTAGCCCCAGAACGCCCCGGGCCATTTATTTCAATGATGAGGTCACCGTTGGCTTTTGTATGCGAGGCGATGTGTTGGAGGTTGCTGCTGCTGACCCAAACCTAGGCACGGTCTTTTACACGGTTGAGCAGCATGGCGAGCAACAAGGGAATCTGTTCAAGCGTCAGACAGAATCGTGTCTGGTTTGCCATGGATCGTCATCTAACCAAGGGTTTCCAGGTCACTTGATTCGTTCGGTTTCAGCCGACCAAACGGGTGAGCTTGTCCTTTCGCGCGGCACTAGGCGTGTGGACCACACAACACCGTTAGCGGAGCGCTGGGGAGGTTGGTATGTCACAGGGACCAGTGGAAGTCAAAAGCATTTAGGTAACAGAATTGTGAGTGGACGGCAAGGCGCTGATGAAACTCAGGATGCCAGCAATCGGATCAGTCTGGAAGGTATCGTCTCATTGGGCCGGTATTTAACACCACATAGTGACATCGTGGCGCTGATGGTGCTTGAACATCAAGCAGAAGCCCACAATAGGATCGTGCGCGCAAATTACCTCACACGTCTTGCCCTTATAGAGCAAGCAGAGATCAACGCGATGTTGGGAGAAAATTCTGCCAGCAGAAGCGAGGGGATTACCCGGAGGATTGAACGGGCATGTGAACCCGTCGTACAGTGCCTGCTGTTTAGTGAAGAAGCCAGATTGGTGGATCGTGTATCTGGCACATCGAATTTTGCCAGTGATTTTGTTTCGCGTGGCCCATTTGATGCCAAAGGACGCAGCCTGCGTGAATTTGATCTTCAAAAAAGAATGTTTCGGTATCCATTGAGCTATGTCGTATATGGTAGACTTTTCGACGGATTACCCCCAGAAGCCAAATTGCGCATCTATCGACGACTATATGATGTGTTGACGGGAGTGGACCAAACCAAAGAATTTGAACACCTGACGGCAACGGATCGGAAAGCTGTTCTGGAAATCGTGCGTGGTACCAAAAAAGGTTTGCCTGCCTACTGGAAATCTTGATTCGTTCGTTCAGGAGAAAATAATTTGTTACTGTGGAATTCCTTCTGGAGGAATTCCCATGCTTCTGAAACGCCGAATGTTCCTGCTAGCTTCTGTTTTAATCGCCACACTGGCTGGAGTGGCGTTTCGATACCAACCTGCCATTGAAAAGCCTCAGCTTGTGGGCGTTCGCGGCTTGGGGGCATTGGGGGACGGTATAACCGACGATACGAATGCTATTCAGAAAGCTATCGATGCTGGAACAGGATCGGTGGTGTTTCCGTCAGGCGTTTATCGAATCACTAGGCCGCTGTTGGTGAACCTAGAGCGTACCGGGCCAATAGCGCTGACTGGCGATGGAACAGCAACCTTGAAAATGTCTGGCCAAGGGCCAGCAATCCAGATCGCAGGAACACACGGCGGAACCGCTTTGCCGGCTACAGTGAAGCCCGAAGTCTGGAACCGCCAGCGCATGCCAATGATCTCGGGCCTGGACATTGCAGGAGACCATCCGGAAGCTGATGGCATTCGCGCATCTGGAACATTGATGTTAACAATTCACCGTGTAGGTATTCGGCACTGTCGCCATGGAATTCATCTAATTGACCGCAACCGCAACCTAACTGTTTCCGACTCGCACATTTATTCCAATAAGGGTATTGGAATTTACTATGACAATGTGAACCTCCATCAATCTAACATTATTGGCTGTCACATCAGTTATTGCGAAGGAGGTGGAATCGTTTGCCGTGGTGGAGAAGTGCGCAACGTGCAAATCGGCACATGTGACATTGAAGCGAATATGGCGAAGGACGGAGCCTCCACGGCAAATGTCCTGATCGATTGCCAGGAAGGATCAACTGCTGAAGTAGCGATTTCTGGGTGCACCATTCAGCACAGTAATGTCAAGGGATCTGCCAATATCCGAATACTGGGAATGGGAAAGGGGATACGCAAAGATACCATTGGGAGTTGGGGGCACGTGACAATTCAGGGAAATGTATTGTCGGACGTCGAAGATAACATCCACTTGAAGGGGTGCCGTGGAGTTACCATTACTGGAAATACATTATGGATGGGATACAAGAGCAATCTTAATATTGAAGGTTGTGAGCACATCGTGCTTGGAGCCAATATGATGGAGCGTAACCCTGCTTACGATTACGGAACAAGCAAGGAAACAATTAACGCAGTGGTATTTAAATCGTGTCGCGACTGTTCGATTGCTGGCATTCACCTTCATAATGTGAAGTCAGTAGAAGCAGGAATGGTTGTTGATGATTGCCATCGATGCAATATCACGGCATGTACGGTATTGGATTGCAGTCCGATTGGAATCCTTATGCGAAACTGTACGAAGTGCCGGGTTTCGGATTGCTTGATTTTATCGGATGATAAACAGGACGGTATGTCATTGCCTCTCAAAGTAATCGGTGGTGACCTGAATCAGGTGTCGCATAACCACACTGGCATCAAATAGACCAAAAGGAAACCCACAAAAGCATATTGAAAGGTGGTTTGAGGTGAGCATTAGTTGTTGCAGAGCAGATATGTCGTTTTGTAAAATCGTTGCAATCATCATTGCAATTCAATTTGTAATTGTCAGGAATTCTGATGCTCACTCGCCAATAAAAACGGAAGTAAATAAGTTTGCCGAATGGAAGCATTCAGGTTCATTTTATATTTTGACGACAAGCGATGGAGTCAAGTTACCAGAGTCCATCATTCTGGAGAATTGCCCAGTTCTTGTGCGCTTGTATCGTGATTATTTTGATTTCAATCAGGCCAAGCCAAATGGAGAAGATGTCAGATTCACGGGGCCTTCTGGATTGCCATTGCCCTACCAAATTGACGAATGGGACCCAGTCAATGGGATTGCCGCCATCTGGGTTAAAGTTCCTGTAATCAATGGCGAGAAACTGAGTGAAATCAAGATGCACTGGGGGATGTCTGGGGCTATTAGTGAGTCAAATGGCAATGCTGTATTCAATGATTCGAACGACACATTGAGCGTTTGGCATATGGGAAATCAGGTGCAGGATGCTTGCGGCAGATTGACAACAATCGACACGGGAACCAACCCAATCACTGGAATGATTGGAACAGGGAGGCATTTCCCTGGTTTGAAAGGCCTATTTTGCGGAGAAAAGATTGTTGATTTACCATCAGAATCCAGCGCTCATAGCACTGAAGCATGGTTCCGTCCCGAAAGATCGAACTCGACCATTGTTGGTTGGGGCAACGAAGGCGGTGGCCGCGGTAGCAAGGTTCGGATGCAGCTTCGAAGTCCTCCACATATCCATGTGGATAGCGATTTTTCAGATGTGTTTGGAAAATCGAAAATACCATTAGGTGAATGGACTCATGTTGTTCATACATATGATGGCAAAATTAGGCGCATTTATGTCAACGGGATGCTGGATGGCGAATCAAGTTCCGGAATGATGATCAGAAGGCCCGCGCGCATGTGGATTGGTGGGTGGTACAATAACTATGATTTTATCGGCGATATGGACGAAGTGCGAATATCCAAAAAAGATCGTTCACCTGAATGGATTAAATTCCAATACGAGAACCAAAAGGTTGCGCAATCTGCAGTTGGCTTGATGGTTCAAGCAGGTACAGACTTTGGAGTTTCACAACAGAAAATTTCAATCGATGAAGGCCAATCCGTCATGGTGTCTGCGAAAGCTGGTGGGGCCTATAAAACCATGTGGATTCTTAAAAAAGATGGCCAGGAAAAAGTGGTTGCAACTAATCGCCTGAATTACATGGTTCAAGCAGGTCGTGTATCTGGCAACAAATCGATGTCTCTTCATTTTAAAGCAATCAGTAAGATGGGAGTTCAGACAAGCGATATTGAAATCAATGTCAATGAGCGATTGCCTGAGCCTGTTGCATCATTCACTTGTCCAGATAAATGGAATGGTCGGACACCGATTGAAATCGCACCAGTAATTGAGAATATGAATGAAATCCAGCAGAAATCTGTTGGCAAGGTCGAGTTCAATTGGAATGTCAGTGGCATCGCGGTTGTCAAGGAAGTGCGCCATGGGAAATTGCTTCTGAAGCGCTCGCAGAATAGCGGAGACCTGACCGTTTCAGTTGAAATCGGAAATGGTGGCCAGCGAACGATTTACAAAAAAGTAATCCATGTGGAAGAACCGGCAGCGGATCCTTGGCTTTCAAGAATACCTGATTCCGACGAAATGCCTGAAGATAATCAGTTTGTTGCGCGTGATTTTAGAAATGAAGGAACCATTTACTGCAATGGCAAACTGCAGCAGGAAGCAGATTCAGTTTTTGCCAGACTATTTGCAAACGGTGTATTGATGAAAACGGTGACAAAAAAGGTTGCCTTGGGGCAGTCGTATTCATTGTCCCTCAAATTAAATGCTGGGCTTGTCAAATATCGTGTGGACTTCGGCATAATCAACGGAACGAATGAAAAGGTGATTCATTCGGCAAACAATATCGTTTGTGGCGATGCGTTTTTGATTAACGGTCAATCTAATGCGGATGCAACTGATATTGGGTCAATGGATCCTCCGCCAGGAAATGATTGGATTCGTAGTTACGGAAGCATGTCAGGCGATCCCAAGCAAGCTCGTTTGAAACTATGGGGCAATGCCGTTGTTCGTGATCGAAACGGCGGCCGGCTTCAGATTGGTGCTTGGGGAATGGAATTGGCAAGGCAAATTGTTGAGAAGCACAAAATACCGATTTGTCTGATCAATGGCGCGGTCGGTGGGTCAAGGATAGATCAACATCAGGCCACCGATACTGATTTGGGCAATAGCTCGACTATTTTTGGCAGGCTATATTGGCGGGTCCAGCAGGCTCGATTGACCCATGGAATACGTGGTGTGCTATGGCATCAGGGAGAAAACGATCAGGGGGCTGATGGGCCATCAGGTAATTTTGGTTGGGAAACTTATCAACAACACTTTTTGGATCTCGCTGGCTCGTGGAAGGATGCATTTCCAAACATTCAAAACTATTACATTTTCCAGATTTGGCCAAAGGCTTGCTCGATGGGAATTAATGGATCTGATAATAAACTGAGAGAAGTTCAAAGAACCTTGCCCAACCAATTTTCAAGAATGAGGATCATGTCGACTCTGGGAATTAATCCACCTGGTGGATGCCATTTTCCGTGGAAAGGATATGCCGAAATGGCTCGACTCATGACACCTTTGGTGGAACGTGATCACTATCATGAATCGAACGAAAAGCCTGTATCAGCGCCAAATCTGCTGTTTGCATGCTATTCTAATGGAAATAAGGATTCTCTTGTTTTGATGTTTGATCAGAAAATGGTATGGGATGACCGGTTGGTTAGTCAGTTTTATTTGGATGGAAAGCCAAACCTTGTTCAATCGGGAAAAATTGAGGGGAATTCAATAATTTTGAGAGTAGGTGGCGGTGCTATTCATGGAAGGATAACCTATTTGGATAGCGCCAGATGGTCTCAGGAATCTATTTTGTGGGGGAGCAACGGTGTTGCGGCTCTTACGTTTTGTGACGTTCCTATTCGGCTAAATAAGTGAATTCAATTAGATCGATTTACTGGTTGTTTCTCGTAAACTTTACGCCCATCGATAAAGGTCATTTGGCATTGTGTGCGATGGATGTTGTCTGCTGGACATTGAAGGATATCTTGATCGATAACGATCAAGTCGGTGCGTTTGCCCACTTCTAATGTACCTGTTTCTTTTTCCAGAAACATAAGGTGAGCGTTATTGGCTGTGTAGAAACGAATCGCTTGTTCACGGGATAGGGATTCTATTGGGTGCAACGAGTCCGTGCGGTTGCGTCCAACACGGGTTATGGCCGTTTGAATTCCAAGGAACGGATTGTACGGGTTGACTGAAGTCATTGATCCGATCCGTTGCATATGATCTGATCCACCACCAACTGTGACACCTGCCTTGAATAGGCTTTGAAGCGGTTGGAAGTATCTCAACCGTGCATCGCCAAATTGGCGACGCAATGTATGTGAATCCAAGTAGAGCCACACAGGTTGGATGTCTGCTACAACTCCAAGTCTGGCACAGGTGGCGATTGCCTCGGCACTCATGAAGTTCGAATGGGTCAGGCATGGTCTGGTTGGTGCGACCGGAATCGTGCGATTGACCTCGTCGTAGGCGTGCAATAATTCATGTACTGCACCATCGCCCACCGAGTGCGCCGTAAACTGCAATCCGGATTTAATGGTCTCTTCCACAATTGGCAGAAGCCGTTCACGCGGTATGAAAAGCAGTCCTTTGTAGTTGGCGTCTGATATTGAAT
>Ga0114973_10003863_pt1 | contig 10497 bp, 7 predicted proteins | sample M_140807_MF_Meta_FD_87025 | JGI IMG/M metagenome (GOLD analysis project Ga0114973, IMG submission 87025) | Freshwater microbial communities from Lake Montjoie, Canada to study carbon cycling - M_140807_MF_MetaG | ecosystem: Environmental > Aquatic > Freshwater > Lake | place: Lake Montjoie... | reverse complement strand
GATACCGGAAATTTCAAAATCGGCGATACGTTGACCGAAGGAGAAATCCTGAATTACCAAGGAATTCCAAGTTTTTCACCGGAAATATTCAAGGAATTAATGAACCTTGATCCGATGAAATCGAAGCAATTGGAAAAGGGTATTGACCAATTGACCGATGAGGGTGTAGCCCAACTATTCACACAGCCCCAATTAGGAAATCGCAAGATTGTGGGAACGGTGGGAGAACTGCAATATGAAGTAATTCAATACCGTTTGGAACATGAATATGGGGCTAAATGCCGCTTTGACGGTATGTCAGTCACAAAGGCTTGTTGGATTACCTCCGAGGACCCCAAAAAACTACAAGAGTTTGTTCGTTTAAAAGGTCAAAACATTGCGCAAGACAAAGATGGAAACTATGTCTTTTTAGCCGAATCTGATTGGATATTACGAATGAATCAGACCAATAATCCTGAAATTCAATTCCATTTTACGTCCGAGTTTAAATTGGCCTAATCGATGTTTGTATGTAAAAAGCCTGCCGATTCAAACGAGTCGGCAGGCTTTTTAATGGTTAACATTTCAGATGAATCCTTATTTATTTTTCCAATAATTGGCCAAGCTGGATCCATTGATGTTCATGACTGGACCAAATATCGCCGCGGGTAATCCTACAGTAGCCACTTTTCCCATCGCCATCGCTAAGCCTGAGGCTAAACCTGCATTTTGAAGTCCCACTTCAATAGCGATTGTTCGACAATCTTTTTCTGGAAGTTTGGTGAGTCTACCTCCCCAATATCCTAAAATAAAGCCCATGATGTTTTGGATGAAACATGCTAATACGAGTAATGGACCTACGGATAATAAGGCATCCCGACCATTTGCTGTGATGATAATGATAATTAAACCAATACTAATCATGGAAATAAGCGGTAATTTTTCTTGGAACCATGGCCATTTGTCACCAATCACTCGCTTGTAGATGACACCCAATACGATCGGGATTAATACCAATTTACTGATTTCCCATATCATGGCATAAAGGTCAATTTCGATTAGTTGGCCTGCTAAATTTTTCATCAACAAAGGAGTTAAAATAGGCGCAATAAAAGTGGCCACCGAAGTTAACGTCAACGAAAGCGCTACATTAGCCTTGGCTAAATAAGACATGACATTGGACGCTAGACCACAGGGCATACAGGCTACTAAAATGATACCAGCAGAAATTTCTGGAGGGAATGTAAAGATTTTTGTGATGCTCCAGCCCACTAATGGCATGATGGAGAAGTGAAAAAACACACCTAATGCCACAGCTTTTGGCGATCTTAATACCTCTTGGAAATCAGAGACTTCCATGGTAGACCCCATCCCAAACATGAGTAGTTGTAATAATGGAATGATTAAAATCTTAAATTTAATGTCTCCATAACCAATGAATGGGGCGGGAAATTGCAAAGTTAAAACCACTGCTGCGACAATCCACAGGGTAAATGAGAAGCCTTTTAATGACTCTTTGGTATGCGTGGAGAGGGCGATTAGTGCAACGCCAATAATCCATAAAATTCCGGCCCAGGAAGAATCAGAAAAAATAAGTCCAAGGATTATGATGGATGCTCCTGAGATGGATAATAATTTAAAGTTGTTTTTCATAATAGGTTTTACGGTATTTGTGCGGACTGACGCCCGTCATTTTTTTAAAGGTTAACGAAAAGTGTTGTGGGGAATAAAAGCCAGTTTCATAGGCAATATCGCCTATTTTATAATTGAAATGTGCCATTAAATTCATGGCAATATTGATACGTATTTTAATTAAAAAGTTGATCGGACTTAAACCCGTTTCCATTTTCATTCGCTCACTAAACGCCGTAATTCCTAGTTGGGCTATCTGAGCCATCTCCGACACAGACCAATGATGCAAGGGATCTTTCGTTATATTTTGCTCAATAATCTGACTCACTTTTGTATTTTCGGTCGTTTTTAAGCTAGACTTTTGAGCTTCGCGGGCAAATAAAATCATGATTTGGTCAATAATGTGAATGACCATTTCATTTTGACTCATTTCGTGGATAAATATTTCATTGGTCAATTGCACAAATAATTTGGCCAAGAAATCGGATTTATTGATTTTGAATTTATGGTAGTTTTTGAAAATTTCGCCAATTTCCATTTGGTCATATTTTGAAATTTTAGACCAGTATCCAAATTCCAAATCTTGATCAGCATCAAAAAATTTAGTTCGTATAATGAGATGAAAGAAGGATGAACGTCTGATTCGATTGGGGATAATTTCGACATTTTCCCATGGGCATACGACCAAGCAGTCACCAGGAAGCATAGTTTGTCTATTGCCGTCAACGCTAATTTCGAAAATACCATCTTTAAAGTAGAACATGCGAATGCCAATTCCTTGGGGTAAATACACCGGATTGGACTTGTTTGAGTCAACGGTCTGAAAGCTAAAATGCTCGATAAATGGGAAATGAGCACTGCAATCATTAAATGGAAATGTTAACGCAAAATTTTTCATATTAAATTAAGATTAATCCATTCGGTAAATCATTTTTAGCTATTAGTAGACTAAAATTTTAATAGAATAAAGTCGTTTATGCTTTCAATTTAAATTTTAACACAATACAACCGAAAATTTATAAAAAAAAATTATAAAAATCGCCAACGAGGAAATATATAATTTTTTCTCAATATAATTAAGAATATTAGCGGTCTAAACTTAAACAATTATGATAAAAAATTACAAAAAGAATCTAACAAGGCTATTGTTAGGCTTGGCTATCATGATGCCAAATTTGATTTTTGCTCAAGCCAGAATTACCGGTTTGGTCAGCTCTACTAAAGGCAATGAAGCTATTGCAGGTGTTTCAGTTGCAGTAAAAGGTACCTCTCAAGGTACAACTACGGATGCAAATGGTAAGTATTCCATTAATGCCTCAAGCAATGCAACCCTCGTTTTTTCATTCGTCGGCTTTGTGAAAAAAGAAGTGAGCGTTGGTTCACAATCGGTGATTAATGTTTCTCTTTCTGAAGAAACAACGGCCTTAGATGAAGTAGTTGTTACTGCTTTGGGGATTAAAAAAGAGTCAAAAAAGTTAGGTTATGCAACCACGACCATTACTCCTGAGGCCATTACAGAGAATAGATCTCCTAATTTCATGAATGCTTTACAAGGTAAGATTGCCGGTGTAAACATTTCATCTTTAGGAACTGGGCCAGCGGGTACTTCAAAAATTCGAATCAGGGGTCAGTCTTCTTTTTCTGGTCAAAACTCGCCTTTGATTGTTATTAATGGGGTGCCTATTGATAATACCAACTTTGGTACTAATCCAGGTAATAATGCTTCCGATAACTCGATTGGGGTTCGTGGAGGAGGAAATACTTCGGATGGGGGTGATGGTTTATCAAGTGTAAACCCAGACGACATTGAGTCCATGACAGTTTTAAAAGGCGCAACAGCTGCTGCCTTATATGGTTCTCGTGCAAAAGACGGTGTTTTAATGATCACAACTAAGTCGAGAGGCAAAACAAAGGGTATCGGAGTTTCTTATAATATGAACTATACGAATGAGACTCCTTTGGACTTTACTGATTTTCAATATGAGTATGGACAAGGAGAAAGTGGGGTTCGTCCCACCTCTGCTAACCCAACGTCAGGTCAGTGGTCTTTTGGGGAGAAATTTCAGCCAGGGATGACCCAAGTATTGTTTGATGGGGTTACAGTTCCTTATGTTCCTGTATATGATCGTATTAATAAGTTTTTCGTTAAAGGTATGAACTTGACAAATACCGTAAGCATTGCTAGCAATAGCGACAAAGGAGGATTTAACATGTCTATTTCCAATATGGATAATAACGGAATTGTTTCAAACAATACGTTTAATAGAAAAACGATCAACTTTGGATTTGCTTATGATCTATCCTCTAAGCTTTCCGTAGCAGGAAATGTTAACTATTCTAATGAATACAATAAAAATCCTCCTAACATCGCGAATCAAGATAACTCGATCCCAACAGCTGTTTACAATATGGCTAACTCGATGCCTTTTGATTTGTTAGAGCAAAAGATGTTAGATGCGAACGGTGATGAGTATGTGTATTCTCGTTTTAAAAATAGAACGAATCCTTACTTCACATTGAAGAAGCAATTTCAAAACATTAGAAGGGACCGGATCTTTGGAAATATTTCAGCCAAATACAATATTCTTCCTTGGTTATTTGTTCAAGGTCGTGTAGGTCAGGATTATTGGTCTCGTGATCAAGATTTTAACAACTTCCCTACTGGGCATGCTTCTTTGGGACCAGCGCCTGCAGGTTTTGTGAACGGAACATTTACACAGGAATCTAGAAGATTTAGAGAAACCAATACCGATATCTTGATTTCGGCTACTAAGTCTTTTGGTGATTTTGATTTTAACCTAACTGCGGGTGGTAATCAAATGTATCGCCGCTCGGATTTGAATAGTACACAAGTCGTGGATTTTGTGGTTAGAGATTTATATACAGTCATGAATGGCCGTGTGAAGGATCCGATTTATGGTTTGAGTGAAAGATCAGTAAATTCAGTGTACGGATCAGGTGAAATTTCATTTAGAAATTATTTATTCTTAAATGTAACCGCACGTAACGACTGGTTCTCTACTCTTTCACCAGCAAATAGAAGCATTTTCTATCCATCCGTTTCGGGTAGTTATGTATTCTCGCAAGCTTTTGACAACATGCCTTCTTGGTTAACCTTTGGTAAATTAAGAGCTGCTGTGGCAGAAGTGGGATCGGATACAGACGTTTCGCCTTATTCAAATAATTTGTTTTATGGAATTAACTCCAACTTATTTGCTAATCCATCCGGAGCTTTGCAGCCGATTGGTGGTGGACAAGGAAACGTGGTGCCGAACGCAGGTTTAAAACCAATGAGAACACGCGAGTCTGAAATCGGTTTAGAACTAAAAATGTTCAATAGCCGCGTAACCTTAGATATGGCCGTATATCAGAAGTTGACCAGCGACCAAATCGTTTCCGCTCAAATCTCGGATGCTTCTGGATTCACCAACTCCTTAATTAACAGTGGACAAAGTGAGAACAAAGGATTTGAAATGTTATTGAATTTGGTGCCCATCAAAACTGAGGATTTCCAATGGGATTTAACGTTGAACGGTTCTTATAACACAACTAAGGTTTTAAGTTTATTAACCGACAAGCCAGGAGAAAGAATTACGGTGGGAACTCACGTGTTTAATGGAGAATTACGTCAGGTGGTAGGCCAAGAAATGGGTCAGATCTATGGCTTTGGTTTCAAACGCGATGCGAGTGGAAATAAGATTTTTGGGGCTAACGGTATCGCTATTAGAACTCCAGATTTGATTTCTTTCGGAAGTGCAATTCCTAAATATGTGGGCGGTTTCACAAACACATTTAATTATAAAGGAATTTCATTATCAGCCTTGATCGATTTCAAATTAGGAAATATGATGCTTTCTGGAACCAACTTCAACTTGGTTCGTGAGGGATTACATAAGATGACTTTGGAAGGTAGAGATGGGATTGTAGGTGTAGGTGTCAACGAGCAAGGTGGACAAAACACAGTTAAGGCTGGAATTCAACCGTATTGGGAAGTAATTCGTTCTCAAGCATTAATTGAGCCAGTGGTGTATGATGGCGGATATTGGAAACTACGTCAAATTACTGCTGGGTATGATTTCACCAAGTACTTAAGTCCGAAATCTCCAATTAAAGGAATCAAATTGAGCTTTGTTGCTAATAATGTATTAATGCTCAAAAAATACGTAGATAACATTGACCCTGAGTCATTTGGATATTCTTCAGATAACTTGGTGGGGATGGAATCAACTGGATTGCCAACGACTAGAAGTTTAGGATTTAATTTGAATGTTAAATTTTAGTTCGCTTTAAACGAAAAATAATATGAAAAAGATAGCAATAATTTTATTTTCAGCATGTGGGTTAATAGGACTCAATGCTTGTGATTCAGGTTTCGACGAAATGAATGTGAACAAAACAGCGGCTGTAGCCATTAATCCTGTTTTTGCATTAAATAACGCCATAGTCAATACCACCCCTCCTTCTGGTACGGTAGTATATGAAATGGGGATAGTCCAACAAATTGTTTCTCCAAACTCAGGAGTATTAACTGGGGCTAATTTCAATCAAGACAACCGTGATAATACGCAGCAAATATGGCAGCGCTATTACCGGTCGGTGATTCGAAACACCTATGATGTGATCTCCACAACCAAAGATCCTTCAAGAACAAACTTGGTCAATATGGCTAAGATTTTACAATCCTATGCCTTTTTAGTGTTAACGGATACGTATGGCGATATCCCTTATACGGAAGCTGGAAAGGGTTATACGGATCAAATGGTTTATCCTAAATATGATAAGCAACAAGCTGTATATGCTGGAATTATCAAGGATGTTTCTGATGCTGTAGCGGCTTTAGATGCTGCTAAAACTAGAGAGACAGCGGATGTGCTTTTTGGAGGAGATGTAGCTAAATGGAAGAAGTTTGGGAATTCACTTTTGCTTCGTGTTGGAATGCGCTTATCTAAAGTGGACGCAACCCAAGCACAATCGTTGGTTGCCAAAGCTGTGGCCGCTGGTGTTATCACTAGCAATGCAGACAACGTAATTATCCGCCACGATGCTAATTACCTAAATAGCATAGGTCAATTGTTGAACGCTACTGAGGCGAATAACTTTTACCTGGCTGCCCCATTCGTTGATTATTTAAAGAAAACAAATGACCCTCGATTAAAGTCTATCGCGGTTCGTTATGTGGGAGCCACTTCAGGAACTCAACAAACGCCTGCTAAAGCGGTTATTGATCCTGCAATCCAAATAGGAATGCCTTTTGGGTACGACAACTCTTCGATCAGTGGACCTGTGAAAGCATTAGGCTTAGCTAGTTTTTATGATTTCAGCCAAGCAGACAGAACTCGTATGAATAAAACAACGGCTCGTGCTTATTTACTTACGGCTTCACAAACGAATTTATTAATAGCTGAAGCCATAACGAAAGGTTGGGTTTCCGGTAATGCCAAAGATTATTTTGATGCGGGTGTCAAAGCACACATGGACCAAGTAAGTGAAATGGATGCTAATTCAGTGGTTTCTACCGTTGCCGTTGATGCATATTTAGCTGCAAATCCATTTAATTCAACGACGGCTTTGGAGCAAATTAATACGCAATATTGGATTTCATGTTTCTTAAATGGACCTGAAGCATTTGCTAATTTCCGCAGATCAGGGTTCCCTAAGTTGGCTCCCAATCCATTCCCTGGCAAGGCGATTAAAGGTGATTTCATTAATCGCTTAACGTATCCAAACTCCGAAATTTCTGTGAATTCAGTGAATGTAAAAGGAGCCATCGCGAACCAAGGGGCTGATGATTTGGATACCAAAGTTTGGTGGCATAAATAAGAATACCATAAACCTATAACATATATGAAAGATTTTGTAAAACGTTTTAGAGCTGAGGATAAAGCCAAAGCCCAAGAAAACTCAAGAAGAAATTTCCTTCGAAATTCTGCCTTAGGCGGCTTGTCATTGGGGATGATTTTTGATCATGATCCTGAGAAGGAAATGGAGTATATTACTCAGAAAGTTAACAAATCGAGTAATCCTTCTGCACTTAAAATCACAGATGTTCGTATAGCTGTGATTGACAAGGCACCTATGATTTGTCCCTTGATTCGTATCGATACAAACCAAGGGCTAGTTGGCTGGGGTGAGGTGCGCGATGGTGCAAGTCCCAAATATGCCATGATGCTGAAAAGCAGATTGGTTGGACAAAATCCATGTAATGTAGAGAAGATTTTCAAAATCATCAAGCAATTTGGAGGTCAAGGAAGAGCTGCCGGAGGTGTTTGCGGGGTGGAGATGGCACTTTGGGATTTAGCGGGAAAGGCTTTTGGCGTTCCTGTGTACCAAATGCTAGGCGGTAAATACCGCGATGAAATTCGAATATATGGAGATACTCCTGAGGCCGATGATCCAGCTGAATTTGCTAAGAAAATGAAGGAACGTCAAGCATTAGGGTTGACGTTCTTGAAAATGGATTTTGGTATTCAACTTTTAGCCAATATTCCAGGCGCTTTAGTAGGTGGAAAGAATTGGGATTTGATGAAACAATGGGGAAATAACCCATCTGTGAAAGGTAACGCTCGTTCATATAGTTGGACCAAGCATCCATTTACGCGTATTCAAGTCACTGATAAAGGCTTGGAGCATTTAGCAAATCATGTGGGTAATGTTCGAGCTGCGATCGGTTACGATATCCCACTTTCAGCAGATCACTTTGGTCATTTTGATGTAAATACAGCGATTCGTTTAGGTAATGCGTTGGAGAAATACCAATTAGCCTGGTTAGAAGACATGGTGCCTTGGCAATATACAGATCAATGGCGTCAAATTACGGAGGCCATCAATACGCCAACATTAACCGGTGAAGATATTTACTTGAAAGAAGAATTTATTAAGTTGATCGACGCACATGCGGTAGATATGATTCATCCCGATTTAGCGAGTTCAGGAGGTATTTTGGAGACGAAGAAAATAGGTGATTATGCGGAGGAAAAAGGTGTTCCAATGGCGATGCACTTCGCCGGTTCTCCGATTTGCTTTATGGCTAATATTCATTGCGCTGCGGCCACCGAGAATTTTGTTGCACTTGAGCACCATTCATTGGATATTCCTTGGTGGGAGGATTTAGTGACTGGAATCGATAAGCCAATTTTCAACAAAGGTTTTGTCAAAGTTCCAGACAAGCCAGGATTAGGTGTCGAATTGAATGAAGAGGTTGTAAAAGCTCACTTGAAATCAGGTGAAATGTTTTTTGCCCCTACAGACGATTGGACTAAGATTGATTCATGGGATCGTGATTGGTCTTAAATTTTACAAGGGTGATGTTCGCATCACCCTTTTTTATCTATACATAAACCTATTTATATCATGAAAATTAAAGCAATCATAGTTTTTTATTTGGCCATTGGCCTTTCATTTATGTCTTTCGGACAAAACATCCAAATGCCGAAAGAGATGATTATGACTTACTCCCAACAATGGAAGGGTGAGCGTTTCCCGGATGGTCGTCCAAAAGTTTCAGATGATTTAGTGAAAAGATTAGCCAATATTTCCATTGAGGAAGCTTGGGGCGTCATGCGTGGCGAAGGATACGAAAGTCAATTTGAAGGAAACTGGCAAATCATTAATCCCAATAAGCCTTTAGCTGGCCGAGTAGTTACCGCGCAATACATGCCCATGCGTCCTGATGTCAATACGCCCATCATGGAAAAAGGAAAATCAGAAAATCGCAAAGGTTCTTCTAATTCTTGGCCTATCGATTTATTGCAAGAAAATGATGTGTATGTAGCGGATGGCTATGGCAAGATAATAGACGGTACGTTGATCGGGGATAATTTAGGAAACTCAATTTATGCCAAATCCAAAACGGGCGTTGTATTTGACGCCGGTATCCGTGATTTAGAAGGTCTTGAGGCCATTGACGGTTTTGTAGGTTTTGTTCGCGGAGTGGATCCTTCTTTCATTAAAAATGAAATGCTTACGGGAATTAATTACCCTATTCGAATAGGTCGCGCCACGGTGATGCCTGGGGATTTGATCTTAGGAAAAAGAGAAGGTGTTATTTTTATTCCTGCTCACTTGGCCGAAAAAGTAATTTCGACCGCTGAGTTTATTGGCATGACAGATGCTTTTGGTCACTTACGTTTGAAGCAAGGAAAATATACTCCAGGGCAAATAGATCAAAAATGGACGGATGATATCAAGGCTGATTTTGTTAAATGGGCTGATGAAAATCCTGACAAGCGTCCAATGTCCAAAGCGGAATTAGCCAAAATTTTGAAAGATAAAAATTGGTAATCCGGATGAAAAAAATAATCGGAATTTTCGCACTTTTAATGGTGTCGACGTTCGCGTGGGGCCAACAAATTTCCAAGGAAGAAATGCTTTTTTTGACTCCTTTATGGAATGGGGAACGTTTTGCTGATGGTCGACCAAAAGTTTCTGATGCGCTCCTGCAAAGGCTCAAGTCCGTTACATTGGAGGAGGCCTGGGCTGTATTGAAAAACGCAAACTTTAAGCATAACTATGAAGACGGTTGGCAAACCATAAACCCCGATAGTGTGTTAGTGGGTCGTGCGTTAACGGCTACTTTTATGCCGGGCCGGCCAGATATCCAACGGGTGATTGACGATCGAGGTCATACCAAAGACGGAAGAATCAAATCTCAAAATTCCTGGCCTATTGACATGCTCGTAAAAGGCGATGTCTATGTGGTGGACCAATTTGGTGCACATGAAGATGGTCCGACGATTGGAGATAATTTGGGAAATTCCATTTATGCTAAAACGGGCAATGTCATTGTGTATAATGGTGCTGTACGCGACATTAATGGTTTAAAGGAATTAGGTAGGTTTACCTCCTTTTTTCGCACCTATCATCCTTCTCATCATTTAAACAATCCTG
>Ga0114973_10003862_pt1 | contig 10498 bp, 9 predicted proteins | sample M_140807_MF_Meta_FD_87025 | JGI IMG/M metagenome (GOLD analysis project Ga0114973, IMG submission 87025) | Freshwater microbial communities from Lake Montjoie, Canada to study carbon cycling - M_140807_MF_MetaG | ecosystem: Environmental > Aquatic > Freshwater > Lake | place: Lake Montjoie... | reverse complement strand
GTCGTTGTGGCGACAGAAACATTCACCGTGCCGCAAGGAATATTTAAATAGCTACAAGCCGCAATCCCGCTTTTATTGGAATCTCCAGCAGTCGCAGTGAAGCTATCTTTGGGAGATCCTGATTTGTGCCCCACACTTCCTGAGAAGGTACAGGTTAAATTAGAAAGCCCTACTGCAGAAGTAGAGTTATCTGACCAAGTTAAAGTTCCTGAAGGTGTACAACTCTCTCCATCTGAGAAAGCGGTTTTGGACCAGCTCATGGAACAGCTGCTGACATATTTTCTTAAACTGGTGTTAGAACAACCTGCAAAGCTTCTAAAATAAGCACCCGGTCTAAAAACGCCATCCGAAGCTTGGACCACTTGTCGTCCGGTCACTAAATATTTTGAAGTGGTGCTATCGATAGAGCTCGCTGTGTTGAAGTTATCTGAAGATCCTTCGCTGTAAGATAAAGCTCCACTAGTTCCGTAAGTGTTATCAAAAGAACAAGCGCTACTTGCGAGATTTAATTTTCCGGTAAAAGATTTGTAGTTAGTTCCGTTATAAGAAGCTCCGGTCAGCATCAGAGAACTTCCGCAGACAGCGGTATCGTTTAAAAGGGTATCTTTGTTACTTGAAATTTGAAAAAGATTAAACCCGTCGCCATCACAACTTGTCACTGCACTTCCGTTGCTTGTGTTAATCGCAGCTACAACGCCGTAGTAAGCGGAACTCGCATTACTTCTCACCGAACCCGCTAGATAAAGTTTACTGCTGTAATAGGCCATTGAGGTCGGAACGGAGGAAGGAGTGTTGCCAACTGTGGCCGATGGGAAAGTGAGGGAAGAGAAAAATCCTGAACTACTTGCTGAGAGATCGGAAGCTGAATATTTCGCGACTCTAAATCCACCGTTTTGTAAGTGGGTGTACACCGAATAGTAGTAAGAGCCATCACTCACTAATGCCACAGCTCTATGATTATAAGCTCCCGTGGAGCTATCACTGTCGGTACTAGTGAATTCACTGATTGTAGATGGGGCCCAGTTGTTTTGAGCGCTTGAGATAGCAAACTTGGCAATGAAAGGGCGATAGTCGGTTGAAGTTTTAACAGGATTACTTAAAGTGGTTCCTCGGTATCCCACCAAAACAAGATTGGATCCCTCAAGAAGTAAACTGCCTTGGCGACCGGGATAACCGTTTTTGTTACTCCCCGTCCCGCCACCTATTGTGGTGAGATAAGAAGTGATGGTTCCAGTAGTTGTCACTTTTAACAAGTAGACGACATATTTGTTTGAGCTATTTAAAGATCGGCAAGCCACCCACCAGACCGAATTATTGTTATCCCAAACAGCTGAAGTACAGAGAGTCTCTTTTTGGGAGTTAGAAAGATCTAAATAAACGGAACCTGCATCAGGAGGTTGTTGGGTGACGTTGATGTTGATGGAGTCATCATCTGAAGAATTAAAGAGACTATCACCTAAACCTGAAGCGACATCGACCTGTTTGATCCAACCGACGTTGGAATAGCTGCGAGAGCTAATAACTCTGCGACCTGTGAGAAGAGCTTTACCTGCATTGTTGGTAGCTATACCAACTGAGACAGCATTGCTGTTCTCATCCTGTTGCATAGCGATACCTTCGTCAGCGCGAGTGGGAATATGGGAAGAAGAAAATAAGGCAAGAGCGCACACTAGAAATAACGCAAAGTGCGATTTATATTTTTTATAAACTTTTCCCACAAACGTACCTCGGTCAGAAAAAAGAAGACCTTGATTCTATTTTACTTTTTGTGGGTAAGGCACCGCAATATAGGTGTAAGATTATGTCAATATTAACTTATTTGAAGGCGCAATTATGTCGGAAACAGCACAATTTATGACTTTTTAAACCTACTTCAGAGTTTTGGGGATGCGTTTCCAAAGGCAACCGAAGGATTGAAACTCGGTTTCTAATGTATTTTTTTCATCAGGGTTGAGAAAGCTAAAAATATTTGAATCCACTGCGACCCATAAAATAGCTGGATTGGTAAACCGATTTGTATTTGTGCCAGGGCTAACTTCCGCCACTTTAAAATCATGGAGCCAATATTTGTTGTCGTCACTGTTGAACACATAAGCGGGGCAACGGCTGGGCCAAACGTAGAAAATGGGTTGAGAGCGATCGGTCTCGGCTAAAACTTTTTTTAGAGAATCAAAATTGGGACTTAAGTTTGCAGTGTATTTTGGCAGCTCTTTGTAACCTGAATAAAGAGTCAATAGCGCCATAATCCAGTACACTCCCTCTGTCAGAGTAGAATCGGGTAAAAGTTTATCTGCTACATGGGTAATGGCCAGGATAAAGACTGGAATCGTTAAGATTAAACTGTGATGCCACAATGGAGCTACAAGCAACACCAAAGAACAAAATACTAAGGCAATGAGCATTTTTAAGTTTGCCTCAAGAGAGGATCTTTTTTTCCAGAGAAAAAAACTTATCCCGATTGCGCCAACAATCGTAAAAGCAAGAAGAGCTTTATCGAGCTCCAAAAAACACTTGAAAAGTTGAAAGGGGTAATGGCCCGTAGTTGTGAGCCTTGAAAAAGTGGCAGAAAAGTTGTGCCTGAATAAACTATCCATGGCGGGTCCAAAAATCCCAGTAAGTTGTAGAGTGAGACCTAGCCCTGCCAAAACCAAGAGTTCACCTGCGATGGGTGCCAGAAACTTTTTCTTATCGGTTTTGAGGTCACGACAAATAAAGATGTCGGCCACAAGAAGAGTCAGATTGAGAGGCAAAAATTTGGGATTAAAACCAAATGCCAATCCAAGCGCAATACCGCAAAGAAATCGATAGCGTTTCACCCAGAGGATAAGAGATAGGATAAAAAACAACTGAACAAAGATATCGGGCCTAATTCTAAAAGCCGTCACCTGCATTGTAATTCCACCTAGAAATAGGGAAGTGGCTAGAAGCGAAAGAGTTGACGGGGACACAAAAAGTCTCAAACAAAAAAACATTAAAAGGCCACTCAAAAAAACGGTCGAGACAGTTATTTTTCTCAAGAAAAGAATGGATTCGGGAGAGGCGATGGGCTCTCCGTGTAATTTAAGTAAAGAACTAAAAGTCCACGCAGAGATTGGCCCGTGCGTCTCAAAAAAATCTTGATAAATTTTTTGCCCGTTGAGAGTGTTCCAAGCCACATGAACATGTTGGTATTCATCTTGATGAAATTCCGAACCGCTAGCTGTCCATAAATTTAAAGCAAAATAGATCGTCAGTAGGACGCCTGAGATAAAAAAGAGTTTGGACAGTACTATTTTCATTATGGAAAAAAATAAGTTGTTTAAATTATGATGGGCCTAAGAGAAGGCGTTGTAAATAAATTCAACTTAGGTGCCAGGGGCGGTGGTCATTTGGGTTGTTTGCTGAGTGATAGTTCCGCGCACCAACACTAGTGGTGCTTCAAAGACATGAACAGCTGGGCTGGGAGGAGGGGTTTCAACGGGAGCTGGATCGGAATTGGATCCCACAGGTGCGTTGTTGTCTGGAGGTAAATCGACTCCTACCAAGGTAGGGTGAGACGAACCAGCGCCACAACGAGCAAGCGCGAGGAGTAAGTATAAATATAAGACCCTTTTCAGCATACGTACCTCAGTTGTCCTAAAACCCTGCTACCAAATTGTTGCACGAATTGTGGCGCAGAGCAATATAGCGAACAGAAAATGAAAGAGGGCCCTCGGCCAAAACGGCCTTAAGCCCTCAGATTCTCAAGTTTAAACCCTTGAGAGGTTTTTTTTAATTTTCAAGTCCCCGGTGCGGTATTCATAGCTGTCTGCTGCTGTTGTACAGCCCCTCTAACTAAAACCAAGGGAGCGTCAAAAACTTTGACAACTGGAGCAGTTGTATCGTCACTGGTTGCCGCAATTGGGCTCGGATCCGGAGTCGAGCCGGTATCATCTCCTGCAGTTGGGTTTTGAACAGTCGAACCCACTGGAGCGTTATTGTCTGGAGGTAAATCTACTCCAGCGATCACAGGGGAGTTTTTCCCGCAACTAGCAAGAAATAAAACCATGATTATAGTGAGTAACCTTCTCAACATACGTACCTCGTTTCTAGGGTTCTACTCTAATAGTAGTTTCTCCCAACGCTTAACGCTGTGCAAGCAAAAGGCCAATTGTGAAAATAAATTAACATTTACTAGAGGGGAATGTTACGATTTCTTCATGATTCAGCCCAAAAAAGTGATTTTGGCCGTCACTCCTCTTGGGCTACCGATTCTTTGTACAGGTTTAATTCACCACTTCTTCTATCTTACATTTGGAGAAAACAATCTGACTCTGGGGATTTATTCCCGAGACATTTACATCCCTTTGGGTATTGGAGCCGTATTTAGTTTGTACCAAATGGTGGGGAAGGGGGTTTCAGTCAGATTACGTCCCCGTATTTTCGCTGGGTTTTTAAGTTTAGGTCTAGGCATCATTCTTTTTCTTAAAAATTATTTTTTCCTCATCACAAAATTTTCTCACTCGTTTCTAGTGGCGACTCTACTTAGTAGCTGTGTGCTTCTCTTGTGTTTAGCTTTTCTCAGCACTTTAAAATTTTCCGAAGTTTTATCCTTTGTTCGTAAAAAAAACAGTGCGGCGACCTATCTCTTAATCGCTACTATTTCATTGTTGAATTATCCCCTCATTCTAAAGTTTTTTTGGAGAGAGGCTTCTTACCTTACTGCCCGTTCTGTTTATTATATTTATAAAATTTTCGGGCTCGATCTTCATTTTCGGCTTACACCCGTGTCTTTTAATCTGACGGGAGGTGGGTTTGCGATCAAAATTATTATGGGTTGTTCGGGGCTTGAGGGGATTTTCTTTTTTATCTTTGGTTTTTCGTTGATCCAATGTCTTGAAAAGCGGGGCTTCGACTGGAAAGTGGGATTAGCCTACGGGGTAGGAAGTCTGTTTCTTTTTCTTTTAAATACCTTTCGAATCTCACTTTTTTATTTTTTGGGCATTCAATTTGAGAAACTCTACTCTGGGCGAATCGGAAAAGAGATGATTGAAGCGGCATTTCACAATCATTTAGGTTGGATTTTATATCTTCTGGGGATTATTATCTTCATACGCACTTATAGAAAAATGGAAAATAGGCTTTTGAGAGCGACAGTGGCATAGTTTTAATTCAACAGAGGGGTGTAAAAAATGGGTCGGATCTTAAACTTTAAAATGCTGATTCTTTTTCTCGCTCTAGTTGTGAATAGTTCTTTAGTTTTCGCCGACGTGGATTGCGGTTCAAAACCTAATTACTTTGAGCCCACTTGTAATGATGAGTGTACAGCCCCTGACACTTGTGAACCTGACATTTCGACTCCCGACGTTTTTTGTTGTGGTAATTCGGCTTCAGTTCCGGAACTACCCTCCTGGTTCGGCCCTTTTTTCTTGGCAACAGCGGTTGCAGGCTGGGAGTACATGCGAATCCATCGTCGAAAATCGGCTGCGTCTAGGGTTGCGAGCAAGAGTTAAGCTAGAAGGAATTAAATTGGGCGGTAAGGGAGTCGAACCCCTGACCCCATGGTTCGAAGCCATGTGCTCTATCCAGCTGAGCTAACCGCCCTCATAAGGATTCCCTAACCTTCCATAAGTTCTCTAAATGGAAAAGCAAAACCTGAGTTCTATTACTTTTCGGTGCCAAATGGCGGCTCAAGCGGTATAAGAACACTGTGAATCTATTCCACTTTCTTATCATTTTAGGCAGTTATTTTTTAGGGGGATTTCCAACCGGTGTCGTATTGACCAAGCGAAAATATGGCCTCGACGTGCGGGAAATGGGGAGTGGCAATATTGGGGCGACCAATGTGACTCGTGTTTTTGGCTGGTACGCTGGACTTTTGGTGTTTGTCATCGATTTTTTAAAGGGCTATCTGCCTCTTTGGGCGTTGGTAAAGTTTTACCCTTTGACCACGCCTTGGCTTTTAACCGCATCAGGGCTGGCCCTAGTCATTGGCCATTGCTTTAGTCCCTATCTCAAGTTTAAAGGGGGTAAAGGGGTAGCGACTAGTTTAGGTTGTCTTGCTTTTTTAATTCCCCAAGGGGCTTTGGTGGGATTAGGTGTCTACCTTCTGGCTCTAGCCATCACGCGGATCAGTGCCGTCGGGTCTCTCAGTGGTATTTTAGCCATGTGGATCTATCTCCTAGTAGTCAAATCGGAAGCGGCTCAAACTACTTTTGTTATTCTTGTGTCTTTGATCGTTATCAGCAGGCACCATCAAAACATTCGACGTTTGATTAAAGGAGCTTAAACCATGATTCGAGTTCTTTTTGTCTTTGTTCTATTCCCTTTGATTTCATGGGGAGCTTTATTTAGTACCGATGTGAAGGGAACTTTTCTAGCGGCCAAAAAAGAAAAGAAACCGATGATCCTCGATTTCTTCGGTATTTGGTGCCCTCCGTGCAATGAGCTTGATGAAACTGTCTTTGAGACAACTCGGTTTATCGAAAAAGCGAAAAGCTTTCAACTTCTTAAAATAGATGCTGACAGCGATTCTTCTTGGAAACTTAAAGACAAGTATAAAGTGGGCGGATATCCCACCATTATTTTTACCGACTCGGAGGGGGCGGAGATCTATCGTGTAGTTGGTTACAGAAACTTAAAAGAGTTTTTGCAGGTCATGGACCTTGTTTTATCTTCAAAAAACAAAAAACTGGAACAGGCCTGTGCGAGTAAAAATGAGGATGATCTATGGCGTTGTGCCGTCATATGTTCTGAAAGAAAAAATTTAGAATGTGCTTCTGAAGCTTACGCCAAGCTACAAACTATTTTAAAGCCGGGCACCGCCCGTTTCGATTGGATTCGCACTTACGCTATGGAGAGCGTGGAGACTCCTGATTTACAGAGAGAAGGTTATGCGACACTCTTAAGACTTTATCCCAATACTCCGCAAGCTTTGGTCTGGGCCGTCTCTTATTTGGCCGCTTTTGACGACGAAAAAAATTTAAAACCCAAAAAAGAATTGGTGGAGAACCTATTAAAGTCTTTTCCGCAGATGTTAACCGATTCAAGATTAGATGCTCTGGGACTTTCACCGATTAATTTGGTTCAAATCAAAGCAGAGATTTTAGATAAGATAGGCAAGAGAGAAGAAGCTGTTGCCGCTTGGAAAGAGGCCTCGATCCTTTTAGAGAAAGAGGCGAGTCAGTTACCTTCTGGAACCAACCCTCGCGCCTTTACTTTGGATCGCATTACTTGCCTTGAAGCGGCGGGTGATCTTGAGGGAGCCTTGAAACTTTCTAATGATTATAAAGCAATCTATCCGGATGAATTTACTTTTTATTCCTTTAGCGCTCAGATTTTAGAAAGAATGAAAAAATATTCTGATGCTATACCTGTAGCTAAAAAAGGTTACGAAGTTTCTTATGGCGATAACAAAATTCGTATGGCGACTCTCTTAGTAAGATTGTACACCGCGGTATCGGATAAGGAGAGTGCCAAAAAAGTTGTCGAAGAGGTCACTGGCAAAATTAAACCGGATGCCAAGCTTGAAATTCGCACCCACCGCTATCTGAAAAAGCTTCAAGAGGCCCTGAAGGGGTAAAAGGTGCCAGTCGTTTTTTCACACCTCAGAATGCTATACAGAAGGTACCAGCTTCCTTTTGATACTTAGTATCAAAAGGAAGCTGGTACCTTTTAAAAATACGACTGGCATCTTTTAGAATTTTTTCAATTTTGCCGATAAGAGTGAAGCGAAGGACATATTTAAGACACTTATGTTTCATATTTATTGGATCAGACCTAAGGGGAAGGTTTACACTTCTCAAATAAAGCCCTTGGCCGAGGGTTTAAAATCGCTCGAGACAACTGTTCAATTTTTCGAAATCGACACGTTGTCCAGAAACGAATCTCTGTTTTTCAATGGGGCTGATATTAAGCGTTCCAATGCGGTTTTTATTACCGGCTTTTCCAACTCGAATTGTGCTGAGATCCTAAAATCTTTAAGGGTTTGGTCTGGGGCCCAAAGGACCCCCTTTCCAGTTTGTTTGGTTAGTCATGTCACTCAAAAAAGCAATCTAGAAACTTCGGTAACATTAGGTTTTGACGAATTTATTTTAACAACTGAGTCAGGCGATGGATTAATTGAGCGATTGAAATTGAGGCAGTATCAAATTCAACAACAGTTGAAAGTAGAAAAGTTGATACTCGAACAATCATCTAACAATGCGAAGACCGAAACCATATTGAGTCAAAGAGAAGAGTTTCTTAGTGTATGTGCTCATGATTTGAGATCGCCATTGGGGCTGATTCAGTCGAGTCTTTCTTTAGTGTTGAATAGTTCAGATGGAAACCTAACTGAAATTCAAAAAGAACTTATTCATCGAGCTCGTCGACAATCTGGAGATGCTATCAATTTAGTGAATGACCTTTTAGACGTAATGTCGTTCGAGCAGGGTTTGAAACCACAATACCAACTGTTTTCTCTAGACAGTCTCTTAAGGCCCTTTTTTCAAGATTACCAATTCCAAGCTCAACAAAAAGGCATTCATTTCCATTACAACAATGCTTTAGTCGACTGGAGAGTATTGGCCGATTCAGACAGAATCCGGCAGCTCATGCAAAACCTAGTCGTCAACGCAATGAAATTCACCGAAAAAGGTAAAAACATATTTCTAAACGTTAATCAGTTTCAAGGTAGGCGAAAGTCGGATCCGCCCTATCCTATGATGGTTGTAAGTATCAAGGATGAAGGGAAGGGAATTCCCCATAAAGAGCTACAAAAAATATTTGATAGATTTACTCAGATCAAAGAGCACTCCCGAAGTGAGGGGCGAGGGTTGGGGCTGACGGTCGCTAAGCAGATTTCGACCCTGCACGATGGGAATATTTGGGTTGAAAGTGAAGAGGGTAGAGGATCTACTTTCTTTGTTCTTTTTCCCCATGTCATTAGTCGCACGATGGCGCCCGATTTTTTAACCCAAGACAACGAGGTTAAAAGAATTTTGATTGCAGAGCCCTCAGTAAAAAGGCGAGAGGCATATTTTGAGATATTAAAACGTTGGGGTTATGAAGTTTTTTTCGCTAATGACGGAATTGATGCAGTGACACTATGTTTTCACCATCTTCCTCAGCTTGTGCTTTTAAATGAAGGCTTATCAAAAATGGGAGAAGCCCAAGTCGTAGACACTTTGAAGAGCGATCCCCTCACTGCTCGAGTCAAAGTGGTTGTGACAGGAGATGCTTCTGAAAAGTTCAATGTCGAAGATTATGAATTTCCGTTTGATGGTGTTTTAAAAATCCCCTTCAATCAGGATGTATTCGAAAACATGCTGAAAGATATTGGTGTCCATCCGCTGGCTCCAACTTCCAAAGTCGCCTAAAATAAAAAAGGTGTAACCGTAATCGATTACACCCTCTTTAAACTTAAATTAATTTTATTTTTAAGCCAAATTACTTATCAAAAAAGAAAGCAACTTCTCGGTTAGCAGCAGTTAAGCTTTCAGAACCGTGAGTACTGTTAGCTTCGATGCTATCGCCGTAAAGTTTTCTGATAGTTCCAGGAGCAGCTTTAGCTGGATCAGTAGCTCCCATCAATTTTCTCCATTTTTCAACGCCATTTTCACCTTCAAGAACCATAAGCAGCACAGGTCCACTGGTCATGAATTTGGTGAGGCTTGCGAAGAAAGGACGCTGGCTGTGTTCAGCATAGAAACCTTCAGCTTCTTTGTTGCTCAAAGTTTGCATTCTTGCAGCGACCACTTTTAGGCCCGCATCTTCTGCCATAGCGATGATTTTTCCGATGCAGTTTTTCTTAACTGCATTAGGTTTAACGATTGCGAATGTTTTTTCCACGATTTACTTCCTCCTAAAAATTAACGGCCTAGTGCTTTAGCCATTGTTTCCCCTAGTGTCGCCGGGCTCATACTAACAGAGACCCCTGCTTTTTCTAGAGCTTTTATCTTATCCGAAGCTTTGCCACTGCCACCGCTAATGATGGCTCCCGCATGACCCATGCGCTTGCCTTCAGGAGCAGTTTGGCCACCGATAAATCCAACAACCGGTTTTTTCATTTCCGATTTAATGTACTCGGCAGCGGTCTCCTCGGCAGAACCCCCGATTTCACCTAGCATGATGACCCCTTCAGTATTGGGGTCGGCATTGAAGAGTTTAAGAACGTCTAGGAAGGACAAACCTTGTACGGGATCTCCACCGATTCCGACACAAGTTGATTGGCCAATTCCTCGTTGGCTTAATTGATGAACAGCTTCGTAAGTCAAAGTTCCACTACGAGAGACGACACCAATTTTTCCAGGTTTATGAATGTAGCCGGGCATAATTCCGATTTTGCATTCGCCAGGCGTAATAACTCCGGGACAGTTGGGTCCGATGAGTAAGCTCTTGGTGGTTTTTAAGTACTGTTTCACTCCTATCATATCCATCACCGGAATACCCTCGGTGATACAGACGATAAGTTCGACGCCGGCGTCTGCAGCTTCGATAATAGCATCAGCTGCGTAAGGAGCAGGGACGTAGATCATCGTCGCATTGGCTTTGGTTTTGT
>Ga0114973_10003861_pt1 | contig 10498 bp, 12 predicted proteins | sample M_140807_MF_Meta_FD_87025 | JGI IMG/M metagenome (GOLD analysis project Ga0114973, IMG submission 87025) | Freshwater microbial communities from Lake Montjoie, Canada to study carbon cycling - M_140807_MF_MetaG | ecosystem: Environmental > Aquatic > Freshwater > Lake | place: Lake Montjoie... | reverse complement strand
GCCTTATTTATATATGGAAGATTTAATCCCACTCAAGAAGTCGGGGCCGTTATTCAAGTTCAGTTACTTGCTTTAATATTTGCAGGTACCTGTATTAGATCTGTGTTAAATAAAGCTACAGGAAAGGATTTGATTCCAGTTTTAGTTAAGACTAGTCAAACAGAATTAATTTGGGCAATTCTTATTTCAATTTCTTTAGTTCTAGAGACTAATTAATTTTCATCAATCAGTTTATCTTCTTTTTCAGCTGCTGAAGCTATTTTCTTGTTCACTCTTTGGGATGCTGAAAAAATGGAACTTGATAACTGATCTCTTGTTTTAGACAGGACAAAAAGACTCACAATTCCAGAAGCCAAGAAACCCATTAAAAGTAAAATGATTCCGCGTAAACCAATCAAGTACCCAGCACCCAAAAATGAAGCCAAAATGAGAATTCTTAAAAATGTATAAATTAAAACATTTTTCATTAACTAAACGCCCGCGTAACTATGTAAACCTGTCACCCAAATATTTATTACAAAAAAGTTGAAAACAATGGCGGCGTATCCAAAAATACTTACCCAAGCAGCTTTGGTACCTTTCCACCCAACGGTAACTCTGGAATGTAAATATGCAGCATAAATAATCCAGGTTATGAAAGCCCAAGTTTCTTTTGGATCCCATCCCCAATATCTTCCCCAAGCACTTTCTGCCCAAATTGCACCCGAGATAACTGCGAATGTCCAAATGGGGAAAGCAAAAAGTACAACTTTGTATGAAAATTCATCAATTCGATCTGGACTAGGTAAAGATTTTAGTTTTCCCTTAACTCTCAAAAGATACAAAATAGATAACGCAAAATTAATAGAAAAAGCTCCATAAGAAATTATTGCCGAAGAGACGTGAATGAGTAACCAACTTGATTTCAGTGCTGGAACAAGTGGGCCACTCTCTGTGTAAAGCACGATGACCGCTAATCCTAAAAGTATGATTACTGGCACAATTATAAAAATACCTAACCAGGAAATATCCTTTTTTATCGAAATAAACAGGAAAGCAAAAATAATTGCAGTTGCTGAGGCCACTGCAAATTCATACATATTTCCCATAGGAGCACGCTGTGCTGCAATGGCTCTTAAAATTAAGGCTACGGCTAGAAATGTTCCGATAAGCCAGGTGAGAGCCATGGCAATATTTGAAACTCTTGATTGTTTTTTTGACTGACTAAGTGTTATTGAAAAAAGTATTAGATTAAAAGCGGACAAGAAGATTGCAAAATAAACCAATAAATTACTTAATGAGTTTGTACTCAAATTGATCTATTTCCTTTCTTTTCAATTTTGATGATGCCAAGTTTCTGCAACACTTTGTCTATATCTTTATTGATGTCATGGCTATCACTTTTTGCCAATCCAGCTATCTCTATAACACTATGGCCATTTTGAACTTTTGGCATCAGCACCCAAATTTTTCGTCGCTGAATGCCTAATCCAAAAAACATGCCCAACATGGCAAGAGTTGCTCCGATCAGAGCTAAGAATCTTCCCGGTTCATAAGCGACTTGGAAAGAAGCAAACTGTTCAACTCCTAAAAATTTTATTTCCATACCTTGCTCAGTTTTCCAAGTTTCACCTGGCTTTAATTCTTCTATGCCAAGCTCGGTCATTTTGGTGGTATCAAGACGGTAAATACTTTGTGCGATTCCTTCGTTAACCCCAAGATCTCCTTGCCAAAGAGTCATAAATAATTGAGGGTTGTCTAATGCCGGAAAAGTTGAAATAGGACCGTTCATTGGATCAATGTTTGCTGTAGGTAAAAAACTAGCTTTAATTCCCAATTGAGGTTTTTCATCAGGAATTTTGATAACCCCGGTGGAAGTAAAGTTTCCGTCTTGAGGCAAGAAAGTAATTGAATCTGAATAAACAATTTCTTGTTTCTGATTTAATATTTCTATTCGCGGGGCATAACCATGACCGGTTAAATAAATTTTTGTGCCTGCAACATTGAAAGGTTTGTTGACTAAAACCATCAAATCATCTTTACCGTTTAATGTGATATCTGCTTCGAATTTTCTAGGTGAACCTGTTTGATTAATGCTTCGTTCAAACTCCACGACAAAATCGTTTAAAGTAAAAAAGAAATTGGGCATGCTTTCTATATTGAATAATTTTCCGGCCCTAAAATCGTCGTATTGGGTCAAGGTGTTAGCAAAACCATTTCCCTCTTTAACAATTACAGTTCCCCGATAACTAAACAAGGCACCCAAAGCTAAAGCAATAGTTAAAAAGATCATGCTGGCATGAAACACCAAGTTTCCAGCTTCTCTGGCGTATCCTTTTTCAGCTGTTAAACCGTTTCCCTCTCGGTTAATTCTCCAACCTGAATTCTTTAACTCGGCTTCGATTTTATTTAAACTTGTATTGGTCAATTGAATTTTTCGATAGCCTTCAAATCTTTCGATTTTGATTGGTGGACTTTGTGGCTGTTCATTAAAAGATTGCCAATAAACTTTGAGTCTAGGAATAACACAACCTATTAACGAAATCATTAATAAAATGTAGATTGCTGAAAACCAAAAAGAACCATAAACATCAAATAAACTCAAATTGTCAAAAATTTGGGCAAGTGAGGGATTTTCGTTTTTCCAATTGTTGACTTTAAGAATTGAAGCTGTTCTTTGCGGAAGCAAAGAACCAGGAATTGCTGCCAAGGCCACTAAAAGCAAAAGCAACAAAGCAGTGTTCATACTTGTTAATTGACGCCAAGTCCAACGTACGAATCCTGTAAAATCCAGGGGCGGAAGTGGAGTTTCAGTTCTCTGCTTGGCAGATATTTGTTCTTTCATAGCAGTGGAGTAAATCCTGAAACAAGAACTCTCATTTGCACAGTTAGCTCAGACCACATTCCGGTTGATAACAATAATCCAATCACAATAAGAAATACTCCGCCAGTTCGTAAGAACTTCAATTGGTGTTGGCGTAACCATCTCACCGAAACTAGGGCTTTTTCTAAAGCGAAAGTAATTATCAAAAAAGGTAAACCTAATCCGAATCCGTAAACAGCAGAAAGAAGAGCACCTCTGCCAACAGTGGCTTGATTAAAAGCCAGTGATTGCACAGCTGCCAATGTTGGACCGATGCAAGGAGTCCAACCAATTGCAAACAATGCTCCCATAAATGGTGCACCAGCAATCCCCTGTTTAACCGGTGTATGAAATCTAAATTCTCTGTTAAATAAGTTCCAAACACCTAAATAACTTAAACCTAAAAGGATCACAAAAATTCCCATAATTCTTTCAATGATTCTTCCGTTTAATAAAAACCATCCACCAATGCCACCGAAGAACATCCCAATACAAACAAACACGAAAGTAAAACCTGAAATGAACAATAGAGTTGCCAAAAGTGCTTTAGATTTCCTAACTGTTGTATTGGCCTCCAAACCAAATCCAGTTATAAAAGAAAGATAACCGGGTACAAGTGGCAAAACACAGGGAGATAAGAAAGAAATGATTCCTGCGCTAAAAGATAATAAAATAGCTATTAATAAGGAACCTTGGCTTACCGCGTTCATTCTTCCACCAAACTTGAAATAAATCCTTGAATTAAAGCTCTATCGATTGGCCCTAATTGTCTTGCTGCCACTAAGCCATTTTTGTCTATAAGAACAGTGGAAGGTATTGCATTGGCTGGCAATGTTTCTTTAAAGCCCAGTAGCAATATTCCATCTCTATCAAAAATGTTTGGATAAGTTATCTGATAATTTGTCACAAATTTCTCTGCAGAGACTTTCGAGTCTCTTATGTTTATTCCAATAAATTGCACTCCACTGTCTTTGTTTTTTAAATAAAGTTCTTCGAGTTCAGTTGCTTCTTTTCTACACGGGGAGCACCACGATCCCCAAACATTTATGACCACAACTTTATTCTTAAAGTTTTCAAGACTAATTTTTGCACCGTTAAAATCTGTGGAAGCTAATTTGGGTGCAGATTTTCTTTCATCGATCTGAAGAAATGTTGCTGTTCCATCTCCTGAAATAAATCCTGCCTCACCAGAATTTTGGATGGCAGCATTTGGACTAGCACAAGCTGAAAGAACTAATAAACTCAAAACTACTTTTAAATTACGCACCAGAAATTTTGCTTGCATCTTTGACTAAATCTGCCGAAGGTTCTTCGTATTTAATTTCAACTAAATTTTCACCGTCGAAAACAAAAGTTGTCACGCTTGCTAAATTGCATTGACGTTTACGTGGATCGTGCACAAATGATTTACCTTCAGCTCCAAGTCTGGCAATCCAAATCGGTAATTGGTGTGAAACCAATAAGGCTTCTCTTCCTTGTGCCAAATCACGGGCAGCAAATATTGCTGTGCGCATTCTGTCTGCAATTTGCTTGTAAGGCTCTCCCCATGATGGTCTAATTGGGTTTCTCAAATACCACCAATTGCGCGGATCTCTTAATGCTCCATCTCCAACCGAAACTCTTTTACCTTCAAATATGTTTTCGGCTTCAATAATTAAGCTTTCTAATTCAGGTTTTAGATTATGAGAATTAGCGGTAGGAGCTGCGGTTTGCTGTGCTCTTTCAAGTGGTGAAGAAACAATAAGTGCTAAATCATTGTTTTGAAAATGTTGAGCAGCACGATCGGCCATTCTTAGCCCAAGTTCAGATAATTTATATCCGGGCAATCTTCCGTAGAGTACTTTTTCTGGATTAAAAACTTCCCCATGTCTCATCACATGGACAAGGGTTTTGTTTGCCATAGTTTTTACTTCTTAATGTTTACGGCGCATTGAACCGCGACGTTTACTTGGTCGCCACACGTTGTCGCCATTTTCAATGGCTGCCAGTCTTAAAGTTTCACCATGTGCAGCAAGTGCATCAATCAGAATTGAAACATTTGGAGATTCTGCTTGCACATCAACTCTTAAACCATGTTCTTGTGCTGCTTGTGCTGTTTGGGGCCCAATCACTGCAACAACAGTTGAAGCGTGTGGTTTACCAGCAATTCCGACAAGGTTTCTTACCGTACTTGCAGAAGTAAACAGCACCGCATCAAATCCACCACTTTTAATTAATTCACGAGTGTGTGCTGGAGGTGGAGCTGCACGTACTGTTCTAAAGGCAACGATGTCTTCAACTTCCCAACCTTTAGCTTGCATTCCTTCGACGAGTGTTTCGGTTGCAATATCTGCGCGTGGTAAGAAAACTCTGTTGATGGGATCTAACAGTTGATCAAACTTTGGCCATACTTCCAATAGTCCTTCGGAGTTATGTTCATTGGTTGGGAACAAATCTGGTTTAACCCCAAATTCAACAAGTGCATCAATTACGGGTTGGCCAATTGCGGCAACTTTTAATCCAGCAAAAGCTCTGGCATCCAAACCATAATCAACAAATTTATCTCGCACAGCTCTTACCGCATTTGTGCTTGTGAAAACAACCCATTGGAATCGTCCTGAAACTAAACCGTGAACTGCTCTTTCCATTTGTTGTGGAGTTCTTGGTGGCTCCACCGAAATTGTGGGAACCTCTACTGAAACAGCTCCATAAACTGCTAAAAGTTTTTGAAAATCTTCAGCATCTTCTTTAGTTCTGGGCACTAAAACTTTCCAACCAAATAAGGATTTGTTTTCAAACCATTGATATTTATCTCTGTTGTTAACAAGATCGCCTATCACAATTACGCCTTGTCCTGATTGTCTAGCCGCCTTTGCCACTAGTGGAATGTTTTCCAATGTCGAAACAATGGTTCTTTGATCAGTGGTGCTGCCATCACGGGTAACAGAAATTGGGGTGGTGACATCGCGACCGCGAGCAATAAGAGCACTTGCGATAGCTGGTGCTTTATCTGCAGCATTGATTACCACGATTGGAATTGTTGGATCTAGATGCAAAGCCCAATCAATTGGTTCTGAGCCATTGAGGATGTGAACTTCTTTTCCTTTATTGGCAAAAAGTGACATTCCGGCATGAGTTGGAACTGAAGTGATTGGGGAAACTCCCGGAACATATTCAAATTCAATTTTGGATTTAGCAAGTGTGGAAACTTCCACAGCTAAGTTGTCTTCTACTACAGGGTCTCCTGCGCACAATCTGACAACTGCTGCGCCTTCTTTGGCTGCATCAATTGCTAAACGTGCTCTCACAGCTGGTGCCATTGGTACACCATCTTCATCGACTGCTGCCACCACATCTGCGTTTTCATTTGCGTGAGCATTAGCAATATCCATGGTGTTTACATCAGCAATAATTAATTCTGCTTGTTTAAGTGCATTGATGCCACGCAAAGTTATTAATTGTGGGTCTCCAGGTCCCGCCGCAACATAAATTACGGGCAGAACAATAATCTTTTTCTTAGTCACTTAATTACCTTTCGTTTCTATATGGCTTTGCGTTGTTCGTGGAATGCCAATATTTGTAGTTCTGATGCCAAGTCAACTTTTCTGACATCAACACCTTCAGGAACACTTAAATGAACTGGAGCAAAATTTAAGATGCTTCTTATTCCTGCTTTTACTAAACGATCACTTACAACTTGCGCACTTTCTGCAGGAGTAGCAACTACCCCTAGTCGAGCATTTGTTTCTTTTATTACATCTTCTAAATCACTTAAGGCATGAACTAATAATTCAACAGTTTTTCCTTCAGCTCCACATTTAACTTTTGTACCAATTAAAGTTTGATCTGCATCAACTAAAGCAACGACTCGAAATCCGCGAGAACCGAACCCGCCGTAATGAGCAAGTGCTCTACCTAGATTTCCTACTCCCACAATTACTACTGACCAATCTTGATTAAGTCCCATTTCCCGAGAAATTTGGTAGCGCAAAAACTCAACTTCATAACCAACACCACGGGTGCCATAGGAACCTAAATGAGACAAATCTTTTCGAAGCATGGCACTAGAAACACCAGTTAACGCAGCTAATTCTTCGGAAGAAATTCGTATTTGCTGGGCATCTGCTAATTGGCTTAAAGCCCGATAATAAGCAGGCAACCTAGAAACTGTAGCTTCAGAAATTTTGTGGGTGTGACCATCTTTTATTGATGATGGGACTTTTGATGGCATATATCTAAAGGTACACATTTGTGCAAAAAAGCACAAATCGTCTCACAAATAATGGACCTTTAGCTGAGTGCTTTTCTTAATCTTTCCGGGTCCACTCGCCAATAATCATGGCGTTTGCCGTCAACAAATATCACCGGGATTTCTTCCCCATAAAGATGCATTAACTCAGGATTGTTTTGGATTTCTTCAACTTCATAATCAATGTTTAATTCACTGGTAACTTGGGCAATAATTTTTATGGCATCATCACAGAGATGGCAACCTGGTTTGGAAAGAACTTTGACTCGTTTAGAGATTTAGAACAACCCCTTAAAAGTGGGGAAAGCTGGCTGAGGGGAAATCAGCCAGCCTCTACGAATGATTCGCGCAAGTAGTCAGAAACTGCTGCTTCTGGAACACGAAACGATCTACCAACGCGCACTGCTGGCATTGTGCCGGAGTGAACTAATCGATAAACAGTCATCTTTGATACTCGCATTGATGCGGCAACTTCTGCCACAGTCAAGAATCTAACTTCGCCTAAAGGTCTATCTGGGCTTGTCGCCATTTACTTGCCTCTTTCTTACACGCTTTAAGACCTTCCCTAAGCCTTAAGTGACGTGTGATGCCACGGTAATGCCTCGGTGCCTAGTAACACAAGAGAGGAGGGGGGTTATCTAAGGGAATCAGACATGCTAGTGGGTTTAAATACAGCGGTGTTACAGAAGTGATTTAAAAGTTTTTAAATAAAACGATCAGCTGGATGAGGATTTAGCGATAGCAAAACTTCTTTTGCTTTTCTACCAGGTAATTTTTTAATAGTTTTAAGCAATGTCACTCGATTATCACAATGTTCTTTTAAGACTGCGTATGCTTTTTTTCCAATTAATTCTATTAAAGTATCTTTTTCGCTGATGTAAACAGGATCTTCAGCAACATGGGCATCGGTATCTGAGGAACAGTACCAATCCATGGTGTGACCACCATCTCCCCAATTTTTTCTTTTATATTCTTCTATAACAATTACTTGAAAATCTGTGTCATCTTCAAATTCTCGGGTTTCATAGCTTCTTCTAATTGGTAATTGCCAACAAACATCAGGTTTTGCTTCCAAAGGTTTAGCACCTTTTACTAACGCAAGTTTATGCAGTGCGCAACCTTGCCCGCCAGCAAATTCTGGTGAGTTCATAAATATGCAAGCACCATTTACTACTCGTGTTTTTTCAATTCCATCTTCTCTTTCAGTCCAACCTTTTTTAGAATTTGCATGTTCTTGCTTTTCCCAAATATCCGGAGTTAGTTTCTTAACCCATTTAGCAACTCTTTTTTTGTCTGCTGCTTCAGTGAAATGTGCACCATGAACACAGCAACCATCATTTGGATTTGATTTCTCAACACCTTTGCAGCCTCTGCCAAATATGCATTCCCAATTGGACGTTAACCACGTTAAATCAGCTTTGATAATTGTGCCTGAGGCATCCGGATCTATAAATTCAAGCCAAGTACGAGGAGTATCTTTCAAAAATTCGGTCATAGGCGAGAGCCTACTCGGAGAGTTTCTGCGATACGCAAAGTACTCTTGTTCAATAAGTCACATTAAGTAGAAAGAATTAGTCGTGAAAATAGGCATTGTTGGCACCGGCAATATGGGTGAAGCCATATTAAAAGGTCTGCTAGACAATGTGGTGTCAGCCCAAGACATCGTTTGTGTAGATAAGGTCCAAGCAAGCGTTGACCGCATCTCCCAGAGGTATCAAGTCGTTTGTTCCACTGAAATTTCAGCAATTAAAGATTGTGATGTCGTTGTCCTCGGGGTAAAACCTCAAAACATGGACGAAGTATTACCTTTGATTGGCAACACATAAACCAAAATACGTTGATCATTTCTATTGCCGTGGGAATTACCTCTAGCTATATAGCAAAAAACTTAGGAATCAATAATGCTGCTGTGGTGAGAGCTATGCCTAACACCCCAGCCTTGGTTGGTAAGGGTGTAACGGGTTTGGCTAAGGGTGAATTTGCAACAGCCGAGCACTTAACTATTGCTAAAAACCTCCTAGCAGCAGTTGGTCAAGTTGTTGTTGTAGAAGAGAATTTGATTGATGTAGTAGCAGCAACTTCAGGCTCTGGCCCAGCTTATTATTTTTTTGTAACTGAATTATTAATTGAATCAGCTGTTAAACATGGCCTGGCTAGAGATGTAGCTCAAGTTTTAGTGGAAAACACTTTCGTGGGATGTAGTGCCTTATTTGAAAGTTCAGCTGATGACGTTGTTGAATTGAGAAGAAAAGTTACTTCTCCCCAGGGAACCACCCAGGCAGCGATTGAATTCTTAGAAAGTAAAGATTTAAAAGGTATTTGGGAAAATGCACTTGGTGCTGCAATTAAAAGAGCTGAAGAAATTAGTAAGAACTAAATTATTCAACAGTGCTATTTATAGGTGGTGCATCTGGTAGAGCTTGTTTAACTTCGCCAGTGAAAGTAAAGACTCTGGTATCAAGGGTTTTCTTATCATTGTTAGCAGCTTCGCCTTCCACGCCGACTACCACAAGATTTCCAGCAGTTAATTCACCAAATAAAATCTTTTCACTCAACACATCTTCAATTTCTCGTTGAATTGTTCTTCGCATAGGTCTTGCACCAAGAGATTGGTCATAGCCCTTATCAACAAGCAATTCTTTAGCTTTATCAGTCATGATCAGTCCCATGTCTTTGTCTTTCAAACGATCATCAAGGGAAGTGATCATTAATTCAACAATTTGTAATATTTCTGGACGAGTTAATTGATGGAACACAATCACGTCATCTAGTCGGTTTAAGAATTCTGGTCTGAAATGTTGTTTTAATTCTTCATTTACTTTTAGTTTCATGCGGTCATAACTTCCTTCAACATCATCACCCATTGAAAAACCAAGACCCACACCTTTAGAAATATCTCGGCTACCAAGGTTGGTGGTCATGATGATTACTGTGTTCTTGAAATCAACCATGCGACCTTGAGAATCGGTTAATTTACCGTCTTCCAAGATTTGGAGCAGTGAATTGAAAATATCTGGATGCGCTTTTTCAACTTCGTCAAAAAGCACTACTGAAAAAGGTTTACGGCGAACTTTTTCAGTTAGCTGTCCACCTTCTTCATAACCCACATATCCGGGAGGAGATCCAAACAATCTTGAAACAGTGTGACGTTCTGAATATTCAGACATGTCTAACATGATTAATGCGTTTTCATCACCAAATAAGAATTGGGCCAAAGTTTTAGAAAGTTCAGTCTTACCAACACCAGAAGGTCCAGCAAAAATAAATGAGCCACCTGGTCTTTTAGGGTCTTTTAGTCCAGCACGAGTTCTTCTAATTGATTTAGACAAAGCTTTAATGGCATCTTCTTGACCAATAACACGTTTATGTAGTTCTTCTTCCATGCGTAACAATCTTTTGGATTCTGCTTCAGTTAACTTGGCAACAGG
>Ga0114973_10003859_pt1 | contig 10501 bp, 7 predicted proteins | sample M_140807_MF_Meta_FD_87025 | JGI IMG/M metagenome (GOLD analysis project Ga0114973, IMG submission 87025) | Freshwater microbial communities from Lake Montjoie, Canada to study carbon cycling - M_140807_MF_MetaG | ecosystem: Environmental > Aquatic > Freshwater > Lake | place: Lake Montjoie... | reverse complement strand
GCTACAAAAGCAAAAACACCATCCAAGAGACGACAGACATCTCGGCATGAAAAACGCTCTAGAAGAAAGGGAATTACATAGCAATCGGAGCCGAGATACTCTGCTGGAATTCCGAATCTTGCAGCTAGTTCCCTGTAGTTGAAGATTTCGCCATTACAGATGACACGCCAGTCACCTCCGGGCGACTTCATCGGCTGATTTCCAGCAGGAGTTAGTCCATTAATGGCCAAACGAGTAAAACCAAAAATACATTGGTCTATATCCACCACACTCATATATTCTGGGCCTCTCGGCAAAAGCTTTTTTACACATTCTTCACATTTTGTTTGGTCAGCAGTCTTGGTTGAGCCGAAAAGACACCAAATTCCACACATTACTTTGTAGAAAGAAGTATTTAAACAGGGACAACCTCAGCTGCCTGCTGGCTGGTTGGCAGAGCAGAGCCAGAAAGATCAACTACAATCATATCCGGATTCTCAACAGTGGCAGCGGAAGCAGAAGCAGAAGCAGCGGCAGGAGGAGCCAGCAGATTCTCATCCGTCGGCTCATAGGGATAAGCAGTAGCAGAAGTCTTGGTCTGCTGGAGCCACAGATAGTTCGCAAGGAAAAGCTGACGGGGAATGTCCTGCGAATTAACCCATGCTGTACACTCCGACCAAGTCAGAGTAAGCTGAGCCGGTCGCAGACGATTGAGATAGTGGTCCTGCATATCATAGAGAAGACGACGCAGATACTTAGGAGCATCACGACTTGGAAGCGACCTTGCCTTGAAGACGTCGCAATATGTCTGATAGAGAACCCGAGTCTGTGCCTTGAGTCGCTGCCAAAGAGCATCAAAGGCCTCCTTATCCTCGGGGAAGTGATGCATGTAAGCATTCAGACTGCCCTTCTGCCGGAGCTCTAGCCACTTGAAATCAAGACGAGGCGTGTTGCCCCGCAGCTCATGAAGCATCTTGTAGGTAGGCGTCCGAATCTTCCAATGCTGACCAGTCGTCGTATCCTTGACAACATAACCCTGGCAGAAGACGCTGTTATTCGCAGCAATCATTGTATCCAGTGCCTTAACGGTTACTTCAGTACCAGCAAGGGGGAGACGACGACTCAGAAGATTCATGAGTGCAGGATACTCGGAAATTGAAGGAGCAAAGTCCAAAGTAGGAGCGGTCTTAACAACCTGAATCAGCCTGAGAAGTGCAATCGGAACCGGAACAACAATTCGGTTGGTGGGATGCTGGAGAACCCATGAGTAGCACATCTCGGGATTCAGCATTCCTACCGTGAGATTCATACTAGCAAAGGTATCCCAGAACAAGCGATGAAACGTCTGCGGCCCATAAAAGCGGCAGTTACCACCAATGTTAGAACGAGTTGCAATACACCAAAGTGATGTCTTCGTATCATGAAAGAGGTTAATCATGGTTCCGTCCCAAAAGTCCTCTACCACAAGGCCCTCCTTTGAAACAAAGGTACTATCCTCCAGTGGGACGGAGCGGAAAGGGCTGAAGGAAACTGGCTTGTTCGTCTCAGTATTCCAGACTACAGAACGGAAATAGTGGGTATTGGTGTGAGTCATGTCGGACACACCCTTCACGTAACGGATAACAACAAGATGCTGATGCTCCTTACTGCGAATTACCTTGAGGGAACCCCCCTCCGCAGACTCCAGATAGGCGAAGAGAGCCTCAGAAGTCGCGTACTTGATTGCGATATCATTGAAGAAATTACTAGAATCGGCTGACATTTTTGAATTACTAAACACGTGTGCCATATTCATCCCGGCAAATCAGCATTCAAATTTTTTTTGCAACAGGCAGCCAAGAGGGTTTAATCATGAGAAAAGAACCCGTGCCTATCATAGGACAGATGGAGTCTGAATCACTTGCGGATAATATTGAATTAGGAGATATAATCTCCATTTTCATGGGCGAAGATCCTCCTGTCATTGGCACTGTTATATATTGTAACAAAGGTGACAGGATTCGGGTCAAATATTCTAAAGGAAGCACAACTGGCAGAGAATTCTTACTAGATGAAACCGGCGAATTCAAGGATGAATACAACATTTGGTTAATCCAGCACCATGAAAAATCCGAATATTATCATTATGCCGCTATGATTGGTGTTCAGCCTGGTGAAACTGTTGAATTCTATTCTTTAGACGGTCAGCCTGCCGTAATTAACCCTGAAACAAATGAAACGAGCGGCGTAGTAAGTGAATTAATCACAACTGACACAGAAGACGCCCTGATTCTTACAAATGGAGTTCGTTTGGATTTCAATTTCGTGGGACCGGACCCAGCGACTGATGTAGCGATTATAATTCCTGCCATAACTGAAGCAACACCAGCCGATGCTGTTGGAGCTGCTGAACTTGAACTACAGCAACAGGAGGAAAAGGCGGCCATTTTTCAATTTCAAAGCATTGACCAACTCCTCCGTGAAATTATGCCTTCTTCAGTCATTGAAGAAATCCCCTCAGCTGAACGTTTCTACCCCGACCCGATTCAACGCCAAGAAATGTATAATGATTTTGTGATGGATTTAACACCCGACAAGCAGAAAAACATAAAGGCACTTCGTGAAGTAAGTCAATACACTGAATATCTGCTAGCACTCAAGCAGTCCACCGTTGTTCTAAATGTAGCTAATCGGCCAATTGGTATTCAAAAATCAACATTTGAAAGACTAAAGGATGTTACAGATGAGGTAAGCACCTCTTATATTCCAGCATGTGTTCCCATTTATGATGTTAAGAAGACATTGTATTTGGATAAGCGTGAAATAAGCCCGAATCCACGTTTAATTTTTAAATCCACCTTGGATGTTGAATATGCTGATGATAGACGTTTGAAGATGTATGAAAATGGAGAAATGGCTTCAAATGGACTGGCTTTTTTTAGTTATTTAGATACAGTCTTTCAACTTGAGCATTTTGTAGCTAGTACGGATGGAGCAAGAGAAGTAATCGCCTATGAGCAGGAAGCATATATTGCTCCGGAACCGGGTACTGCACGTACAGGTTTCAGTGAAGGACTACCGGAAGGTTCTAAGAGTTCGTTTGCTCATACGTTTGGCAAATCAATTGACCCTCTTACAAGCGAATATCTAACATCGGTGGATATACAAACAAGTCGGTTTCTTCCTTCAGTCCGGGCCTTTTCCAATAAACTTGTACCTTATGAAACAGTGGCTCAACCCGCCGACCAAGTTGTAACGACAGGTTATGTTATCTTAGATACCGAATCAGTCATTCGTACACGCACTCTTGTAAATATTCCCTCATTAATGACACGCATTCGGATTGCGGATTTTCAGCGTGGTCTTTTCAGTCAGCCCTTGCCTGTACCTGTCACTGAAGCAAACTCCCAATCACGTTCACTTATGCTTACAAAGGAACAAGTTGAAAATGCTTCACCCGAATTTTGGAATATTTGGATTAGCAATAATCTCAAACGTTCAATTACGCCTCTGTATGGATTGTCACCCGTTTCACCCCTTTTAGCCGTTGCTCTAGATGCTTTTGTTCCTAATCGCAGCGACTATCCTAAGGCCCTTCAAGATGAAGTTTGGAAGTTTATTGACCAAAATACAACAATGTGGATGCAAGCAGCAGCCTCAACTCGTCAGCGTGTAAGTAAGAAGTTGGCAGAAAATGCCGCTGAAGGCGAAACATTTGGCCCCATCATTGAACATCCGAATACACTTAATAAACGCGTGATAGATGATGTTTTCTTAAATATCTTGATTAAGCATCTCAATGAAAAAGAAACAGGTTTACGGAACAATACACAAGTCATTATGAATGAATTTGAGAAAGGGTTCAGTGGAGAAGCCTTTGTTCAATATGCCACAATTCTGACTGCTCTTGAAGGCCGCGAAACGGTTTTTGAGCCCGAGTTTCTCAAGACTAAATTACAGAATATCATTGGCTCGGAAAATAATCGACATGTGATTTTGGCCGACCAGCTAAAACGTACTGGATCTAAACCGCAGATTAACTCATGCCCCCACGTCCGATTTCTTGTATCTGTTCGTCGTGCCGTTAAGAGGGGTACTGACCATTCGGCCTATATTGAATTATTCAAGGAATTCTTATCCAAGTTTCAAGGCCCGCGTACAGGCAACTGGATCATGTGCCAAGAGTGTAAGAAAGAACTAGTCTGCGTTCACGAAATCATGACACTGAATGAGGTTCTTCACCCCGGTCGTGCCCTTTCACTCCATAAGAAAGTCTTAATTGAATTCGGCGGACCTGTATTTGAAGGGCATTATGCCTGCAAGAACTGCGGTGTCCCTATTCAAGAGATTGAATACGATACTCATTTAGAATATAGCGACGACGGTGCTCCTATTTCCGGTTCTGCTGTAATAAAAGACGACGAGAAGAAAGAAGTTGATTTAACTGAATTAGTTTCACGCACTGAAGTTATCCGGTATGCTTCAGAAGATGAAAACAAACTCTATCAAATAATTAAAGTCATCAGCGAACGTGCTGGAGCGGCGGATATTTCCAAGGATGTAATTGACCACATAATCCATTACGCTATTGTTTATTTAGAATACAAAGTTACAACACGCGAATTATACGACCAGCAGATTAAGGCTCTAAAAGAGAAAGGCACACGCGGCAAACTCCCTTCTTATGAGGAATATAGCCGTAATCAGCGTGTAGCGGTTGTCGCCGCCTTATTCATGTTTATGCTTCAAACTGCTTCACCGCCTATTGTAATTAGACATCCGTTCAGCCAATGCCGATTTTCAATTCAAGGATTTCCGACAGAGGGTATGAATCCCGATGAAGTAGGCAGTGGAGCCTTAGATTATGTAGCGTGCTGTGTTGCTTCCATTCAACGCCGCGAAGATCCGTGGTCTACTACTTCATGGAGTCTTCTCCCCGACATTGTGAAACGCCAAGATGCTATTAAGAAAGCAATGATAACTGTTACAAATCTATTGCTCGGATCTTCCAAATCGGGCTCTCAACTTGATATTAGTGGCGAGCTTCGCGGAATAATCAAGAAACGCGTGGAAAGTCTAAAGCTAGAGCAGCGGAAGGAGCGTGCTTCGGCGAAAGATCATCTACCCACCGGATTTATGCCCGAACCTTTCGTTCAGTTCCCAGCAAATGTAGTCAATGAGCCCACATCAGCAGATCCGAATCAAACTGTAGCTACAATGAATATTGCTGGAGCAGATGGACCACGCAAGAATCTCCTCTATCGTCTAGCAGTACTCTATGGTCAGTTGAAGATGGAATCATATAAGAAGGCCGAGAAAGACGGCTTGATAATATATGGCTCAGACCGCAGCGATAGTTATTCTTCTCCGATGTCATTGAAGGATATTAGACGCGGAGGCCTACAAGTCCTCGGTTTACCACCTCTAGAAGAAGAGGCTCGGCGTTTAGCGAACGCACTGAGAACAATTGACCTTCGCACACCCACATCAACAAATGCTGGAACTCATATTTGGACACCGTGGACTCCTCGTGATATCCCGGTTATCAAAGTTGAAATACCTAAAAATATCTTGTACAAACTTTTCTTACGTAATTGCTATAGAGGTCCTGCGATAGGTTCACCCCACAAGATTAGCTACGGCAATACCTGTAAGAACTGCGGCTTCCATTTCCCCGTAAGTCCTGATATTATTGACCCCGAGAAAGAGGGCAAACCCGCCTTGGATGATCAAAGTGTAGATTATAGTGAAGCTGAATTTGAGAAGATTCTGGCTGCTAGACGCGAAAACAGAACACAGGTTCCCTATATAAAACCGGATGAACCGCAACTTCTTAAGAACATCGAGCAGTGGATTGCTGCACCGGCCCTTGGCTCGGATGATGCTGGAATGTGGCAGGAAGTTGGGGGAATTCTCAAGAGACTCTACGATTCACAATTGGCTGATAGACCAGCTGCTCGTGCTGAAGCATGGGGTGATTTCGTAGTACGCTATGATATGGCGAAAGAAGTCCTAAAAGCCAAAGTGGGAGCTACTGCTACACGCAAGACCCGTGCTGAAGCTGTTGCTGCTGGATTCCTTAACAATCTTGATATTATTACACAGAATCCGTTCAGTACAGGACGGGACACCATTGCTTCTGCTCTAATATCGCCACTGCTTCAGAAGGCCCGTGCTCATATGATATCAACTGTGACATCTCTGCGTGAAGTCAAGGATAGAGGTAATTCTGAAGTTCTCTATTCACAGGCCCAAATCATAAAGAAACCCGGAAAGGAAGATAAGGTGTCATTGCGTGATGTAAAACAGTGGATGAAGATTGCTCCCGAGCACAAGAAATTGCTGAATGAAATCATGGCGCACAATACTGAATTAATTGCGGGTGGCTCAGTTCAAATGCGTGAAGTCTGTAATCGTCTTGGTCGTGAATTGGGTCTTTGGATGAAGATGTGGAAGAAACTCATTTTTGAGGAACCGCTGCTAGGATTTACGGAAACAGAGGGACAATATATTTTACGATTTGTGTTTGTTCGGTTTTTCTTAGACATTTTGAATACGAGTTCATCGCTCTATAAAAACCTGCCGACTGAAGAAGGAGTAGAGAAACCGGATATAGAAACCGTAATGAAAGAGGTTGTTGTGTTTATTGCTCAAAATATGGAGCGTTCTGCTAGCAATGCTCGTCTACCAACACAAAAAGAATTAGAAGAAATCCTGCTCAAACGTGCTGAAATAGAACGCAATTACGTTATTAATATTTTTGACCGCTTGGACGAGGAGGATAAAGCTATTGAGAAGATGCAGAAGAAATTCCGCATTGGTAAATGGGCAATAGGTCAAAACGTCCGGGATTACAATGCGGATTTGTATGAGCATGACCGTAATCAGCGTATTGAGATGGGTCTGCGGGATGCTCCCCAACTAACAGAGGGTCGCAGTTTAGCAGCGGATTTTGGATTTGCTTCCTTTGGTGGCGGTGAATCCCGCAGAGACCGTGGTTATGGACACGAAGATTTAGACGCACAGGAACGAGCAGAGTAAGTAGAGGAATAAAATACCCACATATTTCTGTAGTTAAAACAGGAACATGCATGTATTATTTTTAGCATTAACAATTTATTTAATAGGCACAACCGTTATTCTCTATCTTCGCCCCTCTGTTATGTTTCATCCTGGCGGCACATGGAAAGAATTTTCACTGAACCCCGACCCGAATCATACATATATGCCCTTTTGGCTTTTCTCAATACTCTGGGCATTGTTAAGTTATTTAATAGCAACATTCTTACAGCGTAGAGGAGTTGGAGCATCTGAAGAAGTTACTGACTTTGAGGCGATTGAGATGGATGATACTCCTGCTCGTGCTCCTGTTCCTGTTTCAGCTTCCTCAGAACCTGAATTTGCAGACCAAGATTTCACAGAAGCCGAACCTGTAAGTAAAAATATGGGTCTGAATAAAACCCGCAACGGTTATTATGTCCTGAATACTCAGAAATACAGCAGAAATCAAGTTCCTATGTACGTATATTATGGTGATTCTCCGCCGCCGCCTCCTCAGGCCTAGACTTTGGGAGGAGGACATGCTGTAGCAAACCAAGAAAGTGATGCTGACGAATACATCCCCGCCCAGAACATGTAAAATGCATGGACGATGGATTCAGCAAACTGTGAAGACCCACCTCCACCCCTCTGTTGAATACGCTCCTGTTTTTCATTTTCCTGTGGTTCCTGCTCTGAATCATGGGATTCTTGCACCATATCACGAATAATGTTTCCAACAAAATCCACATGCCATGCCAAACTAAAGAATACAATTGAAACAATTACTCCGTATCCAGCAAGACTTGCTAGATGTTCAGTTTGAAATACTTTACCACAGACTGAAGTTTGTACAATCATGAATGAAATTAAATTCGCAATAAATGAACCCAAAATTATACAAATAAGTACTGTAAGAAAAGCATTGCTACTCTGTAAATCTGGATTTTCTGCCATTTTCATATAACCTACAATACCAAGAGCGGGCAGAATAGTATGCATGATTCCATTAAGTAACATTGAGCCAATTACCTTACCCGTTGCATCACTCATCTCTGAGATAATAATTGATTTTCTAAAAGAAAAAATGACTCAGTTAGAGAAGAATGCCTCCAGCAGCAAAAAAGAAGTTAGGCGTATTCGGAAATCCTAAAGCAATTGTTGATATCAAGACATGGACAAAGGTAGCCGAAAGAGGGTATACTAATATCGTCATGGATTATGAAAAGGGTATTCCCATTGTAAAGAATCCCGAGAATTTGAGTGAAACAATTAAGGAAATACCAATACCCCGGGCAGTTGATATGTATAGAAGTCTTGACCTTTATCGTAATCAAACATCCAAAGAGGCTCATGAGAAGTATACACTTTCACTGCAGGAATTTAACAAACAGCGTACGGAACAAGCAGAACTAACTCTGCTCCGAACTGAAGAACTCCAGCAGGCGTATGCTGAACTTGCTCAGGCAATTGGAAATTATAAAATTAGTCCCTCTGCTGAGGCCGCTAAACAGGTTGCCCTAGCACAGAGAGTCATGTATCAAAAAGAAGCCGAAGCCGCACCAAAGGGACCTAAAGGCGATAAGTGCGAATTGGGTGGAAGCTGTGAACGCATCGTAAAAGCATTTGAATATCCTTTACCGCCTTCTGGTAATATTTCTCCTCCGCCTGTGAATATATATTATAAATACAATTCAATGCCGGATAAACGGGAGATTAATTTAATGATACAAGAGGCCGCCACTGTATAATTTACTGTAGAGGATAGACTGATATCTTCTCTTCATTCTTATCGCAATCTATTTTTTGAACAATATACTGAAAGCAGACATCATTCTTATCCATGTAGGTTACCTTTCCAGCATTGTCCAAATTGGGATTCTTGTATATAATAACAGGGCTAGGCTTAAGAATATAGACTACAAAAAACCCAATAAAAAAACTTACCATGAGTGGGAGCAGTTGTATTTTATTGAAGAATCGCATCCCTAACCTATTATATTAAAAGATAAAAGTAGGGAATGCTAGATTTAATGGAATTAATGGAACATCCTCGTATTGCTTTTATATTAAGTTGCGTGATAGGATTCGGTTTAGCAGCAATGATGCGACCCTTGTGTAAAGGGCCGGATTGTATTATAATCCGAGGGCCTGATGTTGTTAAATTCCAGAATACTGTCTATCAGATTGGTGAAGGATGTTATGAATTTAAAGTAAAACCGGTTGTCTGTCCAGCAGATAAAAAGGATGTTGTCAAGACTGTTTCTTTTGCGGACACTGACTCGTAGGGCCCTAAAGGGTCGCTTCGCTTATGCGTCACCTCGTATACTCGGCGCGTTTGCACAATTTCTTTGATATATTTATCTATAATAAATGTCTCAAAGCACCCCTCTAGATAAGTTGGATGGACCCGGGCAAAATGATGCGAGTCTCGTAAGTAAGATTCTTGCAGACATGAATACGGGTGGTTCAGATGGTGGAAGCCCCAATGCTGCTGCTTTTCAGCAACAGGGTCCGCCCCGCCTGGTTCTTCAAGAGCCGCCTATTTCATCCACGCAAGAGTACACGATGGACCCCAATCCGGCGACGGCCCACATGATTGGTAACTCAGCTCCATCAGCACAGGATTTCTCATCCATGATGGGTTCATACAGCCAGATTCCCCAGCAGAACCCGGCTCCCCAGATTCAGATGCTAGCTCCGACCCAAAAGGGCGATATGTGGTCATACATGGCGGACCGCATTCGTGCTCCGATTGTTGTAGCCGCCCTGTTTTTTCTTCTTAATCTCCCCTTATTCCACACATCCATCATGCAATACGCACCCTGGGCGTTTCGTGCTGGCTCCGAACTATCTATGGTCGGTTTGGTGCTTCTATCCTTGATTGCGGGTCTTTTATTTGCTGGCTATCAGTTGCTATCTGATATTATAGGAGTATAGTAGGGAATGTCTGGTTTTTTTGGTTTTAAACTGGCCGAAGTGGCTGTAGTAGCGATTCTGCTAGTTGCTATTTTACCTGTCGCAAAGGCTGCGAAGGCGAATAATTTCTTGCCCATCATCTTTGGCCTGCTAACCTATGCTGGATTAACAACAGTTCGTAGCCTCAGTCTTGGGTTTCGTGTGCTAATCACTGTATTAGTTGCTGTTATCTTTGTTCCTACACCTTTCCGTGGTCGCCGCGTATGGGAAGGCTTTGAGGATGCAGCGGAAGCGGAAGCAGAGAAGGAGGCTGAGGGTGAGATGAAGAAAGAAGGGGAGGGCTTTGAAGATGCGGCTGAAGCTACTACAGAGGAGCCTGCTGAGGGGGATGCGGCTGAGGAAGAGAAGCCGGAAATGCTAAAAGAAATGATGAAAAATATGAAAGAAGAGGAAGGTCCTGCTCCTTCTGATATTGACGCCCTGAGTCAGAAGTTCCTAGGCACGCAGCCAAAGAAATATCATCTTCCCTCTGAAAAAGCAGATGGCGACCATCACATGGATGCTGGTTCAACATTTATGAAAGCCT
>Ga0114973_10003858_pt1 | contig 10501 bp, 9 predicted proteins | sample M_140807_MF_Meta_FD_87025 | JGI IMG/M metagenome (GOLD analysis project Ga0114973, IMG submission 87025) | Freshwater microbial communities from Lake Montjoie, Canada to study carbon cycling - M_140807_MF_MetaG | ecosystem: Environmental > Aquatic > Freshwater > Lake | place: Lake Montjoie... | reverse complement strand
GCGATCGAGATTATATGATTTTCATTGTATGTCAGCGAGTTATCTTAATTTACTTCAGTGCTAAATCAGAAATGGTTGCCCGCCTGCGCGGGCATGACAGATTTTTTTGTCATGTACGGAGGAGTTAAATAAAAAATGCTTTATTTCAAACCCTTTTTCTCAAGCAATTAATGACCGTTTATATAAAACAGGAGACCTAGTAATACAAGATAAAGAGGGGAATTTACATTATCTGGGTCGTATTGATACTCAGATTAAAATACGGGGCTCTCCTTATTATGTTAATTGTGAAACACGTCTATGGGAAACAACACATAAGAAACGTACTGCAGCTGTACACTCTTTGGGGTTTGGGGGAACCAATGCACATGTCATTGTACAAGAAGCTCCGGATATTAAAACAACACATTCTAAAGGCGCTAATGTACTAGTTTTTTCAGCAAAAACTGAACAATCCTTGCAAGCAAGTCTTCACGCTTTATATGGGTATATTTTGAATGTCATGCGGAAAAATTCGGCTGAATTACACTTGGCAGATTTAGCTTATACTTTACAATTAGGAAGACAACAGAAGAAACTCAATTTGCGAATGAACAATTGCGTAAAACGCAGTATACGCAACCGGCATTATTTGTGATTGAGTATGCTCTGGCAAAATTTTTGATATCTTTGGGTATTATTCCTCATGCAATGATAGGGCACAGTATTGGAGAATACGTTGCAGCTACTTTGTCTGGTGTTTTAACTTTGAAAGATAGCCTAAAGTTAGTGGCTTCTCGTGGCAAACTGATGACAAGTACCAACTCTGGTTCGATGTTGGTGGTACCACTTTCTATTAAAGAGATCAGTCCATATCTCAGTAATGATGTTGAGCTAGTAGCATATAATGCGCCAAGTCTTAATGTGGTAGCTGGGACGAAAGACAAAATTTCCCAATTTGAGAAGAGTATTCAACCTCTATTAAATTCAAAAGGTATGAGTTGCAAAACACTTTTTACGTCGCACGCGTTTCATTCGCATTTGATGGATCCTATTTTAGAATCATTTTATGAACTCAGTTCGCAGTTGGTGACAGCAAAACCAAGTATTCCTTACGTTTCTAATGTAACAGGTCATTGGGTGTCTCAGAAAGATGTAGCAAATAAACGATATTGGACAAAGCATTTGCGCCATGCTGTGCTTTGCCAACCTATGCTTTTGAAAGAAATTCTTATTGGGTGCACCCGATTGCAAATGGGAATCTTGGGAATTTAAGAAAAAATTCTGGGAATATACTTTATAGGCCAGTTTGGAAGCAAAATACAAAGTTACCGACAAGTGTTTTACTCAAAGAGGATGTTATCAAAAAATGTTTGATAATTTTTTGTGATGATAAAGAGAAATGTGCTCTTTTCTTAGAAGAGAAGCTCAAAGGAGTTGATCTGTATATTGTATCTTCTGGATTAAAATTCCAAAGACTAGACGGACGATATATGATTAATCCTGAGGAAAGAGGGGATTATGCTCTTTATTTAAGTAATATTAAGAAAAAATACAATGAGTATTATGTTATTCATCTGTGGCTATCAGACGACCATCCTGCTTTAGATGAAAAGTCCTATCTTTCAAAAGGGGTTTATAGTTTATTGTATTTAACACAAGCATTTAATGAGGTTTGCCTCGACAAATCTTTGAAAGTACTTGTGGTGACAACTCAAGTTCATAGTGTGTTAGGTAGTGAAGATATTTTGCCGGTTAAATCTACTATTCTAGGTCCCTGCAAAGTTATTCCTCAGGAACAAGACAATATGGCTTTTAGATCAATAGATCTTGAGAGTGGATGTGATTGGGGATCTTCACTTATAAAGAATCTTTATTGGGAAGCAGATACCATCTTGCCAAGTGATTTTAAAGAAGAGGTGGCTTATCGCGGGAAATATCGTTGGATTAAAAAACTGGAGCCTTGTGATAGGGGCGCGCAGGTTGTTCCATATAATCGTTTAAAAAAACAGGGTGTATATGTTATCACTGGTGGTTTTAGAAGGCACTCATAATCTCATGCAGTGTTTGAAAGACGAACCATTAGATATGATGGTTTTAATGTCTTCAATTACAGCTATTACTGGGTTTCCTGGACAAATAGATTATTGTTCAGCCAACAGTGTATTAGATGCATATGCGGGTAGACATGATAACTTTAATAACCCTGTTTTTTGTGTGGCAATGAATTGGCTAGCGTGGCGCGAAGTGGGAATGGCAGCGGAATCCAAAACATTGCTGATGAGTTTGGATGAGAGTAATAGCATTAGTGCAAAGGAGGGGTGCGACATTTTTGAGAAAATTGTAAACTCTGAGCTTAACCAAGTTATTATTTCAAAAGAGGATTTAAATTTTTATGCCCCACCGGCAGGGTCGTTACATGAGTTCGATAATAATTACTTTCAGGGCTCTAATGTAATAGATGCTTTGTTAAATCTTTGGCAGCAAATACTTGGGGTAGACCGCATCAATATTGATGATGATTTCTATGAGATTGGAGGCCACTCTTTACTTGCTGTGAGTCTATTGAGCAAAATTAGGCATCAATTCGACGTAAAAATTCCTTCAACCACTCTATTTCATGTAAAAACTATTCGTGCTTTGGCAACTGTGATTGAGTCATATAAACAAGAGCAGGAAGAGTATTCGCCTTTAGTAGTATTATGCGAAGGAGATGCTTCAAAAGCCCCGCTATTCATGGTGCATCCTGTTGGTGGAACTGTATTTTGTTACATGCAACTGGCCAATATGTTGGATACAGATAGAACTATATATGCCTTTCAAGATCCAAGCATCGAAGATGAAAAATCATTATTTTCAAATATAGAAGAAATGGCGGTGTTTTACTTAGAACATATCCAAAAAATTCAGGCACAAGGCCCATACTATTTATGTGGAGCATCGTTTGGTTCGTTGGTGGTAACTGAGATGGCGTACATGCTGGAACAGAAGAAGGAAATAGTTAAATTCATTGGGATAATAGATGGCTGGGCTGCTCATGGTCAAACAGATTTTGATATTAATTATGTGAGAGAAATAATTAATCTAAATCATCCGAACTATCAGGAAAATTTACAATTTGATAAACAACCTTTGTGGGAGTCTCTATTGCGCCAACGTTTAAATATGATGTTGTGCTATCAATATAAGCATGTTGACAGTCCGATGATAATATTTAAGGCCATAGAATTGTTGTCCGAATACAAGATTATTGATTCTCCAGATAATCATTGGTCTAAATATGCATCGTCAGTATCTGTACGGAATATTCCTGGAGATCATAATACTATGATGCTGGAACCCAATGTTGTAATTTTATCTCAAGAAATTAGTAAATGCCTAAATAAAGTCCCTAAAATTCATCCGTAAAAGGTATACAAACTTTAGTGGATGGTAAACAGCAACTAGGCACAAACCTAGTCAACTAGAGATCCTTCACTTCGCTCAGGATGACACGCCCTAGTACTTCGTCAAATTAAATCTGTTGACGAAGTACTAGAGAAATTCATAAGTTCTTGCTAAGGTTAATACAATGAAGGTTGGTATTTTGGCAGTATAGGAGAGGGATATGCTAAATCATGGTAAGAACTTACTTATTTTGTTAACGATGGGGTTAGGCATAGTAAGCACTAACAGTTTTGCAGAAGCCGATGTGGTAAAGCTGATAGCGCAGGAACATGGGCAAACGGCGCTGTTATTGCAAAGAATTCAAGAAACTCAAGCTAAGCAGCTGAAAGATTTGAATGCCAAAATTCAATTACAATTAAAACAAATCAAAGATGATTCCGACAAGGCAATCAAAACGGTTAATGATCAAAGCCAAGCGCAATTGAAAAAGGTAAATGATGATTTGATGGCCAAAATAAAACAGGTCCAGGCTGATTGTGTCAAAGCCAGTGCTGCGAATGCGAAGCCAAATGCCTAAAAAAGAGGTGCCTGTAACTCTGGCGCAATTCGAAGATAAACTATCTTTGTTATGGGGTAATCGTTCCGCCATATCACGATCTTTTGTCGACAATTTACCGTTGAGTAGTCGCTATCAATATGACTCTCAAACCGGTGAGTTTCACTGTAAAGGTAAAAAAAGGTTTATTTCTTACGTTGAAAATAGTTCGGAAAAAAACTTTTATGCATTGTTAAATCCGAATGATCCCCAGCTAAACTTAGCCCAATATTTATCTGAGCCAGCGTTGGTGCGATATTATTTGCTCTATTGTTGGGCTGCTGATTTTGCTCACAAAAATAAATTGGGTCCTGAATGGAAAAAATTGTTTGTTAAAAAGCTGCAACAGGAAATTTGTCGACAAGAGAAGCGGAATTTGGATAGTAAGCTGTCGCAGCACCAATCAGAATGGTCTGCAGCAAAAAACAAACTCTACGGTCTTTTAATCCACAATACCTCACAAATTGATTCCTTAGAGCAAAAAACACATCAATATCATCAATTAGCGAAGCAGGCTCAGCAAAAGCATTTTTATCATGATGGCACGAAGCAGCATGTCTTCTATCGCCATGCATACGCAGTCACGCGCTATGAGTACGAAGCGATGATGCAGAAATTAAGCGAAGCAATGCAACCAATTTTGTATTATCCTGAATCAGATCAACAACAAGCTAATCTTTGCGAATATGCTCGACATTGTTTTTTTCTAGATAAAGATACTAGAGAATTAAAATATATCAACTCATCGGGCACTGTCTTGCGTACACCTTCGACACGGTTACTGGCAAAAACAGTGGATCAAATCAAGCCCACTAAGCGCGGTAAATGGTCTTTACCGTACGTAAAACAAGGGAAAGGCCTTGACCATTTTGATGTGGATAAAACCACTTCTACGGATTTTGGCGCGGCATTTTCTGTTGATTCCCAAATGATGCAAATTATTGTTCCAGATGGATTGCCTCATGATCCCGTTATCAAACTTGCAGAGAGTACTTTAAAAAAGACCAAAGAATATTATTTCTCTTTACAACGGACCTTGTCATTATTTGGTCAAGATCACGTTCTTGCATTTCAACATCGGATAGCGGGATTAATTCAAATCAAAGAAATGCTGCAAGGCAAAACGACACGCGTAGTCCGTGAAACCCATACCAGACCCAATATGGCAGATTATATGGGCCGGGATCGGAATACCTATGTGTTTTTTAATAATCCATCTGATCCCTATAACTCTGAATTTTGGCATGTAGATCGCTCCAATGATACCCCGGTACTAACCCAGTTTCCAATGGATGATATACAAACCTACTATTTTTATCAGATGTTTCGTGGCGCAAAATCTGCAGGTTTTTCTGATGAGGTGGATGGTACGGCAGATGAAAAAAAATGGTATGAATTAGGAAAAAAGGCTCGGTTACAGAAAGAATTAGGTTCGGATGGTGTTATGATTCGTTTGGATCCAGAATCTGCAAGAAGAATTCCAGAACTTTTATTGTCTGATATGAAAATATATCGCCATTTGCTGGAGGATAGGACTTATTTTGAAACGTCTAATGAATTAGTCGATCTTCTTGAAACTACGGAAAAGACGCCTGAAAACACCCGATTGATTGAACGTTGTCGTACCATCCACGAACATCTTGAGTTGATAGCAAAAGACCGCTTACACGCATTTCCTGAGTCACGTGGCGTGGTTCCGCCCGAAAAGCGCCAAAAGATCATGCAAATGATGATGGATGTGATTCGGGATAAAAACTCACCCGAAGCCAAGCATTATTTCCGCAAACACCATCGTGTTTATCAAGCCGAGTTTGATCCCAAGCAATTGGATAATTATGAGTCCGCTAGTTTTGTTTGGGATGGGGGAGAGAAGTTGTGTTATTTGGATGAGCAAAAAAATAAGGTGGATGTGGAGATGACTGATAGCATTCGCCGTAAATTGAGTGGTATTACAGCGAATCCGGATCTCAATGCGCAAATTATTTCGGCCAATGATGTGTATGAATTGATGACACGCCCTAGGCTATTTTACTACTATTGTGGGATTCCGGTTGGATTAGATTTGCGTTGGTTTGATTTTACGTATTATATTCCTCTAAAATTTGATCGCAGCAAAGGATTGCATACTGGCACTGCTCAGGAGATGTTACGGGATATCCATGAGCAGAAATTATCTGTAAATAACCTTCTCTATAAACTGGGCGAAATGCTCATTTTGATGGTGATTCCTTTAATTTTGGCGTCTTTTGGCATCGTGATTCCCTATCCTGTGTTGCTGGGGAAGCTGGGAGCCACTATTTTGGGATGGGTTTTTTTGGTTTGGAATATCGAATTTACTTTCAACTACATACGCTTTACCTTATTAATGAATGATTTGGCACATCCTGAATTGAACCAATTGGATAAAATGTTGCAAGATTTGAATGAAGATCTTGAAAAAATGCCGTCTTTAGAAGACGGCATTTCAGATCCGAAGGATCTCGACTTTGATGGGGTTACGCCACTGATCAAAACATCTGGTTCCCGGTGATGCGGATATGTGAAGACGAAGTCATTAACGTTCAATTATGGCTATAAAATAGGAATAAGATCAGATTACCTTGGGCTGAAATGATATGACGAATCGTCATCATCATCATTCATGGCTTGTCCGCGGGATCCAGTTCGATCTTTATCTGTGCAAGAAGTATATTACACCAAATTAACAATAACCCTAAAGATTTATCTATTTCAGTCGCTATATCTACCAAGACAATTTGAATTTCTGCTTGGTAGGAGTAATTGTAATGATTAATAAAGAAACAAATGCTTTTCAACGAGTCGCTTTGGTGTCGGGAGGTATGGGTGGAATTGGCACAGCGATATGCCAAGCTCTGGCCAGTACCGGGATTAAAGTAGTAACGACCTATCATAAAAGTGGCGATCATGCTCATGCTGAGCGTTGGCAAGAGGAGCAGAAAACTCAAGGATTTGATATTGATAAAATTTATATGGATATTGCTGATCCTACTTCTTGTCAAACTGCGGTGGGAGAGTTGCTACAACGATATGAAAAAATTGATATTTTAGTCAATAATGCCGGGATAACCCGTGACAAGCTCTGTCATAAAATGGCGTTGAATGATTGGCAACAAGTCATTGGTGTGAATTTGAATAGTGTGTTTTATTTAACCCAACCTATTTTAGACTCCATGCTGCAAAATGCGTATGGGCGAATCATTAATATTTCTTCTATCAATGCACAAAAAGGGCAGCGGGGCCAAGTGAATTATGCGGCAGCGAAAGCGGGCATGCATGGATTCACCAAATCATTAGCCCAGGAAGTTGCAAACAAGCATATTACGGTGAATACGATTTCTCCCGGTTACATCAATACAGCCATGGTGATGGCGGTTCGTGAAGATGTGAGAGAACAAATTATCGCTCAAATTCCAGTAGGGCGATTGGGAGAGCCATCCGAGATAGCGAGAGTAGTGGCGTTTTTAGCGGATGATGCTTCATCTTTTATCACTGGCGCTAATATTTCAGTGAATGGTGGACAATACGTTTCATAAATGCAGTATCCAAATAAAAAACCCAGAGAAAATAACACCTCCGGGTTTTTTTATTCCACAAAATAAACAGTGGATTAAGCTGCTTCGACTTCTTCAGCTTGAGGACCTTTTTGACCTTGTGCTTTTTTGAACATTACTTTAGCGCCTTCAGCCAGAGTTTTGAAACCACTGCCTTGAATTGCACTGAAATGAACAAAATAATCTTTTTGATCGTCATCGCCTTGAATGAAACCAAAACCTTTAGCTTCATTAAACCATTTTACTGTACCTTTAACTTTATCTGACATTTCTCTATTACCTTAATGAAATCGAAACTAATTCTAACACTCTAAAGATGTTTTTGCCAAGGCTTTTTAATCCTTTTTTCTTGGGATTGTCAACAATCCCTAATTATCGACTTCGTTTTGCACCGAATGCCATTTTTTGATTTTGGCTTGTTCTTTGATGTCAGATGGCAGGCTATTTAATTGTGCCTCTGCTGCTTCACGGCTTGAGTAATTACCATGTAATCCTAAATAAGTACCTGAATGTGATCTAACCTCGACACTTCGTTCATTTTTAGGCATTTTTTGTAAAGTGTTAGCTACTTGCGATGGTTTGGCATTTTTTTGAATTTCTATGGTGTAGCCGTCGGGGTTTTGATTTGCAACCCATTGTTTGTCCTCGTCTTTTGCTACAGGCGGTGTGTTGGTGATGCCGCCCAAATGGTAGCTTTGCGGTACGGAAACCCCTGTTTGGCTGGTTTCTGAATTGCTGTGATAGGAATCAAAAGACGTCTCATATTCTTGCGTATAGATCGGTGGATTACTATAGTCATCTGGCATGGCTGGCATAAAATACCCGTCATTTGTAGTGCCATCCCAAGTGGATGTTCCGTCCATAACACATGCTGAAAGACTGAGCGCACAAAAACCAAAGCTTATCCAGTACAGCGATTTTTTGATAAATAAATAGTTGTTTGGGGTCATTTTATCTCTTTTTTGTTTGTCAAATGATCGCATGATAGTTCCCTCCCTACTATGATTATCTGCATTTTTGCAATAAACTTAAGCAAATCTCAAAAAAAAATACTTATGTGGACTCATAGACGCTCCGGCCATACTCATCAACGCGGTCATCTGGATCACCGCAACCCTTATGAAAGAGACAGAACTCGGGTTATTCATTGTCCTGCGTTTCGTCGTTTGCAACGTAAAACACAAATTTTAGGGACAGATGAAGGTGATTTTCATCGTACCCGTTTGACCCATTCTTTAGAAGTTGCTTCTATTGGGACTAGTATTGTTCGAAGTTTGCGGATGACCCATCCGGATAATCTGTTAAATAGATTATTGCCCGATGATGATTTGATCTCAGTGATTTGTTTGTTACATGATATTGGACATCCTCCTTTTGGGCATGGCGGGGAAGTGGCATTAAATTATATGATGCGCGAGTATGGTGGATTTGAAGGAAATGCCCAAACTTTGCGGTTACTCACCAAAGTAGATACCAGTTATGGTCAGTATGGCTTGGATTTAACGCGTCGTTCATTGCTTGGGATTTTAAAATACCCGGTACCTTGGTCGAAAGTGGTGACCTTAACTTGGCCTAATTTAGCCATCGATGCCAAAAGAACGTTCCGTATCAATGATTGGTTGCCACCCAAGGCGTATTTTGATTTGGAGCAAACTGAAGTTGAGTGGATATTAGCAGCTTTTTCTGACGCAGATCAGAATCGGTTTCAAACGCTGCGCTCTGCGCCGGATCGCGCACACCATGGTTTGACAGCCTATCATAGTTTCGATTGCTCTATTATGGATATCGCGGATGATATTGCTTATGGTGTGCATGATTTAGAGGATGCTATTCATTTGCGCTTGATTGCGCGTGATCAATTTGATACGAGTGAATTGCGTGCGATTTTGGCCCAATCGCCATGGGGCATATCCCATAGTTCGCAATTACTCGATTCCTTGTTTGCTTATTCTTTGTCCACGCGTAAAGAAGCGATTGGCGAAATGGTGAATTATTTTATCACAGCAGTAGATATTGCGATGGTAGAGCCTGAGTTTGAACAACCCATGCTCCAACACAACGTGGTATTAGATCCTGTGGCCCAACTTTTTTTGGATTATTGCAAAGCGTGTATTTATCGTTGTGTGATTGACTCACAAGCTGCGCGGACGTTTGAATACGGAGGGCAGAAGGTGGTCTTACGCTTGTTCGAAGCATTCAGTTCTAATCCGGAAAATTTATTAGATGCTAAGAATCGGTTATTGTTTCAAGAAGCTAATGATACGGCTAGCGCGCAACGTGTGATCTGTGATTATGTTGCGAATATGACAGATGAATATGCCTATAGAATGCATGAACGCTTGTTTGGGTTTAATACGAGAACGATATTCGAAAGATTATAAGGTGTTACTCCAACGTAACATTAAGTCCGCTAAGTTCCTTGCTTTATTTGCCTGCAGAAGAACATGACAGACTTAATGTTACGCTGTAGCACAGTGTGATTTTAAAAATAAAATAGATAAGTTTCTGAGTACGATCTTAAAGAGCCAAAAAAGATGGCGTCCCCAAGGGGATTCGAACCCCTGTTGCCGCCGTGAAAGGGCAGTGTCCTAGGCCTCTAGACGATGGGGACTACAGGTGTAAATACTTGCTTCTTAGAAGAGAAACTATTATAGGCTTCTCGAGTTCTTTGTTGCAAGAAATATGACAGTATTTGTGATCTTACTGTTGGTGGAGCTAGGCGGGATCGAACCGCCGACCTCTTGCATGCCATGCAAGCGCTCTCCCAGCTGAGCTATAACCCCAAACTGTCAGATGCGCGAATTATACGAGAGGGATGCTGTAGGTGTCAATACTTTTCTTAGTTCTATCTCCGTACATGACAAAAAAATCTGTCATGCCCGCGCAGGCGGGCAACCATTTCTGATTTAGCACTGAAGTAAATTAAGATAACTCGCTGACATACAATGAAAATCATATAATCTCGATC
>Ga0114973_10003857_pt1 | contig 10501 bp, 9 predicted proteins | sample M_140807_MF_Meta_FD_87025 | JGI IMG/M metagenome (GOLD analysis project Ga0114973, IMG submission 87025) | Freshwater microbial communities from Lake Montjoie, Canada to study carbon cycling - M_140807_MF_MetaG | ecosystem: Environmental > Aquatic > Freshwater > Lake | place: Lake Montjoie... | reverse complement strand
GTACTCCTTCTAATCCATGCAGTGCAAGAAATGATAATACGGAGTCTATTAAAACTTTTAGGGTTTCTGTTTCGGGAGTTGTACAAAACTATTCGTTTGATATGACTGGGACTCCAAATTTAACTCCAGGAAGAAAATATGATTATGAGGGAATAGGTTGGATTCCACAATCCTTGGTTTTCAACGCTGTTGATACCACAACAACTTTAAGATTCGAAAGCACTTGCAGTTCTTGCGGCTGCTTCGGTGCGGCAGTAGATTGTGTTGAAGTTTGTGAGTTCGTAGTCCCAACACCAACTGCCACACCAACACAAACTGCTACGCCAACTGTCACACCAACACCAACATTGACAGAAACACTTCCTGGCTTCACATATCCACCAACACAAACACCAACACCAACACAAACACCAACACCTACCAAGACACCAACATCAACACCAACACCTACCAAGACACCAACATCAACACCAACACCTACCAAGACACCAACATCGACACCAACACTTACTAAGACTCCACCACCAACAGCTACACCTACCAAGACTCCAACATCAACACCAACACCTACCAAGACACCACCACCAACAGCTACATTGACGGCAACTCCAGTGCCAACAGTAACACCAATAACTCCATCTTCTCAAAACTATAATAGAAGTGGTCAAGTTGGCTGGGATACCACCTCTATCGTAATCGACAATCAGCAAAAAAACTGGGGTTTGCTCAGGTGCCTTTCAGCCACCAACCAGTTTTAACCTTCAACCTTAAGGATATTAAGATGAAAAAATATATAATAACTTTAAAAGATATAAAAGATAAAGATGAGTTTTGTGATCAAATGGATAAATCTATGTTTGGTTTATCAAAAGGATTTATTCCACAGAGAAGTTGCGATTGTGTTGTCAAAGGACCTATGAGCAGAAACACAACTTATGTTTTAAGTGAAGAGGAAGCTGCAATTCTAAAAAATGATTCGAGAATAAAAAACGTCGAATTATCTTTTGAGCAAATTCCTGGTTTCAAAATGGGACCAGCCATTTTCACACCGCCAGAGTATGAAATAGTTGGTTTAAAAAATAATTTTCAAGATAATCTGCAAGATAATTTTCAAACACAAGCTGTGGGCGATAAATATGCAACAATATCAAATGTTCCAAACGGAATAGATGTAGATGTAGTGATTGTTGATAATTATGTTGAAGCAAATCATCCTGAATTTGCCAAAAATCCAAGCGGAACAGGAGGAAGTAGAGTCAATAGAATTAATTGGAATATATACGATCTTGAAGTTTTGGGGTATGTTTCTGGTCTTTCGTACGACTACACAGTAGATAATACAGAATCACATGGCACACACACTGCTGGAATTACTGCTGGAAATACTCAAGGTTGGGCTAAAAAAGCAAACATATATCACATAAGATATAACACTCCTAACTGGGCACAATACATCAGAGCTTTCCACAGAAACAAACCCCTAAAACCTAATGGTACAAAAAATCCAACGGTTACGAATAATTCTTGGGGTTATTTTTACGACCTTAGTGACCAACCAATAAACAACATAGCCAGTGTGACTTATAGGGGGGTTACAACTAATAGGCCCGCAGGAGGTTGGAATGCAGTAAATGACTTACTTTCAAAAGGTATATTATCACTTGTGAATGGAAATCTTTATATTTATAGTAATTTTATACCTTCTGTTAATGCTGATGTTGACGATATGGTTGCAGATGGAATAATAGTTGCTGCAAGTGCTGGCAACAACTATGCTAAATGTGATGTTTCAGGGGGAGTTGATTATAATAATTATTTTATATTAAATTATAATGGTAGCCCATCTAATCAGTTTATTTATTATTACCATCGTGGCGCCTCTCCAGCAGCGAGCGACTCGGCAATATCTGTTGGTTCTATAAAAAGTTTGAAAATATCAGGATCTGAATATAAAACAAATTATAGTAATTGCGGACCAGCCGTCGATGTTTATGCACCTGGAGATGCAATTATTAGCTCTGTTTTGATAGCAGAGGCTAATAGTGTTGCTGATTCAAGAAATTCTGGATATGGATTGGCTAAATTCACTGGAACAAGCATGTCTGGACCTCAAGTGGCTGGCATGTTGGCTTGTATCTCAAGCACAAACCCATCATTTAATCAAGCTGCTGCCAAAAGTTATATTTCAACAAATGCAAAAAACACCATTGCTGATACCGGAGGTGGGGTCAGTGATTTTCAATCATTGCAAGGATCTCCGAACAAATATCTGTATTATGCCGGATCTTCAGTTACTTATCCGTAAATTTGTTTCCAAACTCTTTTTAAATTTTTATATATAAAAATAATATATACTTATAGTGCAATGAAGCACAATCTTTTTAAAAGGAGTTTGATATGTTGAATAATTTAACAGTAGTTACCGGTGAGCACGGATACGGATACGATGCTTACTATCTTGCTAGAAAAAACGAATCTTTGGCTTTCCCCTCAAACACAGATATAGCGAGCTCTTTGGGGGCAATAAACTATAAAATAAAAACAGTTGATTTTCCTGTTGATATGACTGTTAATGGAACTTTGATGAGTTTTTCAGAAACACCAACTGGTTACTTAGCTAAAGTGGCTAAGCATTTTCCTGTAATGGATGAGGTTATTTTAAATGAAGTTGGTCTCGATGGTGGAACTAGCATAGAATATACTCTTGAGAATACCCCGGTAGTTGGGACTATAGATAGCTATATAAGAGGTACTATTTATGATGGCTTAACTGCAATTCAAACTTTTACATTCACCAGAGGCTCAACAACACTTGTTGTTGAAAAAATTGGAGCATCACAGCCAACCATTAGAGTTACAGCTGGTAGTGTGGAAGATTCGATTATTAGTTTGACTTGGAATCAAGACCCAGGTGCTAGCAGTATCGTTGTTGATTATGAATATTTGGGAGAAGAAGTTACTTCAGTTTTAAGCAAAGTTGAGCCAGTTGCTGATCAGTATGAAAATGTTTCTGTTTATGGATCAACTTCGATCAAAACAAAGTATATTAAAATTATGACTAACTTTAAGTGCAAGACACCACGAGGATATACTTATACCGAAAGCAGAGTTTTTTATACCAGATGTAAATATAAAAGTAATTCTTGCTCATCTAACAGCAATGCTATTGTTCCTGCAATAACAGTTTGCAATCAAAAATTGTTCTAATTAAATTGAACCTAAAGTTTGGTTACAACCCCCGAATAAAATCGGGGGTTGTTTTTTTTTTTGAAATTTTAAACTCTAATATTTTTGGCAAGGAAATTATTAGAAAGGAAACTATATGCTAGTGCTAAGTAGAAAAAAAGACGAGACCATTCTTTTAAAGACATCCAACAACGAGGATATTAAAATAACCGTTGTTAAAATTGATAATAAGAATAAAGTAAGAATAGGAATAGAAGCTCCAAGGGAAGTTACAGTAGTAAGATCAGAATTAATTACCAAGGAAATCAACGGACTCTAAAAAATCTTTTTTATACGCCCTTCTCAGAGACCGGCGGTATGTGTCAAGTGTACACTATGATCATTCCGCAGGGTTGTCTGCCCGATATATGTGATGGATCAAATCCATCATTAGGACAGCCTAAGTCGTAAGTTCCCGGTGAGCACACGCAATCCCGGCAAGCGTCAGGATTACCATCTCCGTTGTAATCTACCGTTGCAGAACATTGATTATAATCATCTCCTATTCTTCTTTTGCTTATTGCATAATTTGGAGGGTTGGAGCAATCAAACGCGTCTATCTCCACCAAGAAATAATATTGTTCATTTGGAGTTGAAGTTATATTAAACAAATTCAGCAAGATGGAACTGCTCACCTCGGTGCAGACAGTCCCGGTAAATGGCAAGCCGGTCTCAGTATTTATTGCTGCAGCACAAACTGCAGGTGAAGTTGACCAATTAAAACCAGGTCCAATAGATTGCAACACTTTGGTGGCTACTTGCCCCCAATTAGTATTGGTGCCATAATATGTAACATTAACCACTCCTTGAATTCTGGCTCCGTTTAAATCTGACGGTGATCCTGTATTCCAAGACACAGATATTAAATCAATATTATTATATGGACTGCTGTTTCCTGTTCCATTGCCTAATCTTATCCCTAAATGTGGGAAGCTAGATGTAGCGGTAGTGTTTACGCCTAATTGTATGTCGCAGCCCCCCGGCGAAGGGCAACCAAGGCAAAGCTCTCCTGCAACAGATCCTGAGCCACCACATGATAATATTCCATCAAATGCTGGTGTTGCACTTGGTGTTGGTCCTGGCGTAGCTGTGGGCGTAGCTGTGGGTGTGGCTGTGGGTCCAAGTGTAGCTGTAGGTCCAGGTGTAGATGTTGGTCCAATTGTTGCCGTCGCCGCCGGCGTAGCTGTCGGTGTAGCTGTTGGTGTAGCGGTAGCGGTCGGAGTAGGTGTTGGTGTCGGAAAACTATATAGTACCCAATTTGGATCGCTACCGCCAGGAAGAGTAGATATAAAAACATACGACTGATTCGGTACCAGTTGCCTTAAAAGATTCATTCCATTTGATGCGGCATTCCAACTTATAAAGCCAGTGCCAGCAGTGTTAGTTCCAAATATAGTATCAACTTTATTATCACGTATAAACGGTAAGTCATTGTTGATTGTCACAGGCATAGTACTATTATTATTAATTGATCCCGCATGACCTGCAGTTCCTGGTTTTCCATCTCCTCTAAACATTGCTATTTGTTTTTGGTACGTTATAGTTTTTGCATAAGGAAGTTGGGATGTTTCTGTGTATAGCGTATAAGATCCCGTTCCTGGATTATTTCTTATATAATATCCATAATATTCTGTGAATTCTTTGAGCTTATCGTTTAAAGGCGTGTTGGTCCAAGATTTATAATTATTTGCTTTGCGTGTTCCTGGAAATGCGGCGTCTGTTGTTAGGCTAAGACCATAAACTATTTTTGCGTTGCTCAAATTTGGAAAATTCGTCAAATCGATAGATGTGCCCTTTACAGAGGGGTTTCTGGTGAGAGGTGAGCCAGAGAAATACTCAAATATAACGATTTTTTTATCTATATTCATTTTTGTTATTCGTTAAAAATTGCAATGTATTATATATGTTGTAATTTTTGAATATTTTTACAAATTAACTACATTAGATTAAACTTTAAAGGATTAATTTAATGAAAAATTCCATATTTGTGCAGATTGCAGCATACAGAGACAGTCAGCTTACTCCTACTTTAAGAGATATGATTGAAAAAGCTGAAAACCCTCAAAATTTAAAAATATGTATATGTTGGCAGCATTCTAAAGATGATGCTTGGGATAATTTGGATGAATTTAAAAACGATGATAGATTTATAATATTAGATACAAATTATAAAGATAGCTTGGGTGTTTGTTGGGCAAGAAATGCAGTTCAACAGAAATATAATGGAGAAGACTACACCCTGCAAATAGACAGCCACCACAGGTTTGTTGAAAATTGGGATACTGAATGTATAAAGATGTTGGATCAACTTAAAGAAAAGGGTCATAAAAAACCATTATTAACATCATATGTCCCCAGTTATGATCCTGATAATGACCCAAAAGGTAGAGTTCAAGAACCGTGGAGAATGAACTTTGATAGGTTTATTCCAGAAGGTGCAATATTCTTTTTACCAGGACATATAGAAAATTGGAAGAATTTAACTGAACCAATTCATGCAAGATTCTATAGTGCTCATTTCTGCTTCGCCCCAGGATCATTTTGTGTAGAAGTTCCTCATGATCCAAATTATTATTTTCATGGAGAAGAAATCAGTGTTGCAGTAAGAGCTTATACTTGGGGTTATGACCTTTTTCATCCACATAAAATAATATGCTGGCATGAATACACAAGAAAAAATAGAACAAAACAGTGGGATGATGATAAAAAGTGGTATGAAAAAAATGAAAGATGTCACCTAAGAAACAGAAAACTTTTCGAAATGGATGGAGAAAAGAAGGATATAGACTTTGGAATATATGATTTTGGAAAAGAAAGAACTGTTCAAGATTACGAAAGGTATGCTGGCATCAACTTTAAATTAAGAGCCATACAAAAACACACCCTTGATTTAAATAACCCACCAAACCCAATAATAGCAGATGAAAAAGAATATTTGGATTCTTTTCTTAAAATATTTAAGCACTGTATAGATATTCAACACGATCAGTTAAAATATGGTGATTATGATTTTTGGGTTGTTTCTTTTGAGTTAAATGACGGTACTGTAATCAACAGAAAAGATGCTGATGAAAATGAAATCAGATCTATAAGAAGTGACCCCAGCTATTGTAAGGTTTGGAGAGAATTTTCGTGCGAAAGAAAGCCTGAGAAGTGGGTTGTTTGGACGCACGGAAAAGATGGTGAGTGGAAAGAGAGATATGAAGGAAAACTGTGATTGACGAATACGACCTTTTGTTTTATACAGCAATGACATTTTTGCTTAGTTTTTGGTTTGCGGTATACCAAATATCCGCCTATATCAAAGAAAATAAAGAACTAAACGACAAAATAGATAATTTTGATAAAATGATAAGTGCTGCCTCTTACACCATAATCAAGCTTGAAATGGAAAACAGAAAGCTTTTGAAACTCCTTTCACAAATACAAACTGGACACGATCACCATTAGGATGGTATGATCGGTGTCATGCTCAAGGAAGCTTTCGATAAATATTCTGAAGATGGGTGGATAATTTCCAAAAGACACCCGATATTTCCAATTACAATATATAATTATTCAATTAAAACCCAATACGAAGAACATTGGGATGATATAACCTTGCAAGCACGAGGGTTAGTGCTTGATGACTATGGCGAAGTAGTCGCAAGACCTTTTCGCAAATTTTTTAACCTCAACCAAGGTCGTTTTGTTCCCACAAATGAATTTGAAGTTTATGAAAAATATGACGGATCTCTTGGTATTGTTTTTTATTATGAAAATAATTGGCACATAGCTACAAGAGGATCTTTCACTTCAGAACAGTCTGTTTTGGGCAAAAGCTTTTTAAATCGATACGACCTGGCTACCCTAGAAACAGACAAAACCTATTTATTCGAAATAGTAGGTAAAAACAATAGAATTGTAGTTGACTATGGTGACCTTGAAGACTTAGTTTTATTGTCTGCGTTTGATAACAAGAGTGGAAAAGAAATTCATCGCAAAGAATTAGAGAACATTGGTTTTAGACTGTGTGAAAAGTATGATGGCATAAATGACTACGGAACTCTCGCAGACACAATAGGGCAGAATAGGGAAGGATACGTAGTAAGATTTTCAAACGGACACAGAGCGAAAATAAAAGGCACAGAATACCTCAGACTCCACAAAATTATCACAAATCTTTCTACAACCGCTATTTGGGAAACAATATCTACCGGTAAAAGCGTTCTCGAATTGCTTGAGGGTTTCCCAGATGAGTTTTACAATAAAGTAAAACAGTATGAAGAAGAATTGTTGTTCAAATATAAAGAATTGAAAGATTTTTATACAAAATTATTTGATGAAATTGTTGAAAAAGAGAATAGAAGGCTGTTTGCTGAAATTGCTAAAAAATATGAAAAACCTTCTATTCTCTTTGCTCTGTTAGATAAAAAAGATATATCCCAAATGATATGGGATTATATCAAGCCGGAATTTTCAAAGATCTAGTTGCCTAGCCAATTAAGAAACTCTTTGGATCCCATATAACCCGAAGATCTTTTGGTCACATCTTCGTTTTTATCAATTATCAAAAAGCTTGGCAAAGTTTTTACCTTAAATTTTTCTTTTACATCTTTGAATTTTTTATCATCTACGTCTATTTTTAGAACCACAAAGTTTTTAACCAGATATTTCTCTACATCTTTATCTTTGAATGTAGTGTTTTTCATTTTAACACAATAGCCGCACCAGTCAGCTCCAAAGTAAACAAAAACTTTTGTGTTCGTAGATTTGGAAAGATCCAATGCATCTTCGTATGTTTCAACCTCTCCAGGACCCATTTTTACAACTGATACTATCTCATCTTCTGCAAAGCACAATACGCTTGCCATTATAATAAAAGACGTTGCTAATATTATCATTAAATTTTTCATATAATCCTCCTTAATTAAGTGTTTTAATACATCCCTGTATAGTATTTAGTTGTTTAAAATATAAAATTACAAGCTAAATATATTCATGTTGTTCAAAGAATGGTTATTATTAAACGAAAATATAGAATCAAATTTCGATACCTACCTATCTAATTTGGTTAAATACGCTAAGCCTGAAGAGAAAAATCAATTAGATTCTCATCGTAAAATTTCTGCATACTTACAAACCCCAGAACAAGAAAGACCAAATTTACTTTGGTTTCAAAAATCTATTATAATTCAAGTTTTAAAAGAAAAACACCTTGAAAATTTTAATTGGTTCAGCTTTAGTATTGGATATTTATTATCTAAAGTTAGCATGTTTAAAGAAGATCTTGAATTAGCCATAGATGTCACTAAAAAAAGAATAGACAGCAGAGAGTTGCCAAAAAGTGAAATAGGCTCTAAGGGTTGGTTTAAAATTGGACAAGAATCTAAAGAAAAAGTTGAAGAATACATAAAAGCAAGTCAAGAATTAAGTAATAGACAAGAACGAAAATTAAGAAAAAGCGGAGAAACCTTAGAAGATGATAATAAATTAATACAGTTGGTAGCCACAGATGAAAATTTAAAACTTTATTTCCTCCCTGCAATCGGGAGCGGAACAGAATACGGGCTTCCAAAAGATGAAAATGAAATTAAATCTAGAAAAAGAGTTTTATGTAGCTATGGCAAGGGAACAAAATGGTGTACAGCAGTTCCAGATGGTGATTGGCATGAAAGTTATTTGGGCAATAACATTTATATAATTCACGAAAATGATAAGCCAAAATATCAATTTGTAAATTGCTTAGATGAAGGCGAAGACAATCATCAATTTATGGATGCCGAAGACAATCCCGTTAAAGAATTAGACATAAAGTATTATAACTTCTTGAAAAAATATGCACCTGGGGCAAGCCATTGTTATGAAATTAAGGTGAAGTTTGGTATATCAAATTTTTTGAATTCAACAATTAGTGATGATATCAAAAAAGAAATATCAGGTAAAAATCTGGCGGAATTGCTTAATGTTTCCTACAGAAATGATTTTGAAAAAATAACATCAATTGTCAAAAATCTTAATATTTCTTTTGACAGCGACAGCATTTTTAACTTTCTTTGGAGTGTAAGTCCATTACACACAAGCGATCCTATTATTCGTAATTTGATTGCTAAAAATATCAATAAATTAAGTGGCGCGGAAATCCATGATTTAATCACTCATTCTCCACCAATAGGATATGAGGAAACTTATTCTAATAAAACAAGATTAACAACAGATGAAATGATAGAAATATTGGGTCATAAAAATTTAATGAAACTCAGTTCATCTCTTATAATTTCTATTTTATCTAATTCCACAAATAGATCAGAAATGGCAAAATTATTGGGAAAAGAAGTTTTGAATAATATTAGAATATTTGATATTACAAATTGGATGATTCACGCAGTAGGTGATATAAAAGAAATACTGGACATTTTCAAGCCAAATTCTTTGAAAGCATTAACATCAAGCCATATTGATGTTATATTCATAAGTGAGTATCTTAGAGCGAAACATTCTCAAGAAGATATGGAGTATTTTGTTAAAGAATTAATGGATATGAGATTAGAATTCGGTATGAGGTCAGTTGACGCAATACTTCTTAACACAAAAACTGGAAAAGATGATTACATCGAAAGAATGATTAAAATACTTGGTAAAGAAAATGTAAGTAAATTATGGTATGATTCTATTCATAAATTATTTGATGAAATTTTTGTTAAAAAAGGATTTAAAGGACAAAAAGAATTGGCTGAATTATTGAAAGATTATTATGTTCACCCTGAATTATCTGGCGAGGATACGACCGTTGGTAAAATGGCAGACTGGGCAAGAATAGACAATCTAATCAACAAGCACCTAGACTAATGTTTTTTAGGAAAAAATTTGCCTATAAAGTTGTGATATGGACATTTTGGTTTGTCTTCTCCATTTAACAACCTCTTTTTTTCTCTAAAATAAGTTGTTGAATCTTTTGTTAGCGACCCATCTGATGACAATAACTGTTTTCCGCCATTTTCAAATTTTTTCTTGTTATAATTTAGCCAATATTTGAACACATAGTTTGCTTTTTTTGTATTTCTGTTTATATGCTCTTCTTTTATATCCCAGTCTTTTGTTGATTCTCTTTTAACTGGTATTAACTGCGCTATTGGCAATTCTTTTGTTATTGTTATTTGTTTGTCGTTAGCATCACAGATTAAATTTATCCATATATCATAATGCATCCAATCTGTTTCCAAAATTGCTTCCATCACATGGTAATCTGTCCTTGGAAAATTTATCGGGCTTCTTATTTGTAAGCAATATCCTGGTG
>Ga0114973_10003853_pt1 | contig 10514 bp, 9 predicted proteins | sample M_140807_MF_Meta_FD_87025 | JGI IMG/M metagenome (GOLD analysis project Ga0114973, IMG submission 87025) | Freshwater microbial communities from Lake Montjoie, Canada to study carbon cycling - M_140807_MF_MetaG | ecosystem: Environmental > Aquatic > Freshwater > Lake | place: Lake Montjoie... | reverse complement strand
GCGCTCGCGCTAACTCCAGACCTTTTAATCGCTGACGAGCCAACCTCAGCCCTTGATGTATCGGTTCAAGCTCGCTTCTTGGATTTATTGCAAGATTTACAAGATAAATTGAAGTTTGCTTGTCTATTTATTAGCCATGACTTAGCGGTAGTCGACATTTTGACCCACCGAATTGCCGTTATGCAAGATGGTCGATTAGTTGAAGTAGGCGAGCGAGATCAGATTTTGAAGCATGCAAAAGATCCATATACCCAACGCTTAATTGCAGCAGTTCCAGTGCCAAATCCAGCCGAGCAGAAAATTCGGCGCGAAGCTAGATTGGCCGCAGCTAAAAAGTAGTTGGTTCAACTTTCAACTAAATGGTTTCTGCTCTACCCTTGAGATATGGCAATTAAATCACCCAACCCGCGTTGGTTAAATCCGCGCGAGATGAAGGCTTGGCGCTCCTACATAATCGCATCAAGACGGTTATTAGAAGCACTTGATTCCGACTTGGTTGGCCATGATTTATCAATGGCAGATTATGAAGTGCTCGCGCAATTAAGTGATGCGCCAAATCGACGGATGCGAATGAGTGAGTTAGCTGAATTAGCGATGCTCTCTAAATCTCGACTTTCACATCGGATGAAAGTTATGGAGAAAGCTGGCTGGGTTCGCCGCGAACTATGTAGTGAAGATAAACGCGGCTCGTGGGCAATTATGACTGATAAAGGCTTTAAAGCAATTGCCGCTGCCGCGCCTTGCCATGTAGATAGCGTTAGAAAACGTTTTATCGATCAACTATCTACAAAGGAACAAGGCGAGCTAGCTGGAATATTTAGCCACTTAACTGAAGAACTTCGCGATCAATATAAATCAGAAAATTAATCTAGGAATTAAATAAAAAAAGACCCGGCGCTTTCGCGTCGGGTCTTTTTAGAAAGACGGGCTTACTTTGCAGCAGCCTTTTTACGACGACGACGCTTTGGTGCTGCTTTCTTAGCAGCAGCCTTTTTACGACGACGCTTTGGTGCTGCTTTAGCAGCAGCCTTTTTACGACGACGCTTTGGTGCTGCTTTAGCAGCAGCTTTCTTACGACGCTTTGCAGCCACGTAGATCTCCTATCGGAATGGTTCGATCCGTCACCGAACCTGTTCAAGGCATAGCCTGACAGTATTTGGCAAAAGATTCCACTATTTTGCATAAATAATGTAGTGCGTGTCGCAATTGGTTTTTAAAAATAATGTGCATTTGCAAGAAAAATAATCGAAAAAAGTTGGACTTTTCATGCGTAAAAAGTTAGTTTTTACGAAAAATCGACATTTTTACGAAAAATGTTACCTAAATTAACGCACCAGTAATATAAAAATATTTTTAAATATTTCCCGATTTTTGACGTTTTTTCGCCGCTTCGACTGCAAATTCGTTGCTTCTAACATCGTAGCGACGAAACGTTGGCATCGCCGCTGAAATTGAAAATACAAAGGCGATACATAACATGCCGCCACCAACGACCGATGTTCTTAAAGAAGTTGCGGCTGCCATTCCACCGGCTCTTGCCTGTCCGCCAAGTGGTCCAACTGAGTAAGAAAGCAATTCAATGCCGGCCATTCGTCCGCGAAGTTCATCTGGAATGGATTGATTCCAAATGGCGGCTCGGAAAAGTGCGCTGACCATATCGGATGCGCCAGCTAACACTAAGAATAATAAGATTACCGGTAGCGAATTTGTCACGCCCGCTAACGTTATTGCCACCCCCCAACCAAGTGCCGCAATTGCAATTGCGCGACCGTGGTGCGGATAGTTTCTGATCCAACCACTTGTTAAAGTAATTAGAGTTGCGCCAATCGTTCCGGCGGCATAGAAGAATCCGAGCGCCCAAGGCGCGCCAACTTGGTCGGCCCAAAACGGGAAGAGCGCAGTTGGCATCGCAAAGAACATGGCTGCTAAATCGACCAGGTATGTTCCGAGCAAATCTTTCCGATTGACGGCGTATCGGAGTCCCTCCACCAAACTTGCAAATGAAGGTGGTGCTGCGTTGGCGGAAGGCGGAATATTTCGAACTTTATATAAGAAAATTAGCGCGATTACGAAGGTAATTACATCGATTAGATAGCCATAGGTGGCGCCGTAGTTGGAAATGACGATTCCAGCGACCGCAGGAGCCACAATTACCCCAAATTGCCCGCGTAAACTCATTAAAGCGCTAGCGCTGGGCAGATCATCATGGCTGACGATTCTGGGCAAGATTGCATCCATGCTGGGGCGTTGCAACCCATTAAGTGCGGCGAAAGTGCCGGCCACGATGTAGATGAGCACCAAATTCGGGTTCGGCAACAAGGAATTGCCCAGTAGAAGTAAAGTCATTATCAGCGCCGCAAACTCGGTTGCCCAAACCATTTTCTTTCGGTCAACTGCATCGGCTAAGACACCACCGTAGAGTCCGAAAACGATTAACGGCACAAGTTCAACAACGCCCATTAGCCCGACTGCTAAAAAGGAATGGGTAATCTCTTTAATCTGAAATGGGAGCGTTACATAAGTAATCATCGAGCCAAAATGGGTTACTAAACCGGCACTCCATAGGTTTCGGAAATCGCGATATTTTCGCAGTGGCGAAGTATCTATGGCGAATTTTTTAATGAAAGGTTTCTTTCTCTCCCGGGAAGGTTCCTGATTCTACGTCCCCTATCCATTCTGTAACGGCTGCGCTCATATCTTGACGAAGATTTCGATATGCCCGGGAAAATTTTGGTGGGTTTATCGTGATTCCCATTAAGTCAGTCCAGACCAGTACTTGCGCATCACAATCTTTGCCGGCACCAATTCCAATAGTAGGAATGGATAATTCCGCGGTTATTTGCGCAGCTAATTCTGCTGGGATCAACTCAAGGACTATCGCAAAACAACCCGCAGCTTGAATTGCTTTTGCATCTGCAAGAATTTTTGCACCATCACCATTTCGACCTTGCACTTTAAAACCACCGAGCGCGTTTACTGATTGCGGGGTCATACCAAGATGGCCCATTACTGGTATTCCAGCGGCCACCAAAGTTTTTATCTGCTCCGTAACTCGGGCGCCACCCTCGAGTTTTACGGCGTGAGTTTTTGCTTCCTTGAGGAACCTAATTGAAGTAGATAACGCTAATTCGGGGCTCGCCTCATAGGAACCAAACGGCAGGTCAGCAACAACTAATGCTTTTTCTGAGCCACGAACTACAGCGCGGGCCAGTGGAATTAATTCATCGACAGTTACCGGAATCGTGTTCTCCTCACCAAGGAAATTATTTCCGGCGCTATCACCAACTAAGAGGAGTGGTATGCCAGCGCCATCAAAAATCGAAGCGGTCATAGATTCGTAAGCAGTGAGCATCGCCCACTTCTTCCCGCCCTTTTTCCAGGCGGCTAAATCGGCAATCGTGTAACGGCTCATCAAAAATTCCCTTCATCCTCGAGGCCGAAATGGTCCCCGGGTTTATGGAACGTGCGGATTAATTGTATCGAGATACTCTTGAACGGTGAATACCGCGATCGGACCGATTCGAATTGGGTTAGCCCAAGTCAACCCGACCGTTGGCGACCTATCGGGAAATCGCGAGTTAATTCTTAAATTCGCTCGTCATGCAAAATCGGGCGGTGCTCATATTCTGCTCTTCCCGGAGATGGTTCTAACTGGATATCCAGTTGAAGATTTAGCGATGCGTCCCTCATTCCGAGATGGTTCGCGCCGTGCAATTAATGAGTTGGCGCTCGCGCTAGCTGAGTCCGAATTTGAAGATTTAGTTTCAGTCGTTGGGTATTTAGATGAAAGTGAGAGCGGATCTCCGCAGAACGCAATAGCCATCATTTATCGCGGTGAGATTAAAGCGAGATATATAAAGCACCATCTCCCAAATTATGGCGTCTTTGATGAGTTCCGAAACTTCACTCCAGGAAATACTTCGTTAATCGTCAGAATTCATGGCATCGATGTTGGTTTTGCAATCTGCGAAGATATCTGGCAAGACGGTGGCCCAGTTGCGGAATTAGCTAACCGAGGCGCTGGTTTATTGTTGGTGCCAAATGGCAGTCCATTTGAAAAGGCTAAAGATGATAAAAGATTGGAACTAGCTAGTCGCCGAGCCCGCGAAGTTGGTGCGCCACTTGTTTATGTAAATATGGTTGGCGGCCAAGATGATTTAGTTTTCGACGGTGATTCCATAGTTGTAGATGCTGGTGGAAAATTGATCGCGCGGTCACCACAATTTGTGGAGGGTTTAGCGCTGGTAGATCTCGAGGCGCGGTTGCGCTCGGCTGATCCGGATTTCGTAATCACCGATATTCCAATTGCAAAGTATGAAAAATTAAAAATTGGCAAAATTGATGCACTCGATACTTATGGCGAAATTTGGGAAGCCTTAGTTTTAGGGCTAAAAGATTATGTAACTAAAAATGGCTTTAAGAGCGTTGCCCTTGGACTTTCGGGTGGCATTGATTCCGCGCTAGTTGCAGTGATTGCAGTTGATGCCCTTGGTCCGCAGGCTGTCCACGCGATCGCCTTACCGAGTCGTTATTCCTCAACTCACTCGCTAGAGGATGCGCTGGCGTTAGCGTTAAACACCGGATTGAACTATCGAGTGATTTCGATCGAGCCTATGGTTACTGCCTATTTGAACTCGATAAATCTTGATGGGTTAGCGGAAGAGAATTTGCAAGCGCGAGTTCGCGGTACCACCTTGATGGGGCTATCGAATCAAGAGGGTCATTTAATTTTGGCAACCGGAAATAAATCTGAGTTAGCGGTTGGGTACTCCACTCTTTATGGCGACGCAGTTGGCGGCTTTGCTCCGATTAAAGATATCTTTAAAGTAGATGTTTGGAACCTCGCTAAATGGCGAAATGATCAAGCGATTAAACGCGGTGAAACCCCACCGATTCCAACTAACTCAATTTCGAAAGAACCGAGCGCCGAACTTCGTCCGGGACAGAAAGATTCTGATTCGCTCCCGGAATACCCAATCCTCGACCAAATTCTCGCAATCTATATTGAGAAAGCTGGCAGCGTGGATGCAATCGTTGCGGCTGGATTCGATCGGGCTTTAGCGGAGAAAGTAATCTTGATGGTCGATCGCGCAGAATTTAAACGACGCCAATATCCACCTGGGCCAAAAGTTACTTCGTTAGCATTTGGAAAAGACCGCAGATTGCCGATGACTTCGCATTGGCGGGAATCTCGTTAACTTGCGAATCGTTCGCAAGTTGCTGATATAAAAACCTTCGCTAAAATTATGCCATGTTGAAAATCGTTACGTGGTTCTTTACTCGCCGCATTGTGATCGATCTTCATCGCGCTAATTCTTGCGCTTGCTAATTTCTTAGATTTGCCAACCTGGTGGTTGCGCACCGTTATCTCAAAGCTCTCCGCATACTTAAATTAAAATCCCAAAATCCTAAAATTCTAGAATTGGAAAATCATGAAGGTTTACAACGACATTACAGAAATATATGGAAACACCCCACTAGTAAGACTTAATCGCATGATGGATGGGGCCGCAGCTACCGTTTATGCGAAGTTGGAATTTTATAATCCAACCAGCACTGTGAAAGATCGGCTTGCAATTGCGATGGTTGATGCTGCCGAAAAGAGCGGTGCGTTAAAGCCAGGCGGCACAATTGTTGAGGCGACATCCGGCAATACCGGAATAGCGCTAGCAATGGTCGGTGCAGCGCGTGGCTACAAAACCATTTTGACGATGCCAGATTCGATGTCGAAAGAGCGACGTACCTTATTAAAGGCTTTTGGCGCGGAGTTGGTTTTAACGCCAGCAAAAGATGGAATGCGCGGTGCGGTCGCCAAATCGGAAGAACTTGGCGCAAACGGTGCAGTATTAGTAAGACAATTTGAGAACGAAGCTGGTCCAGAGATTCACCGAAAAACAACGGGCACTGAAATTTGGCGCGACCTTGATGGCAAGGTAGATGCGGTCGTTGCGGGAATTGGAACTGGCGGCACGATAACTGGGGTTGGCCAATATCTGCGTGAGAAAAATCCAGATATCAAAATATTCGCAGTCGAACCATTTGCTTCGCCAATTTTAAATGGCGGCGCACCTGGTGGGCATCCGATTCAAGGAATTGGGCCGAACTTCATTCCGCAAGTATTAGATACCAAAATTTATAACGAAGTCTTAGATGCCACGGCTGACGATGCTGTGAAATATGCGCGCCGCGCTGCAACCGAAGAAGGAATTTTAGCTGGCATATCTTCGGGGGCTGCGCTTTGGGCAACATCTGAAATAGCAAAACGTCCAGAATTTGCCGGTAAAACTATTGTGGTAATAATTCCATCATTTGGCGAGCGTTACCTTTCTACAATTCTTTATCAAGATTTAATGGATGCGCAATGAGATTTCTAAAGAATGTTATTGAAGATATTGATGTTGCGTTAACTCGCGACCCGGCAGCGCGTAATCGAGTAGAGGTGGCGCTTGCATATCCAGGCGTGCATGCACTTTGGGCGCATCGTGTTTCACATTTTCTCTGGAACCACCGACTCAAATTAATCGCACGCGTTCTATCTAATTGGTCAAGAAGTGCAACCGGAATTGAGATTCATCCTGGTGCAAAAATTGGGCGACGATTTTTTATTGATCACGGCATGGGCGTTGTAATCGGGGAGAGTGCCATCATCGGTGATGATGTAATGCTTTATCACGATGTAACGATCGGAGCCCGTGGTTATGATTTGGGTAAGCGCCACCCAACCTTGAAAAACGATGTAATTGTTGGAGCTGGCGCAAGAATCCTTGGCAATATAACGATCGGCGAACATGCGGTAATTAGCGCTAATTCGGTGATCTTGAAGGATGTAGCCGCTCGTAGCGAGCGGGATGCTTCCGAACTTTTTATGATTTAACATGGTTGTAACGCGGCTTTGGCATTATGGCTGCCATGTCCCCAGCAGATAGCCAACTCCAAAAGCAAGAAGAGTTTGTAATTAGAACTCTGGAAGAGCGCAACATTAGATTTGTCCGGCTTTGGTTTACCGATGTACTCGGTTTCTTGAAATCTGTTGCGATTGCGCCACCAGAGTTAGAGAATGCTTTTGCAGAGGGTATTGGATTTGATGGTTCCGCAATTGAAGGTTTTGCGCGAATTACTGAAGCGGATATGTTGGCAAAACCAGATTCTGCAACTTTCTCAATTCTGCCATGGCGAACTGAAGCACCTGGAGCGGCTCGAATGTTCTGCGATATCGCGATGCCAGATGGCACACCATCGCCGGCAGATCCTCGTAACGTACTTCGCCGAACCTTAAATAAAGCAGCAGAAATGGGTTACACCTGTTACACCCATCCGGAAATTGAATTCTTCTTATTTAAATCTGCTCCCGTAAAAGGTGAAGCCCCAATTCCTGTAGATCAGGGTGGATATTTTGATCACACACCTGCTGTAGTTGGTCATGATTTCCGACGTCAGGCAATTACATTATTAGAGGAGATGGGCATTTCCGTTGAATTTAGCCATCATGAAGGCGGCCCTGGTCAACAGGAAATTGATTTGCGCGATGCCGATGCGCTAACAACTGCAGATAACATAATGACTTTCCGTCATGTCATTAAAGAAGTTGCGCTAGATCAAGATTTCTATGCATCATTTATTCCAAAACCATTTACCGACCATCCGGGAAGTGGAATGCATACTCACGTTTCGCTTTTTAAAGGTGAAGAGAATGCCTTTTACGATGCAAAAGCTGAATTCAATTTATCTAACGTTGGCCGATCGTTTATCGCTGGGATTTTGACCCATGCTGCTGAAATCACCGCCGTTACAAATCAATGGGTTAATTCTTATAAGCGATTACATGGTGGCGGTGAAGCGCCGGCACTAGTTAATTGGGGCCCAAGTGATCGCGGTGCGTTAGTTAGATTGCCTATGTACAAACCTGGGAAAGAGAACTCAACTCGAATTGAATTTAGATCACCAGATTCAGCATGTAATCCATACCTTGCGTTCGCGGTAATGATTGCAGCTGGCTTAAAAGGAATTGAGGGGAAGTACGAACTAAAAAGTTCTAGTGATTTAGTTTCACTCCCAACCAATTTGAATGAAGCAATTAAGGCAATGGAGAAGAGCGAATTAGTTCGAGAAACTTTAGGGGAGCACGTTTTTGAGTATTTTCTCCGCAATAAGCGGGCCGAATGGGCCGAGTATCGCCGCCAAGTAAGTGCCTATGAACTCGACCGATATTTGCCAGTCCTCTAGTTGCAACGATAACCTTTAGCCATGTTGCGCAGCGAGTTATTAATCGGATCCGTGCTTCTTCGCGGACTCCTCCTTCGCTGCCGCGACGGGGCCAAATAACCGGTCCCTCGTCGCGGGGTTTGGCTACGCCGGTAATAAACCCAACCCGCGAATGGAGCAAGAAATGAATTTTCCGCCACAAAGCCCAAGTTCAATGCCAGTAAATCGTTATTCAAGTTTTATCCCGGTAGATCTAAAAGATCGTACTTGGCCAACAAAACAGATGAAGTACGCACCGCAATGGTGTTCGGTTGATCTGCGCGATGGCAATCAAGCGTTAATTGATCCAATGGATGCCAGCCGTAAATTGGCGATGTTCACGCTGTTAGTGAAGATGGGTTACAAAGAGATTGAAGTTGGTTTTCCGTCAGCAAGTCAGACTGATTTTGATTTTGTACGAAAAATTATTGATGATGGTCTAATTCCTGATGATGTAACGATTCAAGTATTAACCCAAGCTCGCGATCAATTAATTCGCCGTACCTATGAATCGATCAAAGGCGCTAAACAAGCGGTAGTTCATCTTTATAACTCAACTTCAACTTTGCAGCGCCGAGTAGTTTTTGGCCAAGATAAAGAAGGCATTAAGAAGATTGCAACTGATGGCGCAAAACTATGCCTTGAATTACGAAATACAGTTCCAGGAACTTTAGTTTCTTTTGAATACTCACCAGAATCTTTTACCGGTACCGAGTTAGATTTTGCGCTCGAAGTTTGCAATGCGGTAAATGATATTTGGCAGCCAACCCCTACTTGGAAATCAATTATAAATTTACCTGCGACCGTCGAAATGGCTACCCCAAATGTTTACGCAGATTCGATCGAATGGATGCATCGAAACCTTAAATATCGTGACAGCGTAGTTTTAAGTTTGCATCCGCATAATGATCGCGGCACTGGTGTTGCAGCAGCAGAACTCGGTTACCTTGCAGGTGCAGATCGAATCGAAGGTACGTTATTTGGAAATGGTGAGCGGACCGGAAACGTCTGTTTAGTGACGTTGGGCTTAAATTTAATGAGCCACGGCATTGACCCGATGATTGATTTCGCTAATATTCCGGAGATTCGCAGAACTGTTGAATATTGCAACCAACTGCGCGTGCCAGAACGTCATCCATACGGAGGCGATTTAGTTTTCACCGCATTCTCCGGTTCGCATCAAGATGCGATTAAAAAAGGTTTGGAACATTTAGAAGTTGATGCCGCTAAGGCTGGCAAAAAGATTGATGAATTTACTTGGGCGGTGCCATATTTACCAATCGATCCAAAAGATATTGGGCGAACTTATGAAGCCGTTATTAGAGTTAACAGCCAATCCGGTAAAGGTGGCGTTGCATACGTAATGAAGAGTGAACATCAACTCGACTTACCGCGTCGCTTGCAAATTGAATTTAGCCAAGTTATCCAAGCCAAGACCGATAACGAAGGTGGCGAAGTTCTAGCAGATGCGATGTGGAATATTTTCGTTGATGAATACTTACCAAGTGATGATAACCGTTGGGGAAGATTTAGAATCCAATCCCTAACTCAAACTTCTTCACCAGAAAAAGGTAATGAACTAACGGTAAATATTTTAGATTCTGGGAAACTATTGACTTTAACTGGCCAAGGAAATGGTCCAATTTCTGCTTTCTGCCACTTAATGCAGACACATGGCGTAGATGTCCAGGTTGCGGATTACTATGAACATGCGATGTCTGCTGGTGGGGATGCCAACGCTGCTGCATATTTAGAGTGCACCATCAGCGGCGGCACCTATTGGGGAGTTGGGATTGACCCAAGCACCACAACTGCATCACTTAAAGCCGTTGTGTCGGCGGTAAATCGAGCACTTCGCTAGTTCTAATCGTTACGGTGTGCCCGTGGCGCTCTATCGAGATCATGCGGTTATTTTGCGCACGCAAAAATTGGGTGAAGCTGATCGCATCATTACCTTATTCACCAAAGAGCATGGTCGAGTTCGCGCCGTTGCGAAAGGTGTTCGGCGCACAAAATCTAAATTTGGTGCTCGATTAGAGCCAGGAAGTCATATAGATATTCAGTTATATACCGGAAAAACTTTTGACATAGTTACCCAAGTTGAGAGTATCGAAAATTACGGTGACACCATTTCCCAGGATTATCAAAAGTGGACAATTGCCAGCGCGATATTGGAAGCGGCGGAACGATTTACCAATAACGAACATGAGCCTGCGCTACAGCAATTTTTATTAGTAGTTGGTTCGCTAAAAGCGTTAGCCCACGAATCACAT
>Ga0114973_10003852_pt1 | contig 10515 bp, 8 predicted proteins | sample M_140807_MF_Meta_FD_87025 | JGI IMG/M metagenome (GOLD analysis project Ga0114973, IMG submission 87025) | Freshwater microbial communities from Lake Montjoie, Canada to study carbon cycling - M_140807_MF_MetaG | ecosystem: Environmental > Aquatic > Freshwater > Lake | place: Lake Montjoie... | reverse complement strand
GCTCACGTCGACCACGAGCATGACGGTCAACTCGCGCTCCTCGGTGAATTTTTTGACGAAGGGCGCGTTCATGCGCGCGGTCACGTTCCAATCGATCGAACGGATCTCGTCGCCCGGATTGTATTCCCGCACCTCCTCGAAGTTCATACCCCGGCCCTTGAAAACGCTGTGGTAGGAACCGGCGAACATCGCATCGACCAGCCGCCGCGTGCGCAGTTCGAGCCGACGGATTTTTTTGAGGATCTCGCGCGTGTCCTTCATGAAGGAGAAGTTTTCAGTGTTCAGCTTTCAGTCATTGGTTCAGCGCACGGAATCTCTGAAGACTCGCTGAACACTGAACCACTGAAATCTGAACACACCTCACGGCACCGGCAGCCCGGCGAAGATACGCTCGATGATCTGCTCGCTGGTCATTTCCTCAGCCTCCGCTTCGTAGCTGACGGCGATGCGGTGGCGCAGCACGTCGGGGCCGACGGATTTGACATCCTGCGGGGTGACATATCCGCGGCCGTTGAGGAAGGCGTGGGCCTTGGCGGCCAGCGTGAGGTAGATGGTCGCGCGCGGCGAGGCGCCGTAGCGGATCATGCCGTCGAGATTGAGCCCGTGCGACTGCGGTTCGCGGCTGGCCCACACCAGGTCGACGATGTAGTCCTTCACGCGATCGTCGACGTAGATCTCGTTGACGAGATTGCGCGAGGCGATGATGTCCTCCGGGCGCACCAGCGCGTTGACCTCGAGCTTGGGTGCGGACGTCGACATGGCGTCGAGAATCGAGCGTTCCTCGGTGCGCGTGGGATAGCCGACGTGCACCTTGAACATAAAGCGGTCGAGCTGCGCCTCGGGCAACTGGTAAGTGCCCTCCTGCTCGAGCGGGTTCTGCGTGGCGAGCACGAGGAACGGATCGGGCAGTTTGTAGGTCTTGTCGCTGATTGTGACTTGGCGTTCCTGCATGGCTTCGAGCAGCGCGCTCTGCACTTTGGCCGGCGCACGGTTAATTTCGTCCGCGAGGATGAGGTTGGAAAAAATCGGCCCGAGCTTCGTGGTGAACTCGCCATCACGCGGATTGTAAATCAACGTGCCGATGAGGTCCGCCGGCAACAAGTCCGGCGTGAATTGCAAGCGCTGGAATCCGGTGTGCAGGCACGAGGCCAGCGTGCGGACGGTCAGCGTCTTGGCCAACCCCGGCACGCCCTCGAGCAGGACGTGACCATTGGTGAGCAAGCCCATGACCAGCCGCTCGACGAGCAGTTTTTGGCCCACGACCACTTTGCCCACTTCTGAAAACAACGGTTGCACCCACTGGCTGTTCCGTTGCACCTCTTCGTTCAGTTCATGCGTAGTTCGACTCATAAAAACACGGATTAGAAAAGCGAAGGAAAACCGGGCCTGCCGGCGTCCTTCAGAAAAAACAGACAGCGGTGCCGCCCCCGGCGTTCATTACTGGCGGGGTCAAGGTGTGGGAATGACGTAATAATCGTCCCCCACCTCGTGGGCCTCGTAAACGGTGCGGTCGACCCAGACATTGAAAACGCGAGATTTGTCCGGCGTCTCGACCTTGAGCAGATATTCCCCGGCCACGTCCGCGCCGCGGAGTCCGCCCGCCCCGACCGTGATCTCGCGCGCCGGTTCGGGGGTGAATTCCTTGGCGACGATTTTGCCGGTGAAAGCCCCGGAGCTTTTCATCGTGCGGTCGAGCGAAAGCGTGCCCAGGGCAATCGCCGCGAGGATAACCAACGCGACGAGAATACCCGTCCAAAGGATGCGCTTGCGCTGCGGATCGACGTAGACCTTCGGTTCCATGCCCAAGGCAATTACGCGCGATCCGCCGGCTCTGCACGCCCAAACAGTCGAGCCACGGCTTCATCCGCCGCCTCGACCGCCTCTTGGCCGGTCGGCTTGAGCACGCAAAAATGGCCCATTTTCCGCCCCGCACGCACTTCACTTTTCCCGTAAAGATGCAGCTTTACGTCGGGATCGGAGAGCAGGGCGGGCCAATCGGGTTCGCCATTTTGCCACGCATCGCCCAGCAGGTTCACCATGACAACCGGCGACATGAGCCGCGGGGAGCCGAGCGGCAACCCGCACACCGAGCGCAGTTGCTGCTCGAACTGGCTTGTCGCGCAGGCGTCGAAGCTGAAGTGCCCCGAATTGTGCGGGCGCGGCGCCAGTTCGTTGACCAGCAGCGTTCCGTCGCGGCGCACGAAAAACTCCACGGCGAGCACGCCGACCACATCGAGGGCGCGGGCGATGCGCACCGCGAGCAGTTCCGCCTCGCGCGCCACGGAGGGATCGATGCGCGCCGGCACGACCGAGCGGTGAAGGATATGGTTGCGGTGCAGGTTCTCGGACGGCGGGAAACACTCCACGCGACCCGACTCGTCGCGCGCGCAGACCACGGAAAGCTCGCAGCGGAAGTCGACCCACTCCTCGAGCACGGCGCGCGGCGCGTCCAGGGCGGCCCACGCCTCGGAGGCGTCCACCGCACTGCCGATTTTCGACTGCCCTCTCCCGTCGTAACCGAAGTCCGCCGTTTTCATCACGCAGGGGAAACCCATCGCGGCCGCTTCGGCAGCGGCCTCCGCCGCGGATTCCACTGTGCGGTGCGCCGCCACGGGAAATCCGTGGCGCCCGAGGAATTCTTTTTCGCGCGCCCGGTTCTGGCAGATGTGGAGGACCCCGGGCCGCGGGCGGACCGGACAGACCCGCGCCACGCGCTCGAGCGATGCGGAGGGAATGTTCTCGAACTCAAAAGTGATCACATCCACGCCCCGCGCGAATTCCTCCAGCTTTTCCAGATCGTCGTAGGGCGCGGCAATCTCCTTGTCGCTGATTTGTCCCGCGGGGCTGTCCGGCGACGGTTCAAAGGTGTGCACGCGGTAGCCCATGCGCCGCGCGGCGATGGCGAACATGCGCCCCAACTGGCCGCCCCCGATCAACCCGACCGTGCCTCCCGGCAGCACGGGACGAAAGCCTTCCGCCGGGGTGCGCGGAACGTTAGCTTGGTTGGCTGTTGTCATGGATTACGCGGTTTATCTGACTGTCCTCGCCCTGCTTGCCGTCCTGGAGCGGTTGCCTTTGGGAATGGTCTTCCGTCTGGGCGGCCTGCTCGGGCTGGCGGCATGGGCCATCTTGCCAGAATACCGCAAAGTCGCACGCCGTAATCTGCGCATCGCCCTCGGTCCAGGGGCCGAGGAAAGGGAAATCCGCCGTCTCGTCCGCCAACATTTCCGCAACCTCGGTTCGAATCTGCTCAGCGTCCCGCGCCTGGCCAAGATGCCCGAGGACGCGGTGCAATCGCGCGTCGAGATGCTCGGCTTCCACCATCTGCGCGGCGCGCTCGATCGCGGCAAGGGCGTGGTCATGGCCATCAACCACATCGGCAACTGGGAACTTTATGCGCAGCTCATCGGCCGCGTGCGAGACGTGAAAGTCGGCGCGGTTTTCCAGTCGCAGAGCAACAAATACCTGAACCGTTTGATCGACCGCAACCGGCGGCGGCTCGGACTGCACACCTTCGACCGGAAGAAGGGTTACCTCGGTGCGGTCGATCTCATCGAAGGCGGCGGAATCCTCGCCGTGCTGATCGACCAGCACGCGGGCGAAAGCGGGATCTGGACGTCTTTGTTCGGCAAGTTGGCCTCCACCTCGCCGCTCGCCGCGATTTTATCCGACCGCACGGGCGCGCCCCTTATTTCCGTCTCCATCCACACGGTCGGAACGGCACGCTGGCGATGCACCATCGAGGCGCCGGTCGAACCGTGGGGCAAGACGGTCGAGGAGCTGACCGCTCAACTCAACCGCATCCTCGAGGAGCAGATCACCGCTTCCCTCCCCGACTGGTTCTGGCTGCACAACCGGTGGAAGACGATGTATCCGCGTTTCCTCGGCCGAAAGTGGAAGCGCGGCTGTCATGTCCCGCCCGGCGGGGCAGCCTTGCAGCCCTTCGAACTCCTCATCCGCTCGAGCAACTGGCTGGGCGACGCGGTCATGGGCATTCCCGCCGTCGAAGCGTGCAAAGCAGGACGTCCCGATGTGCGCATCACCATGCTCACACCGGAGAAACTCGCGCCGCTCTGGCGCCGCGTCTCCGCGGTGGACGAAGTGATCGGTATCAAGCCGGGAGAATCGCCGCGTCAATTGGCGCAGCGCATCGGCCGCAAATTCGATGCGGCCATTCTTTTTCCGAATTCGTTGCGCTCCGCGCTGGAGGCGCGCGCACTGGGCATCGACCGCATCGTCGGTTATCCGGGCCACTGGCGCCGCCGGTTGCTCCACCAGTGCCCACGCTTCTCGCCCGCCTCGGGCGGACACCAGGCCGACAGGTTTCTGCGTTTGGTCGAATATTGCGGGGCACCCGTGCCGCCGGCCGGCGCATCGTTTCCCCGCCGGGCCTCCGTTCCATCCGGATGGCCTCCGCGCATCGGTGTCTGCCCCGGTGCGGAATACGGACCGGCCAAACGTTGGCCGGCGGAACGCTTCTCCGCGGCGATGCAGGAACTGCAGCGCACAACGCCGTGCGAATGGATCATTTTCGGCGTGGGCGGTGACGCACCCGCCGCGCGGGAAATCGAAAACAGGTGCGGCTTCCCCGTGCACAATGTCGCCGGGAAAACGACGTTGGACGGGCTCATGGACGAATTGTCGGCCTGCGACGCCTTGCTGACCAACGACACGGGCACGATGCACCTTGCCGCTTTTCTCGGCGTCCCGACCGTCGCGATCTTCGGCTCGACCGAGCCCGCCCTCACCGCGCCGCTCGGCGACTTTCACCGCGTGCTGCGCCACAAGGTGGAGTGCAGCCCGTGCTTCAAGCGCGAGTGTCCGATCGACTTCCGATGCATGACAAGCATCGAACCGGCGGAAGCGGCCGCCTCGCTGCGCGAAGTGCTGGGTTATGCATGAATGGAGTGCGGCCTCGCCCATGAATTTGCGTCGTGGAAAACGCAACTGACCTGTTTCCATCCGACGGGACCAAGGCCCGCGCCGCGCGCCCCTAGCGCTTGAGGATCGCGTAGGTCTTTTTGCCGTCGCGCTCGATCATGAGCACCGCCGCCTCATCCGGCCGGAATTTTTCCATGGCCCGGACGAAGGAAGCCTCGTCATCCACCGCATCGGCCCCGACGCCCGTGATGAGGTCGCCCGGTTCCACACCGGCCACGGCACCGGGGCTGCCGGGATCCACTTCGGTCACGCGGGCACCGGAAGCCGTTGTCTTGTCACCCGATCGGTCCGTTTCGACTTTTTCCATCCCCAGTCCCCACAATGCGGCACCGCTTCCGCCGTCGTTATCGTCCTGCACGCGCGGCGTGGGAGCGGGTTTCGGACGGCGCCCGAAAGGCGATCCGGGCAATTCTCCCGTGGTCACGCCGATCTGCCGGAAGGAACCATCCCGCGCACCGCGCCGCCAGATTTTCAGATCGACTTTCTGTCCGACTTTTTTGCGCAGGATTTCTCTCTGCAATTCGCGCGCCGTTTCGACCCCCGTGCCATCCACCGAAACAATCACGTCCGCGGGCCGCAGTTCGCTGCGCGAAGCGGGTGCATCGGGTTCGATCGTTTTGACCAGAACCCCTTTCTCGATGCCCATCAATTCCTGCAACGCCGCCTCCTCGCCGAGCGTGGTGATGCGCACGCCGAGCCACGGACGCACCACGCGTCCGTTGTCGATGAGCGCGTCGCTGACTTCGCGCGCAAGCCGGGATGGAATGGCGAAACTCAGGCCGCGGCTCAGGCCGTTGATCAATGTGTTCACGCCGATGACGCGTCCGTCGAGGTCGCAGAGCGGCCCGCCGCTATTGCCGGGATTGATCGCCGCGTCGGTCTGCAGGTAATCCTCGTAAACGGTGTCCGTCAAATTGCTGCGACCCTTGGCGCTGAGCACGCCGACGGTGAGGGTGTAATCCAATTCGAAAGGCGCGCCGATGCCGCAGACGAATTCGCCGATTTTTGCTTTGTCGCTGTCGCCCCATTCGATGGCCGGAAGACCTTTGGCGTCAGCTTTGAGCACGGCGATATCGGTCTTGTCATCGACCCCGACGATGGTGAGCGGGAGGCGAGTGCCGTCCTGACGCCGCGCGATGACTCCGTTCTGCGGATCGGCACCCTCGACGACATGCGCATTGGTCAGGATGTAACCGTCCTCGCGGATGATGAACCCAGACCCCTCGCTTTCCTCGAGGCGCGGCTGCTGATCCGGTTCCTGCTGCCCCTGGAAGAGGAGATCCCATGCCACGGGGTCATCCGGCGCCGAGCCCCCCCGCTTGGCCACCTCCAGCACAACGACGCTCGGCGCCACCGTGTCGTAGACGCCGGAAAAAGCGTTGCCCAGGGCCCGCATCGAGGCCTTGGGTGCCGCCTCCTCCGCTCTCGCGGGGCAGGCAAGAGCGGCCAGCACCAGAAGGAGGCCGAAGGAAAAACGCATAAACCTCACTCTATCACAGAGGAGGGGCCGGGCAAAGGAGGGCGCGCGTTTCTCTTGCACTCGGGCCGCGCGGCCCCAGAATCAACTGCCCGTTTATGGATCTGTCCGATCCCAAATTTTTCATCAACCGCGAGTTGAGCTGGCTGGAATTCAACCAGCGCGTGCTCGATCAGGCCAAGGATCCGTCCGTCCCCCTGCTCGAGCGGCTCAAGTTCCTCTGCATTGTTTCGTCGAACCTCGATGAATTCTTCGAGGTCCGCGTGGCCGGCCTCAAGCAGGTGCAATCGGCCGGTGCGGCGGAAAGCGGGCCGGACGGCATGACCGCCGCTCAGCAACTCGCCGCGATTTCCAAGCGCGCCCGCCGCATGGTCGACGACCAATACGCCTGCTGGCGGGAGGAGATTCGTCCGCAACTGGCGGAAAAGGGCCTGCACTTCCACCGCTACGCCGATGTCGGCCCGGAGGCGCGCCGCCATTTCGAGGAATATTTCGAACGCGAGGTTTTCCCCGTGCTCACCCCGCTGGCCATCGACCCGGCGCATCCTTTCCCGCAACTCCTCAACAAAAGCCTCAACATCATCGTCGAGTTGGAGGGCACGGATCTCAGCACCGATCTCGCGGTCGTGCAAATCCCGCGCATTCTTCCGCGCGTGCTGCCGTTTCCCGAGGAATTCGGCGGCGAAGGCCAGCATTTCATCTTCCTGGCCAACCTCATCCAAGAGCATGTCGGCCGGCTTTTCCACGGCATGAAGGTGCGCGGCGCCCACGTTTTCAGGATCACCCGCAACAGCAACCTCTACGTCGACGAAGAAGAGGCACGCAATCTCCTGCGCGCCATCGAGGACGAGCTGCGCAAGTTGAACCGCGGCAATGCGGTTCGCATCGAGGTCCCGCAGGACTGCCCGCCCGAAATCACCGCCCGCCTCTGCGAAATTTTCAATCTGCAACCGGACGACGTCTACCGCGTGGACTTTCCGGTCAACATCCTGCGGCTCATGCCCATTGCCACGGAACTCGACCGACCGGACCTCAAATACAAACGCTTCTCGCCCGTCACGGTGGTCGGCCTCGGCGAGGAGCACGACATTTTCTTCCACATCCGCAAGGGCGACATCCTGCTCCATCACCCTTATGACAGTTTCCAGACCGTGCTCGATTTCATCGGGCAGGCTACGGAGGACCCGCAGACCTTGGCCATCAAGCAGACGCTCTACCGCACCAGTTCGGATTCGCCGCTTATTCCCCTGCTCATCGAGGCCTCGCGCCAAGGCAAGCAGGTTGTCGTGGCCATCGAGCTGAAAGCGCGCTTCGACGAGGCGGCCAACATCAAATGGGCCCGCCAATTGCGCGAGGCCGGCGTCGACGTGGTCTACGGCGTGGCCGGCCTCAAGACGCACGCCAAGATGGCCATGGTCGTGCGCAAGGAGTTCGACGGCATCCGCCGCTACGTCCACCTCGGCACCGGCAACTACCATCCGTCGACCGCGCGGCTGTACACCGATCTGAGCTATTTCACGGCCCGCCCGGAGATCACCGAGGACGTGGCCAACCTTTTCAACACGGTGACCGGCGTCTCGCAACTCCCGCCGCCGAACAAGCTGCTCGTCGCGCCCTGGCACCTGCACAAGGAGATCCTCGGCCTGATCGACAACGAAATCGCGAACGCGCGCGCCGGCCGGCCGGCCGGTATCTTCTCCAAGGTCAATGCCCTCGTGCAGGAGGAAATCATCCAGGCCCTCTACCGCGCGTCGAATGCCGGCGTGAAGGTGTGTCTGCTCGTGCGCGGCATCTGCGCGCTGCGTCCCGGCCTGCCCGGCGTGAGCGAAAACATCGAAGTGCGCAGCATCGTCGGACGCTTCCTCGAGCACAGCCGCATCTACCGCTTCGAGAACGGCGGTGACCCGCGCTACTACCTCGGCAGCGCCGACTGGATGGAGCGCAATTTCTTCCACCGCGTCGAGGCGGTTTTCCCCGTGGAGAGCAAAGGGATGAAAGACCACTTGCAGGAAATCATCGACTACTTCTGGCGCGACAATGTGAAGGTCGAAATCCTCCAACCCAACGGCACCTACCTCCCCGCACCGCGCGAGGGCGAACTCTGGGATGCCCAGGAGCAATTCCTCATCGAGGCCGCCCGCCGCAGGAAAAAACGCGCCGCCGCCGAGGCGGCTTAGCCCTCACCCCGCCCGGGGACCCCGGTGATGCCTTTTTGACAAAACAGGCATGGCGGACGAACGTTACCGCATGCGGCCACTTGTCGTCCTGCTTCTCCTCGCGACCGTCACCTTGGCCGAAGAATCCGCCGCCCCGACCGTAAGCGTTGTTTTGGTGGGCAAAGAGGGCAAGAATCTCCCCGCACAACAAATGGACAAAGTGATCAAAACCGACGCCGAATGGCGTGCTCAGCTCGGCGATGGAGAAGTTTACCAAGTGGCGCGCGGCAAAGGCACCGAGCGTCCTTTCTGCGGTGCGTTCCACGACCACAAAAAGGATGGCATCTATTACTGCGTCTGCTGCGACCTCCCGCTCTTCCGCTCCGATGCCAAATTCGATTCCGGCACAGGCTGGCCCAGCTTTTTTCAACCCGTTGCCCCCGAGAATGTTGTGACCGAAGCAGACCGCAGCCACGGCATGGTCCGGGAGGAAATTCTCTGCGCCCGCTGCGATGCGCATTTGGGGCATGTCTTCCACGACGGACCTCGTCCCACCGGCCTGCGCTATTGCGTGAACTCGGTTTCGCTCAAGTTCGTGCCGGACGAAAAAGAATGAAGCCCGGCATTATCGCACTGCTTCTCCTCGCGCACCTCGCCCACGCCGAATCCGAATCCATGAAAACTCAAACGGTAACTTTAGGCGGCGGGTGCTTCTGGTGCGTCGAAGCCGTCTACGAACGCATGCCTGGCATCATCTCGGTCATCTCGGGCTACGCCGGCGGACAGACCGAGAACCCGACCTATGACGACATTTGCACCGGCAAGACCGGCCACGCCGAAGTGGTGCAGATCGAATACGACCCCGAAAAAATCTCCTACGAAAAGATCATCGATCTTTTCTGGGAGGCGCACGATCCGACCGCGCTCAACCGCCAAGGCGCCGATACCGGAACGCAATACCGCTCGATCATCCTCACGCAGACCGAAGAGGAAGCGCGCATGGCCAAGGAATCAAAAGAGCGCGCCCAGGCGAAATTCAGATCACCCATCGTTACCGAGATTGTCCCGCTGGAGAAATTTTACCCGGCCGAGGATTACTATCAGGATTTCTACCGCGAGAACCCGATGCATCCCTACAACATGGCGGTCATCCGGCCGAAGTTGCAGAAGCTTGAGGAGAAGATGAAGTGACGAGTGACTTGTGACGGGTGACGAGAGGAGAGAGGGGCTGAAGGTGGGAAGGTTTGAAGGTGGAAAAGTGAACTGCAGTTCTGTTTCAAACCTCCCGTGTCTCCGTGTTCCCCGTGAGAGAAGTCTGAACCCGACGTCATCCTGATCATCTCACAAAGGCACAGAGAGCACGGAGTGAGGGACGGAATGCGAAGGTGGATCGCGCGCTCCGAGCGCGATTTCAAGAAAAGTGAGCCCGTAAACCCTTTTCAGTTCCCCGTGACTCCGTGAGAGACATTCTCAGAAATCCTTTGATCTCACAGCGGCACAAAGGCACGAAGAAGGCTTGAAGGTGCGCAGGTACAAAGGCGGGAAAGTAAACTGCAGCTTTGCTTCCAATCCCCGTGTCCCGATGTCTCCGTGACAAATCGGAACCCCACGGCAGCAAAGCTTAAGATACGACGAGCACGCGTTCGGGAAGATCGGCGAGTGCGCTCATGCCTTTGTCCATCGTAGCAACGCGGATATCTGCGACGATGGCCGTGTTCAGCAGCATGGCATCGGTTACTTGGCGATAACCGCGCACTTTCCGCCAAAGCCCGGAAAATCGCGGATCGGTCGGATCCGGCGTATCTCCCAATCGCACATACCCGGGCTGCGACCGAAGACGACGCAGAATCTCGAGCAAAGTATCGATCGTGGCCTGCCCCGCGATGAACGCCGGATTCAAGGACAACCGGACAAAGCCGGCTTCACTGATGGGACACACAG
>Ga0114973_10003847_pt1 | contig 10520 bp, 17 predicted proteins | sample M_140807_MF_Meta_FD_87025 | JGI IMG/M metagenome (GOLD analysis project Ga0114973, IMG submission 87025) | Freshwater microbial communities from Lake Montjoie, Canada to study carbon cycling - M_140807_MF_MetaG | ecosystem: Environmental > Aquatic > Freshwater > Lake | place: Lake Montjoie... | reverse complement strand
TATGCGTATCTTGTGTGGGCTTTGGCGTATCAGAAGGTGTATAATCCACACAGATTTTGGAAGGCGACGTTGAATCACTGTAAGTCGATGTACAGGCCGTGGGTTTATATTCAGGAAGCTAAGAAAGCTGGGCTGAAGATAGACATGGGGAGGCCGAAGTGGTATCTTCATGAGCAGTCTCTTAAGAAGCCTCAGTATCAGATGTGGCTATTTGAGCCGGACATTAAGGAGCAATATGATCGCTTCGGGTCATGGTTTAAAGATGTAATTCCGAATGGGCTGCATTTTCGGAGGGAAGGCGATTGGCTTGATTTTAGGGGTCTTGTGGCTTGCCACAGGAGGATGAAGGATATGACCTTTGTGACTATTGGGGACGGCACCGGGGTTTACTATGATATTATCTTAGATAAGTCAATAGATATGCACGGTGTTGATATAGTGCAGGGTGCTGGTGATATTAAGCATGATGGGTATAATGAAACTATTGTGGTCTATGGTTTCAGATTAGAGAAGGTCTGATATTGACGCCTACTTGATTGCTTGCCATTAATGACTGGTCAGAGTCATACAATCAAGAAGAGGAGTCACTAGTGTACATTGAACAGGCGAAAATCGCTAGCCAGCACAGATGCTTCAAAAAGGGTAAAAAATTCAGATTCAGAGACATAACGGTCATAGTAGGTGATCAGGGCTGTGGTAAATCAACATTATTGAAGGGGTTACAAGCCCAGGATAAATTTTTAGATCTGCAGCTAACTCCTCTAGGTTTAAAGGGAGTGAATTCATTTTATTTTGATTCGGAGCATATGAATCCCAGGACCAATGATCCAGCGCTATACTCCAAGGCCAACGGTGAGGATATTGGCATTGGCTATGTCGGGTCAATCATGTCTAGATTTAAGTCTCATGGTGAGGTTTTAAAAATGTATACGGTTGACTGTCTCAAGAAGGTGAAGGATAGTGTGATCTTGTTGGATGAGCCTGAGGCCGGTTTATCGTTAAGAAATCAGTTTAAAGTCTGGGATGAGGTCTCAAAGGCTAGTGAACGCAAGTGTCAGATAATAATAGCGACTCATTCTCTTGTTATTATCCAGGCTGCTGAGGATGTATTGTCTTTAGAGCATGTTAAGTGGATGAAGTCTGGTGATTTCATAAGCACCCAGAAGATTGGGGATGTACAGAGTGACAGATAAACAAGCCGAGCTTGAGGCCAAGATTGCCGAGCTTGAAGCCGAACTGTTGGACAGGCCAGTCGTTTGGGCGATTGAGCACATCAAAGAAAAAAGACTGGTAAAAAGATTCGGCGCGGTGACACTCTTTCAAACAAAAGAAGATGTCGAGGAGCATATACCTACCAGCTTTCTTTATCCTTTCGAATGGCAAGCTGTTATTTATAAGGGGGTAGCGAGATGGTTCGACAATTCCAGCCAAGAAGTCCAAAAAAAGGTGAAATATGATTCATCGATCTCTGTTTCGGGATGAACGAGCCCACCAAGAACGCAAGCTGACCGCAGAAGTCTCAGCCAAAAGACTAGCCGAACAGGCAGCATGGTGGGACAAAAACAAAGAATATCTTAAAGAAGCAGGGATAGATTTCTATATGCACAATAATACCGGATGCCAAGAAGTACGGCTAGAAAATCCGTCAATGGAACCAACAATGCCAGACTCAAAAAGCGATTCCTATACTGCGCTTGGGCTTACCACCCCCATGTCCAAATGTGAACCAGAACCTCCACACGATCCCCTCCAAACCAGCTTGGTACTCCAACAAGCCGTCATAGACTACGCGCAAGCAATCAAAAACGTCAAACAACTCACACAATCACTGGAAGAAGCCAAAAAAACGTTAAACCAACGGCACACCGAAACCATGAACATCATAAACACCCAATACTACAAATTCCAAGAATGGATTGAAGTCCAACGAAGTACAATCGAACCTTGACACCAAAGGCAATGGCTAATGATAAACACGACTAAAATCCAAGCCCAACTCGAACAATTGATCGACAACAACGATCTCGAAACGGTACTTTATGCTATAGTAGAAATTAGTCGAAAAAAAGCTGAGTGCACTCTGCCTAAGGACGACACATTAACTAGCCACAACTCAGCTCTTAATGAGCGCAGAGTATGGAACGATATAGCCAGCCATATCGAATTTCTCAGCGACCAACTCCCCCAACTTTTCCCCCGTCTCGAATCTGACACAAGAAGCGAACAATGAACCAAGAGAAACTATACAATTCAATACGCAACCTTGCCCTCCAGATAGAAAACCTTGCAGGGCTTTTGCAAAACGACATCACCAAAATGCTTAAGGACGGTGGGATAACGATAGAGGAGGTAAAAACCGCACGAGCCCAAGCCATAAAGAACATAAAAGAATTCCACGAACTAAGAGCGACAACACTAGAATTCCTAGACAACATAATCAAAAACCACGAAGCCCCCCAACAGGCCATGTCGGGCACCGGACTAAAGACCAAACACGAAATCTCATGGACAAGAAAAGTCATTAACAAAACACATGAAACGAACCACTTCGAAATAACCCTATACGACCAAGACAGCGACAGCCAACTAGCAATCACCACATTCAGCGTCACCCTAGAAATCGACCAGAACGATGACATAAAGTACACCGGACCAGCATACTTTAGAAAACCCACGATGTTCGTATACGAAAACGCACTTCCCAAGGCCGTAGAAGACAACTGGATAACCTGCAGACGATGCGGCAAACGAGACCAAACCATCAAACGCAACGAGTGTGATTACTGCTACAATAAATCAATGAACGGAATGTAATATGAACACGCCTAAACTCAGCTGCGGCAAATTCCTAGGATACAGAATACAAAGCCACGGAGACTTTGAAATATACCTAGGATGTATACAAGGAATAATGGAAGCTGACCTAAACGACATAATCAACTTCGCTGACAGCGCCGACCCAGAAATGTGTGTTATCTACATATACGTTGCAGATAGCGACGAACCAGAACTCATATACCACCGCGCCGTCAACAGATGGGAACACCATAGGCCAACAATATGAAAAAGCACATACTCTCCTACCAAGACAAAATGGACCTCAGCGGGACATTTTTCAGTCACCCGCCGAGAGATAACCTAAAATCAATCAAGCTAAGGAACTTTCTGCTCGAAGTTGGCTACTTTGACACAGCCTCATCATCCAATAGCACTACGGTATACTGCGAGGATGAACACACACAAGATATCAAAACATTTATTGACGACCCTGATATAACCCCTCAACAGCGAGAAATACTGTTAAGACTTATGGACAAGGGCCATTAAAATTCCATCTCAATAGCGACCTTCAAAAGTCTTGCCAGCAGACCATCATCAATCATAACAAATCTCTTAGAATTCATCAATATGCTAAGGCTATAACTAAAACTAGAACTCTTCTGAGTGATTATTAACGCAACAAGATAAACGGCCTGACTAGCTTCGGCAGTAGACAGACCAGCAACGCCACGCTGAATTATTTGCTTGCACATAGCTACTACTTCAGGATATCCCTTCAGCGACTTATTTTGAGGCGTTATTCGCTTATCACCATACCACATCCTAGCCAAATTATACGCGCCACCAGTTGGCCCAAAAGTGTCACGCAACACCTCTTGCAATAACGAATCATCCACAGTGCCCGGCGTAGCCTTATTCGAAGGAGCGGATGCAGATGGAGCTGGTGCCGAAGTAACCGGTGCCGAAGTAACCGGTGCTGGAGGAGCTGGTGCTGGAGGATTTGGAGAATTCCCAAACCCCTGGGACTCATTCCGCTTTCTAGAATCCTTATAAGAAGAGAGCCTATCCTGTAGCGACCTGTTCATGGCTTCCTTAGGATCATCCAAAATGTTCATTAGCTTTAGGAAGAACTTATTCTGACTCTTATCAATACTACCATCGCGAGTCCTGAAAAGATTCAAGCCGACCTTTGCTTCATCAGATAACTTCTTGATTCTTGTGTACAGATGATACAGATTCTCCTGATAAAGCAATAGTGTCGACTCATTAACCCTACCTTTATATTTTGAAATCAGTTTATCAAACTCTCTCGACGTATAGTCGCCGATTTGACCCCTCTTAATGATATTCTTAACAGCAGAATTAAACTCATCTGGAAGTTCTTTAGCTATAGTACCGAACTGATTCAACGATGCGTCTAACTCCAACGGGTCGATTGAATAATATTCAGAGCCTTTTTTATCGTTTTTATCACGAGTTCTATGTGGCAAATGAGCTTTAGGATCAAAAGCATGTGTAAGTTCATGTATAAAGATTGATTTATATTCTGTATCCGATATGCCTGGCCTCGTGTATATCTTAATCTCACCTCTTGCCAACACACCTTCCTGTGCCAGCTTTATATCTAACATTCTTATCGCATCATCTAGATTATCCGCATCAATCCTAAAGCCAGCAATAGTACGTATGATCATATCCACAAAGCTCTCATTCGATCCGCTCTTGTCTATCAAGGTATCGACATATCTCTGTACAATTTTTAGCCATGACGCAGGAGCACCATACCTCTTCAACTTATTCATCAAACCCTTCTTAAGCGCGCTGATCTTCTCCGTATCGCCCATAGCTTTCGATAACCTATCATAAAAATCCCGAAATATAGCGTCAGGATTAATGAATCTCTCGACCTTTATAATACCGTGATTGACTGGCTCGGAGAGTGCGTGACTAGTCGTTCTCGAATACACCGCGCCTTCATCTTCGCCTTCATGCTTCTTGACTGTCACTCTCATCTTAATATCACCCTGAGGCTCATAATTCTTATAACTAACAGACTTACCAGTTATAAAAAGCTCCTGAGTACGACCAGTCCTCTGAACCTGTTTAATAGCATCAAGGACCTTCGGCCATGCAGCCTTAAAATCTTCAGAAATAGATGGAGTCTTGGCCTCTAACAAATATTCATAAGCCTTAGTAAAACAATGAATACCCTTGGTACGCGATTCAAGTCTAATCACATCGCGTCTATTAAAGCCAGCCATATAGCAGCTCCCTACAGAATTGATTTATAATATAAATTTTATTGCCTAAATAATATAATTGACGCCAACCCAGGTGCTTGCCAAAGAGTCGTATGAAACAGATATTCGTCACCAGCGACACGCATTTTGGGCATGAGAAAATGCTCACATATCTTAAAGCCGACGGCTCAGCCGCCAGGCCAGAATTTAAAACATCCAAAGATATGGATGATTTCATGGTCGAACAATGGAACAGTGTGGTCCGACCATGCGACAAAGTCTATCACCTAGGCGACGTAGCGATAGGTGCAAAAAACATACACACCCTAGGAAAGCTAAATGGCGACAAAGTCTTGATTCGTGGTAATCACGACACAGAAAGGATATCGCTGTATCGCAGGTACTTTAGAGACATAAGGGCTGTACATGTCCATGAGGGAGCCGTAATGTCACATATCCCCATTCATCCTGATTGTATTGGTCGTTTCATCTTTAACATCCATGGTCATACACATTACAATCATGTGATGCGTGATGGAGCCAGGGATTTTAGGTATGTGAACGTATGTGTTGAACATACTGGATATCGCCCTGTGCTTTTGAATTGGGTGCTTGAGGAAGCCAGAAAAGGGCTAGAGAAATGATAATAAGGAGATATGAGCATGCCAGTAGAAGACAAGTATACTATCACGCCCGATATGATCCCAAAGGATTTTATAGATGATTGGCTGAATGACTCCGTTAGCGATAATTGGCCTGAGTTCATAGCCCGTAGACTGAATGCTGCAATTAGATTTAGTCTTGTTGCATCTAAAATGCAGTTTGATGATGCTGTAGAACAAGACTATTGCACTATTTGTGGCAAGGCACTCGATGAATACAAGCCCATAGAGAAGGCAGAAGTAGTCGCCAAGAATGTTCGGTTGAATTATATGGAGCGTGGCACTGAAGATGTATCTTATCACGAATCAGTCATGAGTGCGGCTATAGCTGCTTACTGGGCTATAGAGGACAACACATTCATGCCGGTCTCGATAGAAGAGAATGGCGTTGTGATTTGGGAAAACCGTGGTGATAACGCACAATTTGAGCTGTGGGCAATCGGCTTTATCGCAATAACGGCAAAGTTTAACGGTGGAATCTCTAGCAGGAATGAATGAAACATGTCAGAATTAGAATTCGTAGTGCGCAATGAGCCGAATGATGTCAGTGTACAAATCAGGATTCAGAAGATAGGCAATGGGTATGTAGTGAAAACCGGCATGTCGCCTGTTTATTACCCTACTATAGAAGAAGCAGCGCAGGCTATTAAAGATGGCCTGGTTTTTAGCTTTAATCTAGATCCAGACGATATTGACCACTATAACCCAGTTCAGAGGGTTAATTTTCAAAGGAGAACAAAATGACCAAATCGCAGATCATTTTAGCTTTCGAAATGGAGGGAGAACCAGTGTCAAATGAATGTGCGGCTGAATTGTCCGCCGCGAATTGCTGCACTTTAGCGGATGTTGAGGGGCAATTAACTTTGCTCATCAACGATAATGGGGTCCGTATTATGGCTATGCATGAGGCAAACCCGAATGCGATGAATATTGCTGACCGCATTATTGACGGCGACGAGTTTAAATATTACGGGGCCTAATCATGGGACAATCCAGCAAGTATGGCCCTCTGAAGAGAGGTGACGTTCGTGCCGACGGCAAAATCTTCTACGCATATAGCGGCGGCAGACAACTATGGTATGATGAGAAGAGATTTAATGAAAAAGTGAAGATTTGCAAAGATTACGAGGCTAGAGATATAGAGCTTTTTAATACGAAGGAGCATCCGCCGCTTTGGTATTATGATTTTCATAAGAAACTATATTATGTTGGCAGGACAAGTTGCAAAGAACGATGGGTAGAGTACAATGAATATCTTCTGATTAGAAAAAAAAGAGAAGTAGCACGTAAGAGACATAAAGCTAGATGCGCGAAGTTTAAAATTGAACCGTATAATTTCGGGGACCCGCATCCTAGTGATCCTGGATTATTTTTTGCGTATTACACCCACAATCGTCCGTGCTGGAAGGATCTCGAAGGATTAACCAAATTCATCGAAGCTCGTAAAGAGTCGGCTGGGAGGAGCACAAGAAAAATCAGAATACGTAGGGAGAAGATAATACACAAGATTACTGATAAGGTCAAAAGGGGTACTGTAATTGATGGTAAAGCTTTCTGGGATTACAATTCCTATGGCAAGGAAATATGGATAGATTCAGCTGAATATGAGCGGCGTAAGAAGGAAAGTCGGGAGAGAACTAGGCGTTACCGCGAACGTAAAAATGGCTTAATCTGATTTGGTCCCAAATATAATTTATGAGAACGGCTAGATGTTATAGGGATAATAATGAGACTATCTTCAATACATGAACTAATTGTAGAATATCCTAATAGGAAACCAGAGCCCGGTTATGGCCTGGGTGATCTGGATCGCAGCCATTTTAAGTATTATATCGGTAAGATACATTCTGAATTAAATAAGCCGATTAGCATACCGTCTAACTATATTGAATTATATAATAATATAGACCCATCCGCCAAAATGGGTGAAGCGACTATGCAAAATATAATAAAGAATTATTTCTTTAAAAAGTTTTCGAACGCTAATGAATTCAAAGATAGCGGGTTAACCCGCTTTCCACAATTGCCGTCTGACCCCAGCAATTATGAGTTTAAAATCACAGAAGAGATAATCAAAAGATTGGTGCCTGGGCCGAAAGTACAAGAGGTCTATAATATCACGAACAAACAATTGAGGCTATACTATTTTTCGGTGATTAGAAATGACCCAGCCAAGGCTCAAGCCGAAGAGGGCAAGCAGGTTCAAGAAGACATCAATCTGTTCTTTTTTACTATTAATGAAGCTCGTCGCAGCATTTTTTCTACTAAGGCTAGGGCTTATTATTATAACGTTTTATTGACAAAGAAATTCATTGAGCTGTTGTTGACTAATTTTTGTCAGGTGTACAAGGACGCTGAAGAGCTGGGGAATAAATACCGCCCGATATTCTCTAGAACGAATTTCAAAGAAACGCCTAAACTTCTTATAAGTTTGCTCAAGGCGTATCCAAATGACGCTGTAGAGATATTGAAGGCAGCTCCAGAAAAGCTATCTTCTACTATAAAATCAACTATAGAAAATGTCGGGGCGGGTTGGCAAGCTTTACCAGAGACAGATACTAAACGAATTTATGTCGAAAAGATGATATCATATATTGGTGAAGATGGGTTTAATCAGATACTTGCTTGGTATAATACCAGTGACCCCTCACCAGCCGCATTGAACAGAGCTGGAGATTAACCAGTGATAGATATCTGATGATTACCTAATACTTTCAAGGGTCTAAGAGATGGCTAATAAACACAGGAACGACCTCATCAGAGTCACTGATGGCATCTATTCTGGGAAGCGTTTGATCGATATTGCTATAAAAGATCCAAAGTTCATCTTGGAATACGATGAGAAGCATCCTGGTTCCGCGTCTATGGAGCTAGTTGATTATTGCAGAGATGAAGTGCTTCTCAACAGTATACTCATTGATATACCTGATATGGCTAGGGCAGGCTCTAACAATCTGTAGAAAACACATATGGATGCCCTGTTTGCTTGTGGTTTATAAAATATAAATTAACAGCACACCTAAAACTTGAAAGGTTAGTGAACCATGGCTATTAGAATTTTTAGACAATACCCAATTATTAACGGTTTCGTGCAAGTGCCACCAAATAGCGAAGAGAATAGAACAAAGTACATCGTAGGGAGCTCAAACCTATATGGCACAACATTAACCAATATAGGCACAATTGACAACACCCTCACCAAAGAAGTGACGATACCCAAAAACGCAAAGTATTTGGAGTTTCTAGCCTACAACGTCTAACATGTATTTCAGAGAGTAACATAACTCTGAGGTGAACCATGTTAAGAATCATTGGTGACGTGCACGGCAAATACAAAGAATATCTGAAGATCGCATCTGAATCAGAATATTCGCTACAAGTAGGGGACATGGGGTTCGATTATGAGCCTCTATCCCCTCTTGAATCATCTAACCACGTCTTTGTGGGTGGTAACCATGATAACTATGACGACTACTACCAGACGCCGCACGCTATAACCAGTTCAGACGGTTCTAAAGATTACGGGTCTGCTGTTCTGGGTGGTGTTAGTCTCTTTTTTGTGCGTGGTGGCTTCTCCATAGACAAACAATCTAGGCTTAAGGCTATGTCTTGGGGTGGCCCTCCGACTTACTGGTTTAATGAAGAGCTAAAAGAAGATGTTTTTGAAAAAGCTTTAAAGGCATACAAAGCAGCTAAGCCAGATATAATGGTCACGCACGAGTGCCCTAAAATGCTTACTTCTATGGTAGGCGATGATAGGGTTCTAACAGGATTTGGTTTTGATCCGCTGTCTTTTGCGACTTTGACTTCAATATATCTTCAGAAGATGTTCGAATGTCATAAGCCTTCGCTCTGGTATTTTGGGCATTATCATAATGATTGGTCACATACCATAGATGGTACGACTTTTATTTGCCTGGACGAACTTGGCTTTGTGGACGTAAACATAAGTTAAGAAAGAGAGGTCAGCTATGTCAAATATGTCTCCGTATATTATTGCTTTGATCGCTGAAGCCATGTCTTATGATCTAAATGAGGCTGTTCCAAGAAAGAATATCACGAAAGGTGTTCGGGAAAAGATTTTAGATATTCTTATTCACCACCCGGGTGAGTGGAGCAACGCTGAAATTGCTGAGCTCATTGGCGGAGCTAGCCCGGCTGCAGTTGGTAAAGTAATCCAGGATCTACATGACGATCCTAACAATGCCCATCTGTGGAGGACTGCACGCGACGTGCCTGGCACGGTCTACCACTCCCCAGGTGAATCTGATACTGATTTTCTTCGTGGTAGCGAAGAAATGAAGATGGACGAAAAACCAAAAAGCTGGAGATGGCCACAAGGTCCCCCAATGCCAGAGCCGGACCCAGAACGCGAACGAGCATATGGGCCGATGCCTGAATTGTACGGTCAAGACCCAGAAGGTGTGGAATACGACGATTCAATGTGGGACAATATAGACCCGTATGATTCTGATGAACCAGAGTTAGCTACCGCACCTGCTCAATCATCAGCTTCTTCTTTCAGACCAAGGAGAGGCGATTCGCAAGCCAGATTTAGCAGCTTTGCCGATAGGGTTCGTGGTCGTTCTCCTAAAACCGAAAGCTTTCGAAGATCTTTAAAGAAGATGATGTTAGAAAGCTATGATTGGTGATTAAGCACGAGGTCATACCCAATCAATGACTCATACTCTTTCTTGAGATGACCTCGCAACTTATTCTCTATCTTGAGTCTGATGTACGTTCTTCTCATAATATCGAATATTTTATCATCAAGTATTTTCTGCTCTTGTTCGAGTGCTTTTATAGTAGCGTCGGTATTGGCCATTGCCGCGAAGCT
>Ga0114973_10003846_pt1 | contig 10522 bp, 9 predicted proteins | sample M_140807_MF_Meta_FD_87025 | JGI IMG/M metagenome (GOLD analysis project Ga0114973, IMG submission 87025) | Freshwater microbial communities from Lake Montjoie, Canada to study carbon cycling - M_140807_MF_MetaG | ecosystem: Environmental > Aquatic > Freshwater > Lake | place: Lake Montjoie... | reverse complement strand
TTTGTTTGATAAAGGTCAAGTAGAAATGCCTATCATACTAAAAACAAGTCAAGGACTGTGGTTAATAGGTGGCAAAACACGATTGGGCACAGCAAATTATGTTAAAGGATTACCTGCTAAAGTCTGGCTAATTAGTGGAAAGCAAGGTGTGGCGGAAGGCTCCGAGTCTGGTCCAGTTGAAGCATATGGTTATAGATACAACAACCGAGATCAACGCATAGTGTGGCGTAAAATTTTCCCAAGTGGAGAAGCTGCTTATGCATGGGCAGACAGAAATAATGCCACAGTATTGGGTACCCGCTCAACAGAACAAAGATGACTGCACAATTTGTGTTGGTCAAAGCTGATGTTTCAATAACCTGGAACGGTGAGGCACCCAATTATAGATTGTATGTAGGTGGTGAATTGTTTGCTGATCGTACATATATTTGGCAGGAACAGTATCTAGAAGAACTGATTCAGATTTATGCACCACCTGGAGATTATGAGCTGCATTGGGAATTGGTTCCGTCAACAGCAGGTGAGATAACTGTGACTAATGTACGAATTGATAATGGCCCAGTTACAGCATGCATAGTAAATAATTCAGTATTAAGGATTCATCATGAAAGTACATGAAATAATGGAAGATGCAAGCAGCGGTAGCACAGGCTCGGGATCTGTGGCTGTGATGGTTCAGCCCTTGGGCACACAAACAAGACAAGGCGGTTCTATGCTGAGTGGTAAATACACAACGGACCTAACGCCTAATACGCCCAAGGAATACAAAAGGAACAAGCATGCTCGCGGACAATTTAAAAACACTCCTGGCAACTAATTTTGCCTACTACCTAAAAGCCCATGGCTTTCACTGGAACGTGGAAGGTCCCGACTTTGGAGAACTGCATGATTTCTTCCAGGGCATCTACGAAGATGCTTACTCTGCACTAGATCTCACAGCAGAATACATTCGCTACCTGGGCGAATACGCTCCTGCTAGTCTAGAGCGTTATAGTGAACTCACAGAGATTGCCGGTCAGATCAAGATTCCCCGTGCTCGACTTATGTTGGAAGAATTATATGCCAACAACAATCAAATGCTTGATGTGTTAAATGCTTGCTTTGCTTCGGCCAACGAAGAAAATGAACAAGGCATTGCTAATTTTATTGCAGAACGACTCAGTGCTCATGGCAAGTATCGCTGGCAACTGAACAGTTATTTGAAAGTTGAACGAGCATGAGCGATGACATTGCAAACATACTAAAACGTCTGGCCGTAATTGAGTCAGATATTACTCCTGTCTCAGTAAAAAACGGGCTGAACAACCAACAAAAATCAGTGCCACAATTGGCTGCATTGTTCAAGCCTGACAATATGTCACCGGTGTTGGGCAGCAACAATCAAACAAAACCGCTGGGTAACAATATGTTTGGTGATAGTGTTCAACACACTCGTAGTGCATTAGCAGAACGCATGGCCGAGATTGACGAAGATATGTTGAGCCGGGTCAAGAAGGATCTCACACAGTACCTTGACAAGCTGGAACAAAAAGCCAAACAAGAAATTCAAGACAAGAATCCTGCCAAGCCTGATGATCAAGATGACTACGAAGAAGCTGCACAAGAAGAATCTCAAGAGCCAATGCTGAGTGGTACTGCCATGATGACTCCTGTGAGTGTGGGTGAATGTGGTCCTGTAAAAATTATCACATTGGAAGATGGCACATGTTTAGAGTGTTATGGAGATCAACATCGTGGATTTGAGATACGCCATCAAGACCGTGTGTTGCCCAGCCGGTTTGGTACATTAGATGAAGCCGAAATGGCAGTAGAAATGTTTCAAGCACATCGTCGAGGCCTGCCACAAGACCCCAGTGAAGATTACTTAGAAGAAGCATAATATGATTATTGACCAACTATTTACCCGCCCGCTGTTTGAATCTCAAATGGATCCCATAACACAATTTGCCAGCAATGCACATGAAGAATGGCGTAGGAACTTTGATCCCACAGGCACCAAGCCTCGTGTGAAAAAGAACAGTGACGGAACAGAAGGTGATATCAATGTGCCTTTTGCTGACTTACATCCTGACTGGCAGAAAGAAAATCTAGCCGCAGGTCATGCTGCCCATCGTGCTGTGAAACATTTTGGCCGAAACATGGAAAAGGCTGCGGAGTATGTACACAACGAGTGGATGAAACGCAACCCCCGAGCTGATTACAATGCTGCACAGCATGTGCCATACGATGATTTACCCGATGATGAAAAAGAAAAAGATCGTGTGCATGTTCGCACCATGATGCGACTGATGGGTCATCAACCTGAACAGAATATAGACGAAGCGTCCGCTGCCAATGATTATTTCACCCGTCGCAAAAGTGAAGAAGAACGTATTGCTGGTGTCAAGGCCCCGGCCCGGAACAAAAAGAATCCTGCCAACACTGACTATGCCAAACGTCGTAAACAGCAAGATGTGACAGAGGATGCAACATCTAATCTTCTGAATATGCGTCGAGATGATCCTCGCATACAACAAAATCAAGATATAAATGATGTTGCTAAAGAAATTTACGCTCAGATGGTTGCAGAACGAGGTCAGCCAATGGATAGGGGACAGCAAAACAACTGGATGGCGATTGCTCAAACAAAAGCAGCAGCAAAACTTCAACAATCAACACAACAACCACAACAAAGTTTTCCTAGTCAAGGTAGTGAGCGTAGTGTTGCCAATCCAGCAGCACAACAACGTCCTGGCAGTTATGTTCAGCGATCGGCTAATTATGACAACTTTGAATCTCAAGGGATAACCGAAGCCGGGCATGATCACCGCAGACGTGCTGCTGATTCGCACGATGATGAAGAATGTTCATCATGTGATGGAACTGGTGAAGGTCGGCATGAAGGACAAAGTTGCGGTGCTTGCGGAGGATCAGGTGTGTCCCGTGGTCACTATGATCACGATGATTTTGAAATTCCAGACAAAGACGATATGTATGAAGGTGTGGCGGAAACTGTGTCAATGGATCAGGCCAAAAAAGTGCTGCGTCATTATGGTGCAGATCATTTCAAAACAACCACTAACGAATTGCATTTTTATAAAAACGGCAGTCCTTTAAGTGTTGACTTAATTTTTAACGACGATGCAACTCGCAGTGTAAGTTTAAGACAATTGAATTTGGCCACTCGTAAATTAAAAAGGCAAGGTGTCACGGAGGTTGCACAAGGTCATACCATTGAGGCACACGGTGTTCGTGGCATGGATCGCCGCACATGGCACAAGACTTTTCGGAACACGGACCAAATGATAGCCTGGGCCAAAAAGCATGACGCAGAGATCATAGGCACCCGTGATCTAGAACAAGCCCGGCATTACAAATTATCTCCTGCCCGGCAAGGTGTGGCGGAAGGCAGAGTTGCCCAACTGCCAACTCGCGGTGCGGATTATAGCAAGTATGACACTGATCATTTGAAAATGATGTTGCGACCAGGCGTCTTACATCGTGATGAAGCAAGATTCAAGGCATTGATTCGTAAAGAACTACAGAAGCGTGAACAGCAAAGTCAGCAAGGTGTGGCGGAAGCGTTTCCTAATCCGGGTTCGGGTAGCACTGGCAGCAGTAAAGAAGACAAGCGGATAGCGGCCGCTCTACGAAAAAAGCATATACCCACTACACCTAATAACAAGAAAGAGCAAGGTGTGGCGGAAGATCTAAGCCGCAGAGGATTCTTAAAAGGTGCAGGTGCGGCGGGTGCGTTGGCAGGCGCGGCTGGCGGCGCTAATGCATTTGACTTTGGTAAAAAGAATAATGAAAAAAAGTTTGAAGATTTTCTTACCGATCCAGCAGACAAAGAGAAATATCTAGTATTGCACAAAAAAGCCAAGCAACTTTATACAGCAATGGCCATAAACCCATCTCTGAGAGCGGCCGCATATTCGGAGATAGCCGCTTTTAAAACGTTTAAAAAACAAATGGCTGAAAAATACAAGATCGTCGATAATATCGACGAGCAAGGTGTGGCGGAAGGCTCCGGAGGCAATTGGTATATTCGGGTCAACGGTAAAATCCTCAATGACACTAAGTTTAAGCCAGAGATTTTCTCATCCGAAGACGAGGCAAGAAGTCACGCAATGAAACTTGCTGATAAGAAACGCATACCGTTGTCACAAATTAAATTAACAAAAAGTTGGATGGATGCTCCTGAGCAAGGTGTGGCGGAATCCAACACACTGATGAACAAACTGCAACGAGCCATGATCAAAGAAGGCCGTGTGAAAGAATTAGCCGACGATCTCAAAACTCTCAACGACACCGAGTTCATGAAGAAATACGGCAAGGCCAAAGCTGCCATCCGCAAGGACATGAAAAAAGTGGACGAAGGCAATGCCAACAGCGGACGGCGCAATCCAATCGCTCGTCCGGACAATGTGCCAGTTAAATTGGGCAGAATAGAAAAACTCAAAACTGGAATTAAACATCATGCTGACTCAAGTCGTTATGGTGGTACTGTGCCAGATACAGATGATGACCATCTGCTGAGTCCAGCATCAAGACATCATTTGCACAAAGTAGTCACCCCAGATCATGACATAGACGAAGCACGTACAAGTGCTGCTCAACGATTGAGCACGGCTTGGGATCGACAACGTGCCAAGAGTGACGCCAGTTTGGCAAGAACTCCCGGCTCAATTCCCAAAAAGCCAGAACCCAAGAAAGCAGATCCTGCGGCAAAGACCGTGAGTGAACATCGTGTGAAACGTCAGGCACTTATGGCACAGATGTTAAACGGACATTGAGTTAACCAAACCACTTGCATATAGTCAACACAGTTGCTATAATGTATTTTTACTGGAGAACTCTATGGACAATCAAAAAACATTCAATGGCGATCAAAAAATCAAGCTGATCCAAATCATCACGGAAGGCATGCAAGTCACCCAAGAAATTGAAACACTCACAGGTGGACTTAATGATACCATCAAGGCCATTGCTGAAGAATTGGAAATCAAACCCGGTGTGCTAAAACGAGCAATCAAACTGGCACACAAAGCTGAGTTTGGTCGAGCCAAACAAGATCACGAATTGCTAGAAACCATCCTGGAAACTGTGGGCCGAACTCTTTGACACAGACATTTGCAGATTGGCGCAGCAGCATAGCACAATATGTGCAAGCAGATTTTCAAGCATATCCTCTCAGATTTTGCTTGGAACTGTTGGGTTGGTTTATATCTTTAGGATGTAGTTTGACCTATGCTATCACTGTGCCCAATGTTCCTTTTATACTGTTGTATTTTGCTTTTATTATTGGATGCGTGATCATGGCCTGGTGTGCATACACACGTGGCAGTTTTGGCATTCTGGGCAACTACTTGATACTAAGTATAATTGACAGCGCAGGACTGATAAAACTGTTGTTACACCACAGTTGAGAATCGTTCACTACACGAACATGAAACACGGCCACCAGCCATAATTGGAGATAGATGAGTTACATTGATGCACTATATGATCGAGCACACGATCGAATTCACGTGGTTGAACGCCGAGATGGTCGAAGGGTATATCAAGAATATCCAGCCAACTATGTGCTTTACTATGACGACCCACGTGGCAAGTTTCGTAGCATCTACGACACGCCTGTAAGTAGATTTTCCTCACGCAACAACAAAGAGTTCCGCAAGGAAGTGCGTATGCACTCCAGTAAGAAAATCTACGAAAGTGATATCAACCCAATCTTCCGTTGTTTAGAGGACAACTACAAAGGCCAAGACGGACCCAAGCTACACACAGCATTTTATGACATCGAAGTGGACTTTGATCCAGAACGTGGGTTCTCACCGGTAACTGATCCATTCAACCCAATCACTGCTATTTCAGTATACATGGATTGGTTGGATCAGATTGTGACTCTGGCAGTACCACCGCGACACATGAGCATGGCAACTGCCAAAGAAATTGCCGCAGAGTTTGACAACTGCTTTATGTTTGAAAAAGAAGCAGACATGTTGAACACATTTCTGGACCTGATTGAAGATGCGGACATTCTCACTGGATGGAATAGTGAAGGCTATGACATTCCTTACACTGTGAATCGTATCACCAGAGTGCTCAGCAAAGATGACACTAGACGTATGTGTTTGTGGAACCAGTATCCCAAGCCACGTATGTTTGAACGATTTGGTGCAGAGAACCAAACTTATGATTTGGTAGGACGAGTGCATATGGACTATATGCAATTGTATCGCAAATACACTTATGAAGAACGTCATAGCTATGCACTAGATGCCATTGGTGAATACGAAGAAATTGGTCGCAAGACTGCATTTGAAGGCACACTGGATCAGTTGTACAACCAGAACTTCAAAATCTTTATTGATTACAACCGCCAAGACACAATGCTGATTGGCAAGCTGGACAAGAAACTGAAATTTCTTAGCTTGGCCAATACACTGGCACATGAAAATACTGTGCTGCTGCAAACCACAATGGGTGCGGTGGCTGTGACTGAGCAAGCAATTATTATTGAAGCTCACGAACGTGGTATGGTAGTTCCTAACCGTAAAGAAAGACTCTCAGATGAAGACACGCAAGCTGCAGGTGCCTATGTTGCTTATCCCAAAAAAGGAATCCACGACTGGATTGGTAGTATCGACATCAACTCGCTCTATCCCAGTGCTATTCGGGCCCTTAACATGGGTCCAGAAACCATTGTCGGCCAACTCCGGCCCATAATGACTGATCGGCTGATTCGAGACAACATGGCCAAGGGAGATAGCTTTGCTGCTGCTTGGGAAGGATTGTTTGCCAGCCTGGAATACACAGCCGTGATGGAACAACAACGCGGTACAGAGATCACAATAGACTGGCAAGATGGCAATGAGACTGTGCACTCTGCTGCTGAAATATGGAAGATATTGTTTGATTCAAATCAACCTTGGGTACTCAGTGCTAATGGAACCATATTCACCTATGAGAAAGAAGGTATCATACCCGGCTTGCTCAAACGTTGGTATGCCGAACGCAAAGACATGCAGAAGAAAGCAAGAGAGTTTGAAGGCAAGGATGATGTGCAATTTGAATATTGGGACAAGCGACAACTGGTCAAGAAGATTAATCTAAACAGTTTGTATGGTGCTATTCTCAATGCCGGTTGTAGATTCTTTGACAAACGTATTGGACAAAGCACCACCTTGGTAGGCCGTAGCATTGCCAAACATATGGATGCATACGTGAATGAATGCATCACTGGTGAATACGATCACACAGGCAAAAGCATTATCTATGGTGACACTGATTCATGTTATTTCACAGCATGGCCCATGGTCAAAACTGAAGTCGAGGACGGCAGGATGGAGTGGTCTGCAGAGACTTGTATTGCACTGTACAACTCCATTGCTGATCAAGTGAATGACTCGTTTCCTGGATTCATGGAACAGGCATTTCATTGTCCACGAGAAATGGGATCTGTGATCCGTGGCGGTCGAGAAATTGTAGCACGTACCGGATTGTTTATTACCAAAAAACGATATGCAGTATTGTACATTGACAAAGAAAACAAACGTGTGGATGTGAATGGTAAGCCGGGCAAGGTCAAGGCCATGGGGCTTGATCTCAAAAGGTCAGACACTCCTGTGGTTATTCAAGAGTTCCTTAGCGATCTTCTAAATAAGGTTCTAACAGGAACACAGAGAGAAGATATAGTGGCACGAGTAAGAGAGTTCAAATACATATTCACAGAGCGACCAGGGTGGGAAAAGGGCAGCCCCAAACGTGTGAATAATTTGACCAAATATGGCAAAGAAGAACAACGACTGGGCAAAGCCAACATGCCCGGGCATGTTCGTGCTGCATTGAACTGGAACAATCTGCGACGAATGAATTCTGACAATTACTCAATGCAGATTGTTGATGGTATGAAAACCATTGTGTGTAAACTCAAAAGCAATGCACTAGGGTGGACATCAATTGGTTACCCTACAGATGAACAACATTTACCACAGTGGTTTAAAGAGTTGCCATTTGATCATGTTGAGATGGAAGCCACTGTGGTAGATCAGAAGATTGATAATCTCTTGGGTGTGTTGGGATGGGACTTAAAGACCAGCACCAACACAGCAAATACTTTTACCAGCTTGTTCTCATTTGAATGAAACTCAGTAGCATAGTTGGATACCTAAATCACCTAGACAGTCTTGGGGTAGAGTCGGCTGTGACCCTGGGAGATCTATCCAGCATCAGTCATGCGGTTCAAACTAGTCAGGTGCAGATACCTGGGTTGACTGATGAATTGATTGCTGCACAAAGTCTTGTTGAACTGTCTTTACAACAGTACAATCAGAAACTGAACAATATACGTCAAGCTGTTCAGAGTTTGATCGAGCAGCACGAGCCAGAATATTTTGCTGCCAGTGAAGATCTTTATCAAAGTATGCAGACGGACACACCGGACTACATACGGAATCGAATCTTGCCCATTGAGCCAGATAAGAAATTGATGTTGCTGAATAGAGTACAAGTGCATTCTAACTGGAAGTATCCTGGATTGATGATCAGACCGGCGCATGGTCTTTGTCTTGAAAATTTAGTAGCACTGGATCCTATGTATTTTGCAGACACACACTGGGAGTTGCTTGCGCCGGTTATTGACCAATATACTCCAGAATATCAACGTAGGATACGGCGACATGTGATTGAAGAATATACAGATCGATCAGTATTTGAAAATCTACCTCAACAGCAGTTTGGATTTGTGTATGCGTTTGGTTATTTTAATTTCAAGCCATTAAAGATCATCCGGCAATATCTACATGAAGTTTTTGGATTGCTGCGCCCCGGCGGTGCATTTTTGTTTAGTTTCAACAATTGCGATCATCAAAATGCAGTGGCACTAACTGAACATCATTTCTGTTGCTATACTCCGGGTAGATTGGTATATGAATATGCTCTAGAGCTAGGCTATGAGATTGTTCATGAAGGATCAGTAGATGGTGCCAATACCTGGATAGAGTTAAAGAAGCCAGGTATCATGACCACGATCCGTGGTGGACAGGCACTGGCTGCAATTGTAAACAAACCAATACCAGTAATTGATCCAGAAGTAGTTGACATTTCCATCAAACAAATTTATAATAGCTTAGACCTAGACCAGTTGCTCGAACTGGCCGGAACCTTGGCCATTGACATTTCAGATGCCATCAGCAAAGGTACGTACAGTATTAAAAAAGTTCGAACAACTATAGATAACTTTCTGGAAGAACATAACTTTTCAGAAGAACAACTGCAACAATTATTTAACAAAAGGACCATAAAATGAAAGACCATCTCTTAGACCTAGTACAACACACATTTGATCTTGGATGTATCGACTTGATCAAAATCTCAGGCACTGATACTGCTACTGTAGTAAACGGTGTTGCTGCTGACAATTCAGTTATCCTGGAGGCACAATTTGCCAACCCTGTTGCTGAGTTTATTGGCACGTTTGGTATGCCCAATCTTGGTAAAATCAAGACCTTGATTAACTTGCAGGAGTATCGTGAAGATGCCAAACTGGCCATCACACGCAGAACCACAGGTGAGCCTGATGGTATCAACTTTGAAAACAAAGCAGGTGACTTCCGTAACAACTACAGATTCATGACCAGTGAAGTTGTGAATGACAAACTTAAAACTTTGAAATTCAAAGGTGTAAATTGGCACATCACTGTTGAACCTACTGTAGCAGCTATCCAACGTTTGAAAATGCAGTTTCAGGCCAACTCTGAAGAAACAAACTTTCAAGTCAAAGTTGAAGACAAGCATCTAAAGTTTTTCTTTGGTGACCATTCCACACACAGCGGTAACTTTGTGTTTCAGCATGACATAACAGGCAATCTCAAACGCACTTGGTCGTGGCCAGTTCAGCAAGTTATCAGCATATTAGGACTGGTCGGTGACAAGACCATGAAGATCAGTGATGACGGCTGTATGCAAATCACAGTGGACTCTGGCCTGGCAGTTTACAACTACATTTTACCTGCACAAACCAAGTGATCAACCAAGACAATCTCACAGCCAAGCAACTGGACTATGCTGTGTTTCTTCCGGCCATCTCGGGATTCTATGCCACGTTTGTGGGCAAGCAACGTAATGCTCCTTATGTAGATCCTGCACGTATGCCAGCTGCACTCACTGATATGGAAATGATGAACTGGCTCAACAGTACCAAAGCATTGTTTCCGTACAAGTGGAGTTTGTATTCAGGTGGGCATGCCAATCTAGATCTTGCCAAGCAAGACTGGTCGGAAGACATGGTTCGCAATCGTGAACCTGGCACATTCATGCTGGGTGACTCGGGCGGATTCCAGATTGCCAAAGGCTTGTGGGAAGGTGATTGGAAAGCCAATTCAGGCTGTGCCAAAGCACAAAAGAAACGTGCAGCAGTGCTCACATGGTTAGACAGTGTGAGTGATTACGGAATGATCTTGGATATCCCCACCTGGGTTATTCATGACAAGAAAGCATCCAAGGCCTGTCAGATCACCACACTGCAAGAAGCAGTGGA
>Ga0114973_10003845_pt1 | contig 10522 bp, 5 predicted proteins | sample M_140807_MF_Meta_FD_87025 | JGI IMG/M metagenome (GOLD analysis project Ga0114973, IMG submission 87025) | Freshwater microbial communities from Lake Montjoie, Canada to study carbon cycling - M_140807_MF_MetaG | ecosystem: Environmental > Aquatic > Freshwater > Lake | place: Lake Montjoie... | reverse complement strand
AATATTATTTTTTTTGAAATTTTATCTTTGGCTCCTAAAGAAGTCATTATTAAATATAAACTTATATAACTTAAAATTAAATTTATTTACTGCTTAAAACTTGTCTTTATTATATGATAATATTCAATATTTTCTATTTCTCTAAAAAAATATTAATTATAAAATTTTAGTAGAAAAAGTATTAGATTTATACTTTTTAAAATCAAGAAAAACTCAATAAAAGAAACTAATAAAAAATCAAAAATTTTTCGAAGAGAAATTTTTACTAAAAAACAAAAAATTTTTCGAAGAGAAATTTTTACTAAAAACCCAAAAATTTTTTCTAAAAAAACCAAAAATTTTGCGAAGCGAAATTTTTCTCGAAATTTTTCTATATAAAAACTGAATTTCTTATAATACATAAAAGTATGTCTATTGAAAACAAGGTTTATCATTATTCTGATATTAGACACTTGCCTAATAGAAATGATTTTATCATAAATAGAGATAAGCCTCTAAATGATAGAATTAATAAGCAAATAAAGAATAAAGAAAAATTATTATTTTTACCTACATATCTAGTTGAAACTCATTTTCAGGATTATAAGTATAGTTCTACGAAATATAAAATTATATTGATAGGTATTTTAGAAGATGGAAGAAAAGTAAATGTTATGCTAGATAACATATATCCATATTTTGAAATTAAGCTTAATAAAACTGAAACTTCAGAAGAATATAATGATAAAGTAAATAAGATATCAGAAAAAATGGTTGAATGCGGAGCTATTGATGATGTAGAAAATATTATGAAGATTCCGAAGCCATTTGAAGAAGAATCAAATTATAATAAGTTTCCATCAACAATTAAAGCAAAATCATTTAAATACTTTCAAGAAGAAAAGAGTAATTTTTATAGATATTATTTTGAAAAACTAAATGTAAAAGATAAACCAAATAGAAGAATGGCTATTAAATTAGCAAAAGAACTAGGATTAGACACAGCAACCGATGATATGCGAGATTATTATAGAGTCGTTTGTAGAGATTTCCAAACTACATTTAGTTCTTGGGTTAGTCTAGAAAACTATTATTATGTAGAGCCTAAGAAATGCGAGATATGTTATAATAAAGCATTAAAAAAATATGGTGCAGAAGTTGCAGAACGTGTTCCATATGCTAATTACGGAACTTCACATTCCTATCAAAATTTCTATAGAGAACCAAATGATATAAATTATAATCTTAAACGGTGTGAAGCTCACGCCGAAGAAAAAGATTTCTGTTTTAGATTAAAAGGAGAAACATTTATTTTATCTGTAGAAAACTATAAACCAGTTATTCCGATTCCTAAAGAATTATTGAAAGATAAAACATTAAGTATGACTTGGGATATAGAAACTTGGTCTCCTGATGGTTCTTTACCAGAACCTATAAATCCAGAACATAGAATATTTTCTATTGGAATAACATTTCAGTTTGTGAATGAAGATAAACCAATAGCAAAATATTGTTTATGTGATTTTCCAGCTGATGCATTAGTTAAAGATAGTGAATTTAGTTATACAACTATTGTATGCGAGAATGAAAAAAATATGATAGAATCCTTTGCAAAAATAGTTAATAAAATGATGCCTGAATTCATATTTGGATTCAATGACTCTTCTTACGATTGGAATTGGTTAATTGAAAGAGGAAGAACATACGAAAATATATTAGAAAGATTAGCAAATAACGATGTTATGATTCCATTCTTTGAAATGGATGATGAAAACATTTATAAAAAACATTTCAAAACAGAAAAGGTAAAAGTAGAAGCAGATAATAATGTTGATGGAAAAATGTTCTGTGTAAATGGAATAATTCCAGTTGATGTTAGAACTGTTTTCAGAAAATTATATCCAACAGCCGAACAATCTAATCTTAAATGGTTTCTAGAAAAAAATAAACTAGGCGGTAAAGAAGATATGCCTTATGAAAGATTATTTAAAATTTATACAAGATATAATAATTTGGTCAAGAGTTTGATTGCAAACAGTTTGCATGCGAACGATTCGCAAGAAAGTTCTCAAATAAACAGTTCTCAAGCAAACGATTCGCAAGAGAGTTTAACATTAAACAGTTTGCATGCAAACGATTTGCAAGAGAGTTTAACATTAAACGATTCGCAAACAAACGAAATATCAATAAATAATTTATCTAATATATTAAAATATGATTTGAATAATGTTCCTGAAGAAAAACAAGAGGAATATTTATTATTAAAAAAAGAATTGGCAGAAATTAACTATTATTGTTTGATTGATGCTTTTAGATGTCATGAATTAATGAAAATTCGCTCTGTTATTATGGACCATAGAGAAGTTGCTAATACGGCATATTGTTCTCTTTATGATGCATTTTATAGAGCGAATGGAATGAAAGTTAGAAATTTAACAATTGCTATTGGACAAAGAAAGCCATTCTATATTAGATTTACTAATATTTCGGAAAAAATAGAAGATGAGGGAAAATATCCGGGAGCATTTGTATTTCCTCCTAAAAAGGGAATTCAAACTAGTAAATTATCTCTTATAGAATTAATTGAAAAGGCTAAGAAAGCAAAAGCAGAAGATATTAAATATCATGACTCATTTAATTATGAATGGGCGGATACTACAGAAGAAAAATTACAAGAATATTATAATATTATAGATGAGAAAGGAATTCAAGCAGATATAGAACATGAAGATAAAAAATTTGTTGAATTTATGAAAACTCCAACAGGAAGACCAGTGACTGGTTTGGATTTCAGTTCTCTATATCCTTCTCTTATTCGATGTTATAATCTTTCTCCTGAATATTGCGTATTGGAACCTGAAAGAGCGCAATTACTACAAGAAAAATATAAATTAGTAGAAGTTGATTTTATGTATGGAGGAGAAAGAAAAATAGGCTGGTTTGTATGGCATAATAATAAAATTAAAATAGATGAAGAAGGCTTTATGTTTGGAGTATATCCTTATATTCTGAATGATTTATTTAATAGAAGAGCTTTATTAAAAAAAGAAATGAAAAAATATGACCATAGAAAAGAAGAAATTGAAGCAATGTCTGATGAAGAACAGAAAATATATCAAAATGAATATTCCGATGTTTTATTTAATAAAAATTATTTGAATTCAAAACAGAATGCATTAAAAGTGTTCATGAATACATTTTATGGAGAAGCAGGAAATAAAATATCCCCATTCTTTGTATTACATGTTGCAGGTGGAATTACCCAATATGGAAAACGAAATATTCAATTTGCACATCAATTTGTAAGAAATAAACAATGTAATGTATATTATGGAGATACCGATTCGCTATATTTAAGCGTTCCAGAATCTACATTTACAGAAATTGATAAATTATATTATACAAATAGAATATCAAAATTAGAATATTGGACTCAACAGGTTGAATTAACATTTAAAGTAATTAATGATATTCAAAATGGAGTAAATAAAGCATTCATAGAAGATAATAAAACATCATTCTTATCTATGGCTTATGAAGAAGTATTATTTCCTGTAGTATTTACTGCTAAGAAAAAATATTTTGGTATTGCTCACGAAAATATAGCAAATTTCAAACCAAAAGATTTATTTATTAGAGGAATTGAAGTAAAGAAACGAGGTGTTTCTGAATTGCTTAAGAAAATATTCACTGAAATCATGTGGGATTGCTGTAATATAAATAATTTATTTACTATTATGGAATTAGTTATACAAAAAATACATTATATTTATAGCAAAACTTGGGATTTAAAATATTTCGTGCAAACTGGGGTATATAAACCAAATAAAAAAAATGTTAAAATCCAAACTTTAGTTGAAAGAATGAAAGAAAAGGATATAAAAATAGAACCTAATGAAAGATTCAATTTTGTTATTGTAAAAAAATATCCTTATAAATATAATATTAGAGGAAGAAAAGAAGAATTGAGCATTGGAGAACGTATTGATTTGCTAGATGTCGCAATAAAAGAAAATCTTCAAGTAGATTTGGATTTCTATATGGAAGGCTCGATTAATGGACAATTAGCGAGATTAATTACATATCATGAAATGTTCGAAGGTGAAGATGATAAAACATATAAAGATGCTGTAAAATATATTTCTGAATATGCTTCTCAATTCTATACTCAATATAACTCTTATGATAAAGAACATAAGAAAATATATAGTAAGGTTTCAGAAAAGGTTAAGAATGAATCTTTATTATATGATCCTTTTATGACTAAACTATTCAGTAAAGAAATATGTAAAAGAGAAAAGAAAAGCGATATTCGAGAAGATATAGAATTATATAGAGATGAATTATTTGTAAGAATAGAATCTCAAATAGACAAAGATATGCCCGAAATAGTAAATTCATATTATGAATGGAGATTAAAATTAATTAAAGAAAAACTAATTTCTAAATCTGATATTCTAAAGGAATTGAATAATAAATATGCAGAATCTGATGAAAATACTAAAAAAGAGTTACATAAGAAAATAAAAACCCATAAATTATCTATAGATAAAGAAGCAAAAGACATTTTACTTAAAGAACTGTCTCATTTATATAAAGAGAATAAGCCAAATACTCCAAAAATATATGAGAAAATTAAACAAGAGCATGAATTTTTATATATGTCATTAAAAAGGGAAAAGATTGAAGAATTCTTTAAATTGCATGAATTATATAATTCCCCTATTGATAATATAGTTTTAAATATAAAATCACTATTAAACCTCAAAAGCTATGAAAAACCAGTTAGCGAACTAACTGAAGAAGATAAAAAGAATATAAAGGAAATAATAGATAAGGTAACTATAGATGAAAGCTATAAACAAGATATCTCATTATTATATCAAAAACGCGAAATCCTTACTAAGTATGCAAATTATTATAAGAAAATACACGATGAATACTATAAATATAAGAAAATAGAGTATATTTATGATAAAATTCAAGTATTAACTGGTGGAGACTCTATACAAAAGCCCATAGACTATGGTGGTAGATTACAGGATGATATAACTGCTGAACTAGGCTTAAAAACAGAAATCGGGAATACTACAAAAGAAGATGAATATGCCTCATTGGTTGATGATGAGTAGAGAGTTTTCTACGAAAACGTTTTCTATAAAAATGTTTTCTATGAAAATGTTTCTACGAAACTTAATTATGAATAAAACGTTTTCTATAAAAAATTTTCTATGAAACTTTATTTATAAAAAATTTTCTATGAAAAAAGTATATTTTTTTTTATTCATATAAATGTTTTCGTAGAAAACTAATGTTTAAAAACTAATGTTTAAAAACTAATGTTTAAAAAAAAATTGATTTTTTCCTCTCTAAGTATAAAGCCTTCAGAGTAAATCAGTAGCAAGCCTTGTCCGAAAACAACAATGCAAAGAACCGATATTACTCCGATAGTCGATGATCTCAAGGAAATCAAGCGTGGAATCACTATGTTGAGCAATCAACTGAGTGGTCCTGCCTTCGAGACTGCGTTCGATGCAGTCACCCTTCCCATGAGAACATCCGCAGAAGTTAAGCTTTCTTCTGCACTTGAGCGCGTTCCTGCTCATCAACAACCCGGAACACTCGCCGCCATCGCTCAACGCTGCAACCTCCAACTGGAGAGCGACGAGTCTGTGCGGGCTGTGCAGGCTTCAATTGCTGAAGCTAAGGCACGCGTCGCCGCCCTTCAGGCAGAGTTGGTGACTCTGATGAAGACGCTGGTCGTCAATCAAATGACAACCCCCTCGGAACAACCCGTACTTGCTGACGTTGCAGCAAGACACCAACCCCCCCAGCCTCCTCGCGAACTCGCTCCGATTCCCGCAAGAACCCCTCCGCGCCCAAGAGCCGAGCTGAAGAAGGCAAGCCTCACCAACCCCCTGTTGGTGCTCAGCCGCTTCGTCGAGCTCCCCGAGTCGGTCATCTACCCCTTTGGCAAGGAGGAGAGCATGTACTCTTCGGAGTTCGTGAAGGTGAACAACGCTGAGCTGCCTGCTTTCTGGGTGAAGAGCAAGGACTTCAGGTTCGAGAGCAAGGTCGTCATTGGTTGGAGAATGGTAAATGAGTGCCCTGTAGTGCATGTTTACCAAGACAACAACAAGACGATGCGTTGCTTCCTCGCCCCGCCTGGAGAAACCGACCTCGACATCTGCCAGGAGATCCCTCTGGAGCAAGCGGTTGCCATGTACCTCTGTCAAGCGAAGCGCGGTGCCTACACCCTTCCTGGCTTTGACCCCACTGGACAACGATGGGCTGATGACCCCATCCCTGACTGGGAAGCAATTTCCATCAGGTTCAAGAGGTGCTCTAGCATCAACCTCAAGGACGGCTCAGTGGTAAAGCTCGTTCTTCCCGCTGTGCAAACAGTGGAGTTCTCCCAAATGACCGCTTGATTCACACTCAACCCGTCATTACCACCCCCGCATCTTCAAGTTCCACCCCGGATTTTGTTATGTATTGTGTGCGTGTTTGTTCGTAATCGTTTGATTTTCCCTCGAGTTTGCATAAAACCCCAGTAAAGAAAATAAAAAGATAAACAAAAATACTTCTTGGCAGTTTAGTTTGAGTTCCACTAAGCTTCCTCAAGAAGCCAGAAAAACCAAAAAAAAAACAAAAAAAAAGTATTTTTTATTTTTTGAAAACTTAATATTTCATTTTTAGATATATAAATTGTTAAATATATAATATGGATTTACCAAATTATAATTCTACAAATTATCCTTTAGCATTACGAAATCAATTATCAAAATTAGTAAAGGATAATAAAGATGAACTTAAATTTCATCAAAAAATAGTTAAAGAATATTTTATAAAAAATAAACAAGCAAGAGGACTTTTAATATGTCATAGTATGGGTTATGGTAAAACAAGAATTGCAGTTGCTATTTCTGCAACATTTAAAGAAATAGACCCAACAAGAAAGATTGTTATTTTATCTGCTAAGAGTTTGGCAGAAAACTTTAGAAAAGAAGTTACAAAATATGCGCCGGATTTTAATACAGAAAAGAACCTTATATTTATTAGTTTAAATGCAAGTAATATGTTTTCGCATATTAAAAATGTTAATAAATCGCCAGATGAAGTTATGTTAGAAAAAAAGCTAGGTGATTTTTATGACGATATGAAAAAGTCCTCATTAGAAAATTCTTTATTAATAGTAGATGAAGCACATAATTTATTTAATTCAATTTCAAATGGTTCAAAAAATGCAGTTAATCTATATGATTTAATTATGAATACTAGAAATATAAAACTCATATTTTTATCAGGAACACCAATTATAAATTATCCTTTTGAATTAGTGCCTTGTTTTAATATGATTCGGGGATTTATAGATACAGAACAAACACTAGTTATTAATAAACCACAAAAGGAAGTTAAAACTTTGGTTAAACATAATTATGTAACATTATTACCAGAGAATTATGGGGAATTTAAAAAATTTTTTATTGATAAATTTTCTATAAAAAATAAAGATAAATTCACAAATAGAATATTCGGTTTGGTTAGTTATTATGGAGATTTATATTTTGAAGAAGGTGATAAAAAAGATTTTCCAAAAGAATTACCAACCATTGTTGAATATGTTCCAATGAGTCAAGAACAATTTGCAAGATATACCCAATTTAGAATATTAGAAAACGAAGAAGCTAAATTTTCAAAAAAAGATACATCTAGATTTGCAGATAATAGCGGTTCATCATCTTCTTATAGAGTTAAATCTCGTCAAGTTTCTAATTATTTTATTCCTGAACATGCATTAGGTCCTGTTAGAGGTAACAAAACAAGAGAAAGATTTTTAGATAAATTAACAAAAGAAGATTTATTAAATCATAATTATTCACCTAAAATGTTTAAGATGATAGAAAATATAAAAAAATCAAAGGGTTTAGGTATTGTTTATAGTCAGTTTGTATCTGGAGAAGGTATCGCTATATTTGCAAAAATACTGGACAATATGAATTATATAAATTATAATCAAAAACTAAAAACAGATGTCTATGATTTAGAAACAAAAAATCCTGTTTATGCTATTTTGAGCGGTGAAGTAGATCCAGATGAAAGAAGTCAAATAATCAGCGACTTTAATAATAGAAATGGTATTTCATTATTATTATTAAGTGGAGCCGTTGCCGAAGGTATTGATTTAAAGAGAGTTCGACATGTGCATATTATGGAACCATTCTGGAATTATGCCAGAATAAATCAAGTTAAAACTCGAGCTATTCGTTATAAATCACATGATGATTTGCCAAAAGAAGAACAGAATGTCCAAACATATATTTACATAAGTGATTATCCAAAAAATTTCCCAGAGAATAAAAAGAAAGAAGAAACGACTGATATGTCTCTATATAAGAAATCCATATTTTTTATGAACTTAATTAATGAATTTATGTATGCATTGATAGAAGCCTCTATAGATTGTTCTATACATTACGATAGCTTAAATGATAAGATAAAAGAAAAAATTAATTGTAAATTATGCTCTCCAGATAATAATATATTGTTTTATCCTGTAGTTAATCAAGATATGGAATTTACTTCAAACTGCAAACCATATACTGAATCTAATATAAAAGTAGATGAAATTGAAATAGATGGAAACAAATATTATTACAAAAAAAAAGATGATGACATAGAAATATATAAATATAATTCCAAGCTCCAAGGATACACAAAATATAATATTGATTCTAACTATGCTAATATTTACGAGAAGATTATGGATTTAATATAATGATTTCTATTAAGAATTAATAGAATAAATTTAATATAGGATTTCTATTAAGGATTCTATTCCTTACCAATAATACATTTAGCAAATTCGTATATTACCTCGCCATTTTTTTTGTCATTTGTTTTGTGCCATTGTTCGTCTTCAATATTATATAATATAACTGGGTTTCCTAAATAATCGATTCTTTTCCCCGGATATATAAATGTTTTAAATGCATATGTTAGCATATTTTTTTGATTTAAATTTGGGTGATTATGTTTTTCTATATATTTATTATGCATTTCGGGAATCTTAGTCCAATGTAAAGTTGGGTTTATATGATGTATCGTATGGTATCCATTATTAAATGTTAAATAGTTTAATATACTTCCTGTAAAATTACGTGCTGAATTTATTTCTTCTTTAATATCACATCCATCATGCTGCAACATATTTATACTTACGATAGCCCATTGTGCAAATAAATGTGGAATATGAAATAATAAGAAAAATTTCTTAAATTCTAAAAAGAATAATAATGAATTAAGAAGCATAACTATTCTAAATTCTCTAATTGCTTTTTTATAAAAATAAGTTCCTTTTTGAGATGTTATATATTTTATATCGTTAATAAGAATTTGCGGAGATACTGTTTGTTGAAATAATAATAAATTTAATAAATGCCATTTATATTGAAGTTTTGTAGTTCTCATGGCATCTTTACTGGTTTGTGTATATACATGATGGCTTTTGTTATGCCCCGGAATAAATGACGAAACAGGATGTCCATAAGAAATAGATAATAGTATTTCGAATATTTCATTATATATTTTATTCTTAAATACACTACAATGTATAGTATTATGCGTAATAGTTGCACATGCAAAAGAAAAATAACATAATATAGGTATGTATAAGTAATGGAAATTCCAATATCCTAAAATAGTAATAAAATAATAAATTAAAACCCATAATATAGGGCGAGTATCTCTATATTTTTCATATTCCATTATTATTTTTTATATAAATAATATATTTAATATAATTTTATTTTTTTGCTATAATAATTCTTACATCAAGAGGATTTAATCCTTTATTTTTTACTATAAATTCCTTTATTATAGAAAATCCAAAATATTCAAGAGTTTTAACAGTTTTATCATAATCTGCAGTTATTGGTTTTACTTCAGTTGAGAAAACACTTGCTAAATCATTAAATACACTTATAAATGGATTTTCTTTGCATGTCTGTATTATTAATGTGCCACCTTTATTTAATGATTTTAATAGTTCTTCCTTAAAATCAAATGAACAAATTATGGTATCATATGTTGTATTTGGTATTATTTTTTTATTATGTATTAATTCTATTATTTGAGTATTATTAGACATATATATTTTTCCCGATGTCAAATATTCATTAATATTTAATGTTAATATTGTTCTATATCTATAAACTGCATTATCATTATCTAAACTTTTCTTAAGTTTTTCAATATCTGTTACTCTTTCTTTCTTAATATAAAATAGAGCTAATGTAACATAATTTTTATGTATAAAATAGGATAATAGCATTTGCATAGAATCTACATTATTTGAATTAACATTTAGAAATCCACCTCCTTTTATTTCTATTAAAAAGGGAGTTGTTGGGATTATTATTTTTCTATTAAGAATTTCATTTGTTTCAGTTATGAACCCCATTTTATTAAATATATTTATATCAATTTTTAATTTAAAAAAAATAAGAAATGGTTTATTCTATAAAATATTATATTTAAATTT
>Ga0114973_10003844_pt1 | contig 10524 bp, 9 predicted proteins | sample M_140807_MF_Meta_FD_87025 | JGI IMG/M metagenome (GOLD analysis project Ga0114973, IMG submission 87025) | Freshwater microbial communities from Lake Montjoie, Canada to study carbon cycling - M_140807_MF_MetaG | ecosystem: Environmental > Aquatic > Freshwater > Lake | place: Lake Montjoie... | reverse complement strand
TTATGTTCTAAACCTTTTTTAGTAATATTAGATACTACAATTTTATCTTTATGTTTATCAACTTTAAAATCAGATGGTACTACATTTTTGATATGATCCTTATAATAGTCAACTCTAGATGAGTCTGGGGATATTTTTAGGTCTAAGTCTTGGTTTTGTAAAGGTTCAAAGAAATTGTTAGAAGAAGATTGTTGGGGAGTATTATCATGTCCACATTTATGACAGATATATAAATCATTTCCACCATCTTCTATTTTCCATGTCCAACTACAATTATCGCAGATTATGCTATCACCTTGAATTTTTTCAAATACTAATTTTGGATTAGTAGTTTGATAATTACGCTTACGCATAATTGTTTTAGCTTTAGCTACTATCTTATCTTTTAAAGATCCTACCTTAACAAAAGGAATATTAATATTTGTAGCTGAGTCTGTAGCTACTACTTCGTCTTTGTTTAAAAGACTAGCTAATTGATCTTTTTTATTAGATAATTTAGTAAAAAAGTTATATAATTCTTCAGGTTCTATTTCTGGGTGATTTCTATCAAGATTGACTTGATCTCCAAAATGTCTAGAAATTTCTATATCAATTTTAGGAGCTAAAGCATTATCAGCGTGTCTATCAATCTTAGATAATTCATCATAATAAACACGTTCATCTAAAAATGATGTTATTTCATCACCTTCATCAATATTATCTAAACCTAATGCTTGTCTATATTCATCTGAAGTAATTCCATCTGGTAAGAAAGAAGTTATATCCTGGTTATTTTTCAGAGCTACTCTTAAGTCAGTAGCACTTAAATTTCCAGCTGATCCGTCATAATTTTTAATAATTACATTTGAAGGAGTGGATCCAAATCTAGCAAAATCTTCTTCTTTTCCAAATACCCCTATATATTGCTGTTCAGGATTATTTTTAAATAATTCATAAGCTGCAGCTACAGGACTTGGTGAAGGTACAGGTAAAGATGAGTCATTTGATAATAATACTTTAACATTTTTTGGAAGATTAAGTGATTTAAAAATACTTAAACTTTGATCTGCTGATATAGGAATTTGAGTTTCAAGTTTTTCTCTACTTTTCTTATCAGTACCACTTGGTTCTGTTTTTGGAGATACTAAGACAAGTACTTCATCCGCATCATTAGCTGCAGCTTTAATTCGAGCTATATGATCTTTATGAGGTGGTTTAAATTTACCTGGGAATACTGCTATTATTTTTTTAGGTTGGTTTTCATCTTCTACAATAATGGTTTCTCCTTCAATAAATGGTTTAATTAAACTCATTACTAAAGGACTATATTTACCTTCTAAAGCAGCTACAGCATCTAATGCTTGTTGTTTTTTAACACCTTTCTCAATTTCTTTTTCAGCGTCTCCTACACGTATGTTTTTAGCGAACATTCCCTTAAGACGGTCTATTGATCTTCTATTTTTAAATTTTTTAATTTTAAATATAATATCATCAAATTTATCTTTTTCAATGTTAATACCTAAAGCGGATGTTAATTTTTTAACATCTTCAAATTTATTTGACTTCCATATTTCTCTACCATCATTTTTTCCTATAGGAACAATTCGTAATGATAGTTCTGATGGGTTAAGATTAAAGTCATATTCTTCACCTTCACTAGGTCTATCATCAATTGGGACATTAAGTTCTTTAAATAGATTTTCTATTTGTTTTTCATCTAATTCAGTAAAAATAGTTTTAGCTAAACCTATTGCTAACGTTTGTTCTTGAGCTGGTAGGTCTAACATATTAAATACAAATTTTCCTTCTTCTTTAGATGTTGTTACAATATTATCTATTTGAACATACTCTCCTTCTTTACCAGATATAGGATATAATGTACTGACTATATTGCCATGTATGAAGTACTTATTATTTTTTTTATGAGGTATGGCTGGGATTTTATCAACTTGGGATAAAAATTGGGCTAACTCTTGTTTTAATTCTTTTTTATCGCCTCCTTGAAAGGAAACAACAATATCTATATCCCCAAAAATATTTTTTTCAGGTCTAGAACGTACACCAGTGATACTATAAGATTTATCTAAACCTAAAGGTTTTAAGATATTATCTCTATAATCACGAATTGTGTCTTTTAAATTTTCTTTATTTATACGAGATCCACCCGCTGCTCCACTCATAGTAATTAAATATTATCAGGAACATAAGCATTAGCTCTACGTAAAGCTTCTTTAAATAAATCTAACGCTTTAGTTTTGTCCTCAGGTTTAAGATTAGTTTTAATATAACTCATTAACTTATCATAATTATTAATTATCTCTAAAGTTAATGGCTGTGTTGGTTGATATTCTTGATTGAACACTTCTAAAGCACCTTGAGGTTTATCAGCAATAACATCACCTGTTTCTTTACGTATAAATCCTTTACCACTTTTAAAAGTATAACCTGTAGCAGCAAACATAGCTAACATTAATTGTCCTCTATGTAAACCTTTAATTTCAGGATTATCTTTAGGTAATTCAGAATTATATCTGAATTTTAACCAATCCATATCTCCTGTATCTATATCAAGTTGGGCTCTTAGATCTAATTTTTCCCCAGATGGAGTATATTGAGGATATGAGAAATGAATAGTACCTCCATTTGCTGCTTTATCACTAGCATATATATCACTACCAGCACTGTTAATTTTATTAACAATTAAGCGTATTAAAGCATTAGTTTGAACTGCTTCATCAGTAGCTGTACGAGATGATTTCTTTGTTTTTTCATACAAAGCATCATATTCATTTTGATTAATACCCCATCCATTAGTATCAGCTTTTTCATCTTTAAATAAATGTTCTGATGAGTAAGCTAAGTCAACGTCTCCTGATTTAGGTTTACTACCAGTTGATCCTAACCAGTTACTTTTATCAGTTAATGGAGTGAATGTTGATTTTTTGTTAGGGAAAATTTTACTTAAATCACTAACAAATTTTTCAATTGTAGGTTTAATATTATCTAATATTATATCTTGAGCATCAAATTCTGTACCTTTAAACACATTTCCCCCCTCATCAATAAGAACCTCATGCAGTAGTTTTATTAAAGAAATCATCCTTGAGTTTTCTCATAAATATTAGGGTCTAGTTGAATTTCAATAGGAAATGACTCTTGTGATGGTTTTGGGTTAGGATTTTCTAATTTAAATAACTCATGTACATGTTCAAATAATTTAAAATTATCTTCAATACTACGAGATGGTTCATATATTTCCCATCCTTTACCTTGCATTTTATCTCCTTTTCCTTCACCACGCTTAGATGATTTTAACCAAATAATACCTACTCTATTAATTTTTTCTTCAAATGTTTCATTCCAAGCTTGAGTGTAAGCAGCTAATTGTAAATCCATTGCTGTATGGATTGAGTTTGAAGTTTTAAGATCTAATAACCATCGTTCACCTTCAATCTCAACAACTAAATCACAAGTACCAGCAAATTTGTACTGGTCTGAGAATAAATGAATTTCACTTTCTATTAATATTGGCTTAACTGTACTCCAGAAATCATGGAATTTTAAAATTAATTTCCAAACATCCATAGAATAATTAGAATATCCTTCTTCATTTAACCATTGGATTTTTTCTCCTTTAAGATATTTCTCAGCTGCGTCATGGACTTGAGTTCCTTCATCAGCAGCTTTTTTAGCTATGATATCTGAATTATGGCCTACGTCTTTTAACCATGTTTCAAAAAATTTACCTTTAGGTAAAAATTGTAATACACTTGTTACAGATGGGTAATAATCATTATTTCTACTATAAAATCGATTATCATTAATACTCACCCGTTTTGAAGTTGGGTCTACATTAAGTATACGAGTTACACTTTTTTTATAAATACTTACATTTTTATCTATCATACTAGTTCTAGTTTTTTCTCAAATAAATTTGAGAAGGTTAATGGTTGAGTGATTTGAATTAATTTAGTAAAGTTTTCAAAACCCATTTCACTTGGATCTTTGTCTTGTAATTCTACTAAATATACTTCTTTACCCTCATTTAATAATTCTTCACAAAATGATAAAGCTTGTTTAATTGCGTCTTTATCTAATGCTATATATATTTTTTGTACCTGTGAGGTAACTAGTTTTTTCTTTAATTTGTCTTGGATGTTTTTACCTAGTAATGGTATTACATTACGTTTAATAGCCATCATATCAAATGGTCCTTCACATAAAATAATAGGTACATTCCAGTTTATGAAAAATTCAAACGGGACAATATTTCTTGATACATTTGGATTCTTATATTTGGATCTAGAAAATTCTTCAAATCCTCTAGAGGTAAAATAATTTAAATTACCTTTTTCATCATATGAAGGTATAATAACCATATTAGAATAATGTCCATGTTCACAATAACCAATATTGTATTTTAGGATATCATATTTAGTAATACCACGGCGTTTTAGGTAAGCTAAAGCGCGTCTACCAATGAGATTATTGGCTGTCACATCAATTAGCGGAATAAATTCTTCAGGTAATTTAACCTGCTCTAAATTAACATCTATATGTTCTGATTTAGAAGTGCCTACTAAAGAATATAATGCTTGAAGTTTATCAGGTGTAGTTTCTAGATGTTTAAATAAACGTGATAATTTTCTGCCTTTAGTGTTGCATACCCAACAATGCCATGGATTGTCACCTTTAGCATTAGTATCCATGTTAACTTCAAGTTTAGGCTTATGATGTTTACAGAACGGACAAGTATATGCTCGGTTATTTTTAGAGGTATTTTTACCTTTACCTAAAACAGAATCTACTAAAGTCACTAATAACTGATTTACCATACACTATAATGTATGTAAAAGAGCATTAGGGGCAAAGTCTTTCTTGAAAAACTTGCCTAGTACATTATCATTATAGCTGTTCACAAATAGAACATTATACTTACATTGGTAAGCTGTTTCCCAATAAGTTAGTTCTTTTTTGGTTCTTACCATTTTAATAATTTTTCTAGTAAATGCTAAGTTACCGCTTGTTTTTATTTCTTCTAATATTTCTTTATTAGAGCCCCAATATGTAGCCCAATCAGATTCTTTTTGTACTCTTTTAGTAGTTGCTTTTCTACCAGGACCTGACTGTTCAGCTAGTTCTTTTTTAGTGAGTTTTTTCTTTATATTATGGTAAAGACTTTTTTTACCAATATAAAATTTACCTGTTATTGTGTTTTTAATTTCATATATGAAACCAAAACAACCTTGTGGGAAATCTTCTATTGTTTTAAATTCTTTGACTTCCACATTTTCATACCAAAACCAATTATTCATATTTTAAAAATTTAAGCCTATTTGCATTAATAGTTCGTTATTGAAGTTTTTATTATATGGTCTAGGGAGTTTAGCTGTCGCCATTAACTCATTATTATCATTATATAAACCAACAGTTGTAATATACGTTTGAGGATTTTGATACCAATCTTGATGTATTATTTTTCCTGAGCTACCTGAAATAAAACTTGGGTTTGTTGAATAATTATATTGATTGTTTCTAGCTCTTATAAAAACATGGTTAGTTGGGGTTGGATTTGAAGTACTAAGAGTAAAATTAGTACTAGTAGCAGCTGCAAGAATTAACCCAACATCAGGGAGAAAAAGACCTAATGATGCTCCAGTACCATAACCTAATATATAATTACCATTAACAAAAGGAGCAGGTTTTAAATCATAAGCTCTACCACAATTCAAAATTCTAGGGGAAGTTATATTACTATTATCTGTAAGATTTCCTAATTTTATGCTACCTGGTTTGAGGGGGAGGGGGATGTTTTTAGATACAGCTATAATAGCAAAGGATGGTTGAGCTGCGCCACCCCATGTGATATCAGCATTAACATCTCCTACTACTATATTACGAATAGCTCCATAAACTACTTGTTGATAAGCATTACCATTTTTATTAGCACCTGTTCTACTATATTGTATATTAGCAGGATTTCCAATAGAATAATTAATGACATCTCCTTGGGTGTTATTTACAATATATGATACAGTCTGTTGATCAAATGTAGGTGATACTACAGGATTACCATTAGCATCTCTCCAACATGATATAGAGAGATCATCATTACTAAAAACAAAATCTGCAGGGGCTATTCTTGTTAATGACATATTACTTATCCATATTAATAACTATATTCATATCAACTGTTCTGCTTGTAGGTATAGGTTGAGCTAATTTACCTACAGCTAATAACTCATTATTTGTGTTATAAAGTCCTACTGATGTAATATATGGAGAGAAAGCAGAGCCTGTTACAAAATCAACTACATCTCCACTAGTGTTAACAGGTGTTCCATTTGAATTTACAGGGTTAGTAAACTCAGATCCTGATAGTAAGGTTGGGTTTAAAGAGTAATTGAATTCATCTGGTCTGATAGTACATTTATATTGGGTTTCATAGATTGTAGTAGCAGATTGGAAAGTCACTGTATAAGTTCCAGGGGCGTCATTAGCAGCATTTTGATCAGTAATAATTATAATACCATGAGAATAAATTATATTTCCAAAATATGGAGATGTTCCTACTTCTCCTATATTGCCATTACCATCATCTATTAAATCACCACCTATATCAGTGTAAACATTACCTGGGGCTATATAATCTCCAAATAATGATTGAGGTATAATACCTACCGCAATTACATCATTTGCTCCTGTAGGGAAGTTTTTAATAGGATATAAACCACTTTGTAAATAATTGTCATATCTACTATTAACATTAGCTGTTTGGCTACCTTCAATTATATTACCTTGACTATCAACTACAATATATGGTTGAGGGTCATTAGCTAAAGTATTACTATAATATAATTGTTTTATAGAAGCATATACTAATGAGGCAGAAGGCCAAGGAGTTGGATTCGCTTCATCATTAACAGAACCATAAGTTGTGTTTTTGCCTTTAATAAATGTAATATTCCTAGAAGTAGTTGGACCATATACTACTAATGGAGATACAATTATATCTTGTGATGTTAATGATTTGAAGGCACCCATTCATTTAGAAATCTAATTTAACACGAACTAAAGCTTCTTTAGTAAAGTCTTTTTTAAGTGGTTTTGATAATTTAGCTACTGCTAACAATTCATTATTATCATTATACATTCCTATAGATGTGACATATGTTACTGGGTTTTGTATAAAGTCATTGTATAAAATTGATCCTGCACTAGCAGAAACTGAAAAACTAGGATTTACTGAGTAGTTAAATTCAGCGTTTCTTGCTCTACAGAATATAAAGTCTGAGGTTACTGTTTCTTCACTTTGAAGAAAAAATCTAGTCATTCTACCTTCAAGAGTAACAGCATCGTTACCATTATTATTAAATTGACGTAATGGTGCTGATCCACCAATAGCATATGGGTTTAAGATTATAACTCCAACATCAGGATATAAATAACCATATACTCCATTAGTTGATCCAGCAGGCATTACTCCATCTCCAAAACTACCAGAACCTAAAGTATATCTTCTTCCAGCATTTGTATATTCAACTGTTGGGGTTATAGAGCTATTATCTGTTATAAGAGGAGTAAGTGATGATAGTTGAAGTTGAAAACTACCAGGTTTAATTGTTTGTTTGTAACGGGCTCTATTAACTACTATAGCTAAGAAAGTTTGATTATTAGTAACAGGACCTCCATAATTGAAACCTGCGTTTTCGTCTTCCCCGAATAATAAATTCATAAATTGTCCATAAACTGTTCTAGAAGGTGATAAACCAGGAATACTACTATTATATAAAAAAGATCCTGATCCTTTTAAGTCACCATAAGCTATGGCAAATTGAGCTTCTGCTAATGGATTTGATTCAACTAAATTATAAACATTAGTATAATACTGGCCACTAGGTCCTCCAGTTTGACTAGCATGAGTAACCATAGTAGCACTTGTTAAAGAAGCTGAGTAGTTTGACCAAGCTGGGGCTGCTATAGAATCAGCACTGACTAAAAAATCTTCAGGATCTAATCTTTTAAATGACATATTTTAATAGATTAACAATTATTTGTATTTTTATTTAATTGTACTGGAATTACTATTCTAGCACCGCTATCTCTACCGACAACAATTAATGATGTTGATAATTGAGTTACACCTTCAGGGAATAAAGCATTTGTTGTAGTAGCAGTCATATTAATAGTAGTACCAACTACAGTTTTAGAAACCGCTGCTCCTAAAGTTGTTGTTGAATTTAATGCTGTAGCTTGGGCTGTATTAATACCTACACCATTAAAATTACTTAATAGACGTACATCTCCAATAGTGGCTACATATCCTGATGATTCGTATGTTTGAGTACCACCTAAATAATTAAGTGTTTGAGGTGTGATAGCAATTGAAGCCCCTTGATATAATGAAATAACTTGATATCCCAAATCCAAAATAGGTAATTTAGAAGTACCTCTAGGGAGAGTAGTAAGTAAATATTTCATTGCTTGTGTCTCATCAGGAAACGCTTCTAATAAAGGCATATTATCAATAGCAGCTCCATAAAATGATGATCCAAGAGGATTATCTGGGTCCCACATTGTGTAGTCAATTTCATCATCCGCTAAGGCAAATTGTGTGATTCTAAAAGAACCATCATTTCTAGCTAACAATTCTCTACCTTTTCTTGTTAAAATAGCATCAACTGTAACTATTGAATTATTAAGATATCCCATTTTTTATAGATTATTTTATTATAAATATTATAGATTTAAAAATCTAACTTAACACGTATTAAAGCCTCTGTAGTAAAATCTTTTTTAAGCGGTTTTGATAACTTAGCTACAGCTATTAACTCTTGATTTTCATTATATAACCCAACAGAGGTGATATATGTTGGAGGAGTCTCTACAAAATCATTAAGTGTGACATCACTTGAACCTGTTATATTTCTAGTAGAGGAAATAAAATTATTTTGAGTTGAAAAATTAAACTCATGATTTCTAGCTCTACAAAATATATAATTTGATGATACTGTTTCTTGGCTTAAAAGAGAAAATTCAGTAAAAAAACGCACTAATTTAGCTGGGTTATTATCATTTGTATTAGAATTACTACCGAATGAGGGTTGAAGAGTTAGTGGATTTAGGATTATAATTCCTACGTCTGGGTATATGTATCCGAATTTTATTTTACCTCCGTAAGGTGTTCCTCTTCCTACACGGGTACCTGCTCCTAAATCATATCTTCTTCCAGCTGCTGTGTAATCAGATGATGAGACTATGAGACTATTATCTGTTATAAAAGAATTAGGGTTTAATGTTGGAAATCCGGCGAACCCAGAAAAAAAGAGAGAATTTATTATACCTTTAATTTTAATACTGCCAGGTAAAATAGATTGTTTATAATTAGCTCTATTTATAGTAATAACAATAAATTCATTTGAAGATAATTTTCCTTCTCCAAAATTAAAAGTAGTATTTTCATCTTCTCCTAATAATAAATTTATAAATTGTCCATAAACTGTTCTAGTAGGAGATACTCCTGGATTAAGAGGATTATACCATAATGATCCAGATCCATCAATATCTCCGTAAGCTATTGAAAATTGAATTTTAGGGCTACCAGGGAGATTAGGGTTAGAATTATATACATCAGTATAATATTGGGCAGTGTTAGTACCTTGTTGTATACTAGAGGTAAAGAAAGATGTTAATGAAGATGAATTAGTTGACCATGCTGGGGCTACAACAGAATCAACTCCGAATGTAAAGTCTTCAGGATCTAATCTTTTAAATGACATATTTTAATATAAATATTATTGTATTATTTCTCTCTCAGTTAAATCTACTATGATTTTATCATATTTGTCTACTAATTCTTTAGTTACAAATTCAGGTTGTATTACGCCTGAGAAGCTATTTCCCCTAACAGGTTTAGGTACATTTAATATAATATTTGATCCATCATTAATTACACGATAAATAGTAAAATGATTTAAAGTAGAACCAGATGGAATAACAGGAGGAAATATTTTAAGGCAAGTCCTACTAGGACTCTCATTTACAGCTGTTACCTCAACAATAGTAGCTACTTGATCTGGGTTGTATTCACATCTAATGAAGTCTCCAGGTTGTATATTTAGAGGATATGAAGGTTGTTGATAATCAAATTCCATTGAACTACTTGGTAGTATCTGTACATAATTATTATTTATATAAGCAGAAAAATTTAAAGAAGCAGTTAAAGATTGAGGTAAAAATGGAGGAGCAGTAGTTGGTGATGAGATATTATCAAAATAAGAGGCTGTTACTTTATTAGAGAATCCAGTACTGTTAATAAGAGAAAATCTTGTACCTCCAGATGTACTAGGACTTCCAAATAATGTTAATGTTATATTTGAAGAATATTGGGAATTATTATCTTCATTATATATATAATCATTTTTAAATCTAACTCTTACACGAGTTCCATTTAAAAAAGATCTTGGGAATGTCCTTACAGTGTGATAATTTTGAGGTGAGGTCTGGTAGGATTGTTCAGTAACATATTCTTGCGTATATACATTA
>Ga0114973_10003842_pt1 | contig 10525 bp, 5 predicted proteins | sample M_140807_MF_Meta_FD_87025 | JGI IMG/M metagenome (GOLD analysis project Ga0114973, IMG submission 87025) | Freshwater microbial communities from Lake Montjoie, Canada to study carbon cycling - M_140807_MF_MetaG | ecosystem: Environmental > Aquatic > Freshwater > Lake | place: Lake Montjoie... | reverse complement strand
GGGATCAAGTTCCCTAGTGACGGGATCAAGTTCCCTAGTGACGGGATCAAGTTCCCTAGTGACGGGATCAAGTTCCCTAGTGACGGGATCAAGTTCCCTAGTGACGGGATCAAGTTCCCTATACAAATGTATGACCCTACTAGAGACTTTAAAGCCCATGAGTCTGAGTACAGAGCAGCAATTGATTCAGTACTTGAAGTTGGTAATTTTATTGGAGGTAAGCAGGTTGGAGAACTTGAGACACAACTTGGATTATACACAGGAGCACCTAATGTAATCACATGTGCTAATGGTACTGATGCTATCTTTATTGCACTGTTAGGATTAGGTATAGGCCGAGGTGATGAGGTACTTACCGTGGCTCATACTTGGATTTCTACTGCAGAAACTATTGCGATGACTGGTGCTAAACCTGTCTGGGTTGATATTGATCCAACAACTTTTTGTATGGATCCTAGCGCAATTGAATCTAAAATTACCCCTCAGACTAAAGCTATTCTTCCAGTTAGTTTATATGGCTTAATTCCTGATCTGGAACTTATTAGTACAATTGCTAAAAAATATAGTATTCCAGTTATTGAAGATGGTGCACAAAGTTTTGGAGCTAAGAGAGATGGTTGGACTAGTTGTTCTTGTGTGCACTCAGATATAGCAACCACTTCTTTCTTTCCAACTAAACCTTTAGGATGTTATGGAGATGGTGGAGCAATTTTTGTTCGTGATTCAGAATTAGCTAAAAAAATTCGTGCAATTAAATCTCATGGTGGATTAGAACGTTTTGTTCACAAATATATAGGATTAAATTCAAGATTAGATACAATCCAAGCTGGAGTTCTACAAGTTAAGATGTGTTATTTAAACCAAGTGCTGGAATCAAGACGTGCATGTGCTGAGATCTATACTAGTGGATTATTAGGAGTACCTGGTTTGGAATTACCTCAAGTTCCTTCAAATAGTACCCATGTGTGGGCACAGTATAGTATATTAGCTTTAAATAAATCTCATCGAGATTCAATAGTTGCTGGATTAAAAGAAGGTGGAGTTAATGTTGCTATATTTTATCCAGTACCTTTATCTGTCCAAGAATGTTTTTCTGGATCTAATTCAACAGGATTAAATTTTACAACCAGTGTATGTGATAGAATTTTCAATCTGCCTTGTTATGCCGATATCACTTTAAAAGAGCAAGAATACATTATTAATTTAATAAAAACTTTAGTATAGGTATATTTTTATATTAATATTTCATACATAATTTTAAGAAAAAAAAATATTTATTTATGTTATATATAATGTCAAAAAGTGTTGCCTACTTAAAACCAAAAGCTCTTTCAAGTCCTCAAGTTCTTGAATATGTTTGGGCATCTGATTCTAATGCTATTATTGTTGATTTGTCTGGTTCTCCAAACGTAAATCTAAATGCAAATAATCCTATTAATGGTCTTAAAAGACTTAAGAATGATGATGATACCTACCAAAATGTTTGGTCTGATCCTAGTGGTAAACTATATAACTTTGATGTAAGTGGAAATGATATTTCTGGTGCTTTTTTCCCTCTTGCCTTTTTCGTTGCTAACGAATCAGGATCAAGAACTTTAACTAGAGTTACAGGTTCAAATACTCAATTTACTCTTCCTACTTTCAGTGTTGTTGATAAACTTTTTACTGATCAAAAAGGATCACCTTACTACACATCTTACAAGACTAATGTTCCAATTTCTTTACAAAATACTCCAGTTGATATTTCATTAACAACACTTACTGGTTCAACCTTTAACAAATCAAATAGAGATTTATCTTTTAATGCTTTTGATACTTCTAATAACAAGATTACTATTGATTTATCTGGTTTTAAATTTTCAACTACAAATTCATACAACCCTGCTCAGTATGATATTTGCTTGAATCTTCGCACTGGTTTCCAATTGTCATCTTATTCAGTTGCAAATACTGATGTATCCAACCAACTATTTATTAAATTATATAAATTTGGTATGGGTAGTTCAAATCAAGAAATTATCAAGTACTCTAGTGTTAATTCTCAAGTTACTACAATTGATCTTTCAGTAAACGTTCTTAATGCATCTGGAGTACTTAGATTTGATACCTCTGGTGCTGGTGTTCTTGCTGCACAAACTTCTACTCTCCAACCAAATGTTGATTTTATGAACTTAGTTGATTTAAGTTATTCTTTTATCAAACCAGGTAGACAAAATATTTCTATTCCTATTACTATCCCTGCAAGTACATCTGGATGCTGGATTTGGAATGCTTATCTTGTTGATGGTAACATGATTTCTACTCCTATTACAGTAACTCTTAAAGTTCAACCTTCATTCACTGCTCCTATTATCACTCAAGATCCAACCACTTCTCTTACATTAATTCCTGGTCTTGGTCAACCAGCTTCTTTCAATATTAAACTAGATAATAATGCATTTGTCCCTGATATTTGCAATAACTTGACCAGAGGTATGTTTGTTTACCCAAGAATTAATGCTGTTAATGCTAATGTTCCTGGTGATGTTAGTCTTAATAACTTAAATGCTGGTCTTATGATTAAAAAAGCAGGTACTAGCTATACCTTAGTTACAAATGATTTATCTACTAATACTCTAAGTTTTGCTGATATTTCTAATGGTAACAATGCTTTAATTGTTAGAGCTACTGATATTTCATTAAATCCTGATACTGGTTTTTATTTCAAATGGCCTGGACGTGATGTATCTACTAACTATACTATTGATGCTTCCTCAAATGATTTCAATCTTCCTGCCAGAAAATTTAATCTCTTGTTAGATTGGCTTCCAAACGGTCAACCTGCTGCTGAAGGAATAATTAAACCTCAAACTTCAACTATTGGAAGTATTAATGTAGCTACTACTTATACTGCTAATGTCAACTTAGTTGATAATAAAGATGGATCTTACTCATTATCTTTAACAGATCTTAATGGTCCTCTTGACTCAGCATCATATCTTATCAAGGTATTTACTGATGCTAACTGTACAACTGCAGCTCCTGTAACTACCAAATTTACACTTGACTCTCAAAGTAATGTATATAGTTCAAGTTCAAATCAATTCAGTGTTGAAATGGATTCTAACTTTAATGCAACCTTTACTGGTCCTAAATTAGTAACTAAATCAGATAGACTTTATATGGTTGCATACTTAGTTAACTCAACCAAGACTTACTTGTATACTGCATCTAAACCAGTATCAGTAATTTATGCTAAATATCCTATCCTAAATGTATCATTTGATACTGTAAATGCATTTGTTGCTGCTGAACTTAACAAAATTGTAAATATAAATGATAATCTTGATTTAAATTCTGCTCTATCTGATCTATCAGGTTATAGAGTTACTGGTATTAATGCCGGTATTGATTTATCTTGTAACTTGTCACTTCCAACTTGGGATCTTGTTGGACCTAACCTTAAATTTACTTTAAATGATAACAATGGTGTAGTTAAATCAATGGATATTTCAGCAAATGTAACCAAACGTTCCAATATTAGTACTAATACTCCATCTGTTTTTACTAACTTATCAGATGTTTCAAATAATCTTGGATTCTATGTTGACTTGTCTTTCAATGCAGTTAAGACCGAATGCTTATTCTCATTAGACATTGCTCTTGGAGATGCTGCAGGTAATTTTTACCCTTCTGCAACTAAGACTATTGTATTTTACTATCCTGGTACTTTTGGTACCACTGCTACTAATGCAGGTGGAAAGAAAAATACATTAATTATCTTCAATGATGCAAAATATACTCTTGATGCTGTTCCTGGATTAACTCAAATGTCTCTTCAAGCAAAAGATACTTTTGATTGTTATACTTGGCTTGCTGGATCAAGTGCTAATACCTATTCATTAAATTTTGCTAGATCTGAATTTATGGGAGATGGACATGTTATTGATGCTTCTGGATTTAAGATTGATTCAGTTGGACAAACTGGAGTTACAAATGCTGATCCTGCTGCTCTTTATCTCCAATTTAATGGATCATGGACTACATTATCAACTAGTACAGTATCTAATTATACTCAAGTTCCTTGTGTATTTGCTAAAAACAACTACTCTTGGATTGATACTAGAAAATTTGTTGGTACTATTGATATCAACTACTCCACCAAGGATACTAATGCTTTATACTCTACTACTCTTAATACTCTTCGTCTAGTTGTTCTTCCAAGACCTACTATCCAAGCATCAATTGCAGTAACTCCTAACGTTCTTATCAACACACCATCAACATTACAAGTAACTCTTAAGAATGCTCAAACAAACAAGACAGGTGGATCAATTACTATTAGCACATGGGCACCTACAGATATTAGTGGAGGCAAAAACTTATCTGGTAAATTCAGAACTTTATTAAATGCAACTTCTGGTTCTATTTCACTTGTAAATTCTTCAGGTGCTCCTGATGTTGCAAATGCTGGTTTCTTTACTCTACCAAGCGTTGGTGATATGCTTTATAGTAATTCTTTAATTGTCCCAGTAGCTTTCAAGGGAAGACCAAGTGCTGGTATAGTCAGTTCCAATATCCAAGCTAACTACACAATGAATGGAGCAAGAGCTATCTCCGGATCTACTGCTCTCCAAGTTGTTGTATACTCTAGTGATTCAACTTTCAATAACTCAGTATACACAAATAACTTATTAACTAATACTCAATTCAACTTTGCTGGCATGCCATTTGTTCAATATGTATCTCTTGATAACTCCAATAATACTATTAACTTAAGTACTGATTCAAGAACCAAGAATGCTACATTTGTAGTTGTTGAAAACAAGGGTTCATCTGCTGCTTCACCAACTTGGAGTTCTGGTACTGGTAATGTTGGTTATGGTACAACTACTACAAATGGTTTAACATCAGTTTCAGCTGGAAGTGTCGCAGTATTCTTTCACAGTACTACTACTACATGGGAATTTTTATACACTAAACAATAAACTAATCTAATAACTTGACTTAATTAAATAAATTATATAAATAATTATATAATTTACTTTATTATTTATTCATTCAACTGCCTCTAATGAGCACTTGATTTAAATTACTTTTGTAATTTCATTCAACTGTTACTACCTTGGCTAAATTTCTAGGATAATCTGGATTGGTTCCTGAACTTAGTGCTATTTCAAATGAAAGGATTTGTAAATATATATTGGCAAGTACACCTCCAAAGGTTTTTGAATAATCAGTTTTTAACTCGCAAGAATCACCTGATCCTATCAAGACTGCTCGAGCATCTCTAGCTTTTACTTCTTGGAAAGCATTTAAATTCTTATCATGAGATTCTGGATTAGTATCAAGGATAAATATTGGTAACCCAGGAGTTATTAATGCAAAAGGTCCATGTTTTAATGCTGATGAACTAAAACCTTCTGCATGTGTATATCCAATCTCTTTGAGCTTGAGAGCAGATTCTTTAGCTATTGCTTCATCTGGACCTTTACCCAGAACAAAACAAGATTTACCCATATCTAGTTGAGATTCTAGGGTTTTAACTTGAGCCCAACAATCTAATACCTTATCTATCTGCCATGATAAATTTCTAAGATCAGAGATTATTTTACGTCTTTTTTCTAAACATGTTCCTTTACACTGTGAAAACCACACAGCAATTAATGCAAGCACCACACATTGTGATGTAAAAGATTTAGTTGAAGCAACTCCAACTTCTCTTCCAGCATTCAAGTAAACCCCACAAGTAGTTTCTCGTGGAATCATTGAATCAACTACATTTATAACTCCAATTGTTACTAACCCATAGTCCTTAGCTATACCCATACATCTATGTAAATCTTTGGTTTCTCCTGATTGAGATAGTAAAACCAAGCCTGTTTTACCTCTTTTAGGAATATCTTGGACAGTAAATTCAGCACCATCATAAATTCCTACAGTATCAAATATATCTAAACTCTTAAATAGTCCTAAAGACCAAACCCCAGCATTGAAAGAAGTTCCACATCCTAGTAAAACCAAATGATCTAAATCTTGTAAAACTTGTTTCGATCCATCCAGACCACCTAATTTAACTGTTGTTGCAGATTCAATTCTACCACCATTATTTAATGCTCTAAGTACTGTTATACTTTGTTCTCTTATTTCTTTTTCCATCCAGTAATCATATGGATCCGGTTTTAGATCAAATTGTTGTGATGTTTTAGTTTTAATCTGATATGAATGTATATCTTTGGAATAAACTAATTTAGATGTTTTATCATCCCATGTGATTTCAACCAAATCATGATTATCTAAAACTACATATTGATTAACATGAGATCCAAAAGCAATCTGTTCAGACACAACCATAACAAGTGAATCATCAAAACCTAAAAGAAGTGGTGATCCATTACGTGTTACCCAAAGTTTAGATGGATTTGTTTTATCTATTATAGCTAGGGCCCAAGTTCCTGTTAACATCCCAATAGTTTTACTAATAGATTCACAAGTTGTGAACCCTTGATCCAACCAATACCCAATTTGTATAGCTATTACCTCTGTATCTGTTGATGATTTAAATTTATATCCAGATTTAATTAGTTCTGACTTGAGTTCATCAAAATTTTCAATAATCCCATTATGAACTAGTGCAATGCGACCCTTTGAATCAGTATGAGGATGAGCATTAATATCTGTTTTACCTCCATGAGTTGCCCAACGAGTATGTCCAATACCAATATTAGATGTAAAACCAGCTTCTAGTGCAACTTTTTCAACTTGATCTAATGAATTAAAAGTATTAGTTGATGCATATTTGATAATTTGTAAGCTAGATACAGATTCTGAATTATTGGTTCCCTCTGGTTCCTTATTTGATAAATACTTTGTATTTATTGATATGGTTCCAATACCAACAGAATCATAACCTCTATTTTGTATTAATTTAAGTCCAGAAATAACATAATCAACAAATCCATTAGCACCTAGATAGCCAATAATTCCACACATATTTAAATATATTATATCATTATATTTAAATAATTTAACTTTAGACACTGGTATATTTTATATTTGATACTGGATCAGACATATTAGTAAATGATACATAAGATTTATTATTTGATTCATTTGGTAACAAAGGTCCAAAAATTGAACTATACTGAGTTTGCATGTATTCTGGGCCTTGAGGATTTGATGCAGGTGCTGGAGCTAAAACAGAATTTTTAGTAATTTGGTCTCTATCAACTTGGCTAACTCTATCACACCAAGATGGTTGTTCGGTTTCCAACATAATTTTCTTATTAGTAAAATCTCTACAAGCAATTTTTTTATTAATACTATATCTATTGGTTAAAAACAAATCTTGTAAAACAGGTTTATCACAACCATCATCACGTGCAAGTTTATTAACAATTACTTTGTCTTTAACTAAAGCTTTACAAGAATTTAAATACATTGAAGGGTCATTAAAACTAGTTAATCCAGTAGTAAAAGTTTCCTCAAATGTTTTAGAACTAGAATTATAACAAGTAAAATACCAGATTATAGCTAATGAAACTAATAAAATTAACATAGAGTTATCCATATTTAGTATATATATTAAATATAGATATTTTTTCTTAATTCGTTTTTATTAAAAATTATTTAAGCATCATTTAAGACCATTCTTTTAACTAGTTCATCAAATGAAATTTCCGGTTTCCATCCTAATTCAGATCTTGCTTTAGATGAGTCTCCACATAAATAAGGAACCTCTGATGGACGAAAATATTTTGGATCAATAAAAATTAACTCTCTATTTGTTAACTTGTCATAACCAATTTCATTAACTCCTTCTCCCTTCCATTTTATATCAAACCCTTTAAGTTTGAAAGCAATCTCAATAAATTCTCTCACACTATGACATTCATTAGATGATAACACATAGTCAACAGGTTTATCATGTTGTAAAATTCTCCACATACCTTCAACATAATCTGCAGCATGTCCCCAATCTCTTAATGCATCTAAATTACCCATACATAATTTATCTGTCTCTCCTCTCATTATTTTTCCTAACCCAATAGTAATTTTTCTGGTTACAAAATTATGACCTCTTCTTTCAGATTCGTGATTGAAGAGAATTCCTGAACAGGCAAACATATTATAAGCTTCTCTATAGTTCTTTACTATCCAGTATCCATACAGTTTTGCTACACCATATGGTGATCTTGGATACATCTCAGTTTCCTCGTTAAAAGCATTACCTTGAGACATACCATACAGTTCTGAAGTTGATGCTTGATAAAATCTAGTAACACTCTCTAGCCCATTGGCTCTAATCCCTTCTAAGAGCCTTAGTGTACCAACTGCATCTACTTGAGCAGTATACTCAGGTAGTTCAAATGATACTTGAACATGAGACTGAGCTCCTAGATTATATACTTCTAATCGTTCCATATCTGGATGGGTTGACTTGATTTTTGCTAAAATATGATTAATATTAGTTGAATCAGTTAAATCTCCATAAACCAATCTTAGTTTAGAAAAAATATGATCAATTCTCTTAGTATTAATAGATGAAGATCTTCTAATCATTCCATAAACAATATAATCTTTTTCAAGAAGAAGTTCAGCAAGATAAGAACCATCCTGTCCAGTAATACCAGTAATAAATCCTACTTTTGTCATTTAATTTATGTATTATATTATTTAATATTTCTTTAAATAAAAATTATAGTTCATATACTTTAAAACAATCAAAACCAGTTTCACCTGCAATTAATTCTGTTTTATAACCTGCTTGGTTAGCCAAATATCTTATCCCATGATTATTATCAACAAAATCATAAGACCAATGTGTGTGACCAGATATCCATAATTTGATCTGATCTTTGGGAATTGATTCCGATTCAACCATATCATCCCAAGAAAAGTACTTATTAATTATTCTTGGAGGACCATTTAAGTATTTAGGATTAGATGTTCCAGATCTAATAGGAGGAAAATGAGTTATAACAATTATAGGTTTTGACTTATTCTGAGTAAATTCAGAACAGACCCATTCTTTAAATTGTCTAACAGAATCATTAGCTAATCCATTAATAAATTGAGGAGTAATATTTTGTTTAGTTGTTTCCCATATTTGATAATAATCATTTATTTCCCAAGTAAATTCAGTACAAGACCTAGTCCAACCAACAAATCCATAAAATATAATTCCATCAAGTTCATAACTAGAGTTATCTAATAGATGTATATTAGGACAGTTCAACTCAATCCAGTTTTTGTATTCGTTTGTTAACTGATTCACATTCTTATTATGGTGATAAAATTCATGATTTCCAAGTACATAAAATGTATGAGTCCAAGTTTTATCACAGTATTCCATAAATTCTTTCCAACCAGGTGAATCAATTTTACCAATATCTCCTGCTAACACAAGAATATCAGCTAGCTTGAGAGGTTTAGGCCAAGACTTTGATAGCTCAATATGTAAATCTGAAAATAGTTGGAATATCATAATTAAATACTAAAATTATTTATAAAACTCAAAAATAAATAATATCAATTTTTTCAAAGTGACTTAAATATTTGGAGTATAAACATATTATACTTTAATGAAAATAATTAATATTTCATCATCAATTACAAAGAGTTCTGAAATTAACAATCAACCTATTAATTTAATTTATCAGTTTTTTGTTCATAAAGTGAAAAAAAGAAATAATGAGATTAAAAAATGTTTAAAATTTAATGTACAGAATCCTCATATTGATAAAATCTATTTGTTAAATGAAAAGATTTATTCTGAATCTGAACTTGGAATTAAATCTGATAAAATTGTTCAAATTGATGTCAAGACTAGACTTAAATTTGCAGATGTATTCAAATTCATTAATGATAATAATATTATTGGATACAATGTGATAATTAATGCAGATATATTTTTAGATAAAACTATTGAAAATCTCAAATACTCTCAAATGCATATTAAAAAACAGGCAATGGCTTTACTCAGATATGAATATGCACATGATTTAGAAGAATCCAAAATATTCGGTCCTAGGTTTGATTCACAAGATACTTGGATTATTCATTCAAGCTTTAACCCAGATTCACAGGAGCAAAGAGTATTTAATTTTGAATTTGGTAAACCTGGTTGTGATAATAAAACAATATATTTACTAAATATTCTAGGTTATGAGGTAATAAATGATCCTGTATTTATAAAAACATACCATGTACATCATTCTGAAGAGAGAAACTATACACAATCAGATTATATTCACAAACCATGGGGAGCAATTATCCCTGCAAATGTTGATGTTAATGCAATCCCACCATCAATTGGAATTGATTTAAGGCATGTGGCAAGTCTAACAAATGGACTATCACAAATAAGATTTGAGGATAATTATAAACTGTATAATTACATTGTAACTAAATTTTCCCAAGGGAAAAACTTTATTATACCAAGAATAGCAGGAATAGAAAATAATTATGCAGTTGAAGGAGAGATAGTAATTAAATCAGGTCAGATAAGTCCAGAATTTGGTGATTATATGAGTAAAACAATAGG
>Ga0114973_10003839_pt1 | contig 10527 bp, 6 predicted proteins | sample M_140807_MF_Meta_FD_87025 | JGI IMG/M metagenome (GOLD analysis project Ga0114973, IMG submission 87025) | Freshwater microbial communities from Lake Montjoie, Canada to study carbon cycling - M_140807_MF_MetaG | ecosystem: Environmental > Aquatic > Freshwater > Lake | place: Lake Montjoie... | reverse complement strand
ATGGATGAGGGGGATGGAAGGTTTTGGTTTCTTGTTGGCCTCTTTACCAGCGCCCGCATTGATTCGGCAATTAGTCCCTCCCGACAAGCTCAATGCCATGATGGGTCTTTGGGGGGCTTATATGCCTGCAGGCACGGCCTTGGCTCTGCTTTTGGGGCCTTTGTGGATACCGGCATGGGGCTGGCCGAGTTGGTGGTGGTTGTTTGCAGGGCTTTCTGCGTTGATGGCCTTGGGCTTGTGGGTCGCGGTTCCTGCGGACTCGCTTCGTCGTGCTTCGGCACCGGCCGAGCGTTCAAATGCCAGTTCAGATCTTCGATACAGCTTGGGGCAACGTATTCAAGAAACATTGCGCGCGCCCGGCCCTTGGCTGGTGTCTTTGACTTTTGCCATGTACTCTGGTCAGTGGTTGGCTGTGGTTGGGTTTTTGCCCACTATTTACGCGCAAGCTGGTTTGAGTGGTGCTTTGTTAGGCGTTTTAACCGCACTTGCAGCCGCCGTGAACATGGTGGGCAATGTGGCCTCCGGACGGCTGTTGCAAAAAGGTGTTCCTGCCGGCGCGTTGTTGTACTGTGGGTTTTTGGCGATGGCATTGGGCGGTGCGCTGGCCTTTGGGGCATGGACATCTGATCTGCCCATTTGGCGTTATGCCGGGGTGTTGTTGTTCTCGATGTGTGGCGGTTTGGTGCCAGGCACCTTGTTTTCTCTTGCACTGCGTTTGGCGCCTTCCGAGGGTACCGTGGCCGCGACGGTGGGGTGGATGCAACAATGGTCTTCGGCTGGTCAGTTTGTGGGCCCGCCCGCGGTGGCTTGGCTGGCGGCGCAAGTCGGAGGCTGGCATTGGACATGGACGATCACCGGAGCCTTTTGTGTTGTCGGCATGCTGTTGTCATGGCGAATGGCTTGGGTCATACGGCGTTCTGAACCCCACTGGCCAAACAAACTGACGGCTTCCTCTTCTGCCACGCCATGAACCCATCCGAATCTGTTTACATAGAAGACACCCGCAGATGGTTAGAGCGCGCCGTGATCGGTTTGAACCTGTGCCCCTTTGCCAAGGCGGTGCATGTCAAGCAGCAAATCCATTACGCGCTGAGCCAGGCACTAGGTGTGAATGAATTGCGCGAAGAGTTGGGGACGCAATTGCGTGAATTGGTCAAACTCAATGCGGATGTGCGTGAGACCACCTTGCTGATCGTGCCCACGGTGTTGCGGAATTTTTTGGACTTCAACGATTTTTTGGCAGAAGCCGAAGAAGTGTTAATCGGATTGGATTTAGAGGGTGTGATTCAGATTGCGAGTTTCCACCCGAATTACCAATTTGCCGGTACCCGCGCAGACGACATCACCAATTTCACCAACCGATCGCCCTACCCGACCTTGCATTTGCTCAGGGAGGCCAGCATCGACCGTGCGGTAGAGGCATTTCCGGACCCTCAAGCGATTTTTGAAACCAATATGCAAACGCTTGAAAATTTGGGTCCTGCAGGATGGGCGGCACTCAATGTCGGTCCCACACCGACACCAGAAAGCCGTCATGAAAAATAAAATAAGACCCTTGAAATCACCCGATGAGATGCTGGTGCTACCGCCCGAAGTGCGTTCGGGTCAGTCTATTGAATTGCTCAAAGCGCTGCATATCCTGACCCGCGAGGGCAAACTCAACCAAGACTCAAGACGCAAGCTCAAGCAGGTTTATCACCTCTTCCAATTCATTGAAAAGTTACTCAAAGAGTTACCCGCCAGCCAGGATGACGCACAGCCGACCTTGGCCGATCACGGCGCAGGCAAGTCGTATTTGGGCTTCATCATTTACGACTTGTATTTCAAGGCTTTGGGCCAAGGTACGATTTTCGGGATTGAAGCGCGACCGGAGTTGGTCGAATCGTCCCGCGCCTTGGCGATACGACTCGGGTTTGATCGCATGCAGTTTCTCAACTTGACTGTGGCCCAAGCGGCGCATTCGGATCTGCTGCCAGCGCACATCGATGTCGTGACCGCCTTGCATGCCTGTGACACGGCCACTGACGATGCGATCGCCTTTGGCTTGCAAAAGAAGGCCAAATACATGGTCTTGGTGCCATGCTGTCAGGCCGAATTGGCCGCATATTTACGCCAAAACAAGGCTTTGAACCTCAACCGAACCCCCTTGGCCGAGCTGTGGCGCCATCCTTTACACACCCGCGAAATGGGCAGTCAACTGACCAATGTATTGCGTTGTCTTTACTTGGAGGCGCATGGCTACCAAGTCACCGTCACCGAGCTGGTCGGGTGGGAGCACAGTATGAAAAATGAGCTGATTCTCGCCCACTACACGGGACACAAAAAGCAGATCGCGGCTGAAAGGCTTTTGGCCTTACTTCGTGAATTTGGTCTGGAGACTTTGGCGGAGAGTCGTTTTGTTGGCTTATCCTCGCTTGCAACGTCTTAGAATGTCTGGCTAGGTAGCGGTATTCGGCTGTTGGAGATTTCAATGCAAATTCGTTTTCATTCTGTCATGGGGGTTCTTGCCTTGAGGGGAATTGGCATGACTTTGGCGCTGTTTTTTTCATTGAATGCTGCGGCACAATCCATCAATTCACGTTGGGTTGGCGTTTGGTATTCAGATACCAAACAGCGACTTGAGGTGAGCGAACAGCAATTCAACCCTGGGTCTGAAAAATGCAAATGGGTAGGCACACGCCCCGCCAAATCCAGCGCATGCGTGGCCTTTTATGAGGGCTCGATTTCCGCAGCACAAGTGACAAGCCAACTGCAACAAGCTGAAAAAGCAGCGCTGGATATGGCCCAGCGCAAATCACTCCCGGCAGCAGACTTGCAAAGCATCAAGGACGATTTCAAGCGCAACCGCCAAGCAATGCAGGGCATGCCCAGTATCGTCTTCCGCGTGGTCAAAACCCTGGCAGCCGATGACCAGAAAGGTGCGACCGACTGTTCGGATTATTTTTTTGTAGACCAGAGAGAACTCTACTACGTGATGTCCTGTGACGCGGCCCCCGATGCCTTTTCGATCAGGGTTTACAAGAAGGGGTGATGGTTAATTGGGGTTGTTAATTGGGGTCATTTAATTGGGGTCAGATCCCAATTAAAATCACTTGAACTTTTTTAAGCAGGGTTCATGGCCAGACTTCCAAGACTCACAGTGACGGGGTATCCCCATCATGTTATTCAACGCGGCAATGACCGTCAGGCCATTGTTCGGGACGATGCGGACAGGGAGAAGTTATTGTCTTTGGTGGCAGAACATGCTGCAAAGTTCAAAGTTGCTATTCACGCATACGTCATCATGGACAACCATGTCCACTTTTTGGCCACGCCAGAAACGGACGATGGCTTGCCTAAGTGGATGCAAGCAGTGGGGCGAAGTTATGTGCGCTACTTCAATGCGCGTCATCACCGAACCGGTACGCTGTGGGAAGGTCGTTACAGAAGTAATTTGATCGAGAGCGAGCGGTATTTATTGGCCTGTATGGTTTATATCGATTTGAACCCCGTTCGGGCGGGTATTGTTGAGCAGCCGGTTGATTTCAAATGGTCCAGTCACAGGCACTGTATTGGGCAGGTGAGCGACAGATTGGTGACGCCACATGCGCTGTTTTGGGGCTTGGGCAATACGCCATTTGCGCGTGAAGCAGCCTATCGAGAATTGGTCCAAGCGGGAATGGGTCATTCAGAAAAAGAGAAATTGACGCAAAGTGCCTTATCGGGTTGGGCTTTGGGCTCTTCAAATTTTGTTTCTGAACTTCGGCAATTGACAACCCGACGCCTGTTGCCGGGTCGAGCGGGTCGGCCTGTCAAAAATAAAACAGACAGCCAAATTTAATCTGTCCCCAATTAATTCTTTAATAGTGTTGGCTATTTTTAATTGGGATCTGACCCCAATTAAAAATATTGGCATTGTTGTTGCGGTGAACTACACTCTCGATCTGCGTAAAAACCCTTAGGAGTGCGCCATGACCACGGCAGCCGAAAAAGAACACCTTCAACTCAACGGTCTTTATGACCCGGCCCATGAACACGATGCTTGTGGCGTGGGCTTTGTGGCTCATATCAAGGGGCATAAAAGTCACGCCATTGTCACGCAGGCACTCAAGATTCTGGAAAACCTCGACCACCGGGGGGCTGTGGGTGCCGATGCGCTTATGGGTGATGGTGCCGGTATCCTGATTCAATTGCCAGATGCCCTGTACCGCGAAGAGATGGCCAAACAAGATGTGGCTTTGCCTCCTTTTGGCGAATATGGCGTGGGCATGGTGTTCTTGCCCAAAGAGCATGCTTCACGCATGGCGTGTGAGCAAGAACTGGAGCGCGCTGTTAAGGCCGAAGGTCAGGTGGTGCTCGGTTGGCGCGACGTCCCGGTCAACCGCGAGATGCCCATGTCACCGACTGTGCGTGAAAAAGAGCCGATCATGCGCCAAATTTTCATTGGCCGTGGTGCCGATGTGATCGTGCAAGATGCACTGGAGCGCAAGCTCTATGTGATCCGCAAAACCGCCAGCGCGGCCATTCAGGCACTGCACCTGACACACAGCAACGAGTACTACATTCCCAGCATGTCGAGCCGCACTGCGGTTTACAAAGGCTTGCTGCTGGCCGACCAGGTCGGCACCTATTACCTGGACCTGCAAGACGAGCGTTGCGTCTCTGCGTTGGGCTTGGTGCATCAGCGTTTTTCGACCAACACCTTCCCCGAGTGGCCCTTGGCTCACCCTTACCGCTATGTGGCGCACAACGGAGAGATCAACACCGTCAAGGGCAACTACAACTGGATGAAGGCCCGTGAAGGCGTCATGTCGTCTCCTGTGCTGGCCAATGATCTGCAAAAGCTTTACCCCATCAGCTTTGCCGGCCAGTCCGATACCGCCACTTTTGACAACTGCCTTGAACTGCTAACCATGGCGGGTTACCCCATCAGCCAAGCCATGATGATGATGATCCCCGAACCTTGGGAGCAGCACACCACCATGGACGAGCGCCGCAAGGCTTTCTATGAATACCACGCCGCCATGCTCGAACCTTGGGATGGACCGGCGTCGATCGTGTTCACCGACGGCCGCCAGATCGGTGCCACGTTGGACCGCAATGGTTTGCGCCCCTCGCGGTACTGCATTACCGATGATGACATGGTGATCATGGGATCCGAAACCGGCGTGCTGCCCATTCCCGAAAGCAAGATCGTGCGCAAGTGGCGCTTGCAGCCCGGCAAGATGTTCTTGATCGATCTGGAACAAGGCCGCATGATCGACGACGACGAACTCAAGTCCAGTCTCGCCAGCAGCAAGCCTTACAAGCAGTGGATTGAAAATCTGCGCATCAAACTGGATGATGTTGCTGAGGCGCAGGCAGTGGGTTCTTCTGATGTGCCTTTGCTCGATCTGCAGCAAGCCTTTGGCACCACCCAAGAAGACATCAAATTCCTGCTGGCCCCGATGGCCTCTGCCGGAGAAGAGGCCATTGGTTCCATGGGCAATGACAGTCCGCTGGCCGTGCTGTCTGACAAAAACAAGCCGCTCTACAACTACTTCAAGCAGTTGTTCGCGCAAGTGACCAACCCGCCGATAGACCCGATCCGCGAAGCGATTGTGATGTCCTTGGTGTCCTTCATTGGCCCCAAGCCGAACCTGTTGGACATCAACCAGGTCAATCCGCCGATGCGCCTTGAAGTGGGCCAGCCGATTTTGGACTTTGCCGACATGGCCAAGTTACGTCACATTGACAAAGCCACCAAGGGAAAATTCAAGAGTGCCACGCTGGACATCACTTATCCCGCCCTGTGGGGGCGCGAAGGTGTGGAGGCCAAGTTGGCCTCTCTGTGTGCCGAAGCTGTCGATGCGATCAAAGGCGGTCACAACATACTGATCATCAGCGATCGTGGTGTGAATCCCACCCAAGTGGCTATTCCTGCTCTGCTGGCTTTGTCGGCCATCCACCAACACTTGGTCACCGAGGGCCTGCGAACCACCGCTGGTTTGGTGGTGGAAACCGGGACTGCCCGGGAAGTGCATCACTTTGCCGTATTGGCGGGCTACGGCGCTGAAGCGGTTCACCCTTACTTGGCCATGGAAACCTTGGCCGATCTGCACAAAGAATTGCCGGGCGACATGTCCGCCGAGAAAGCTCTCTACAACTACGTCAAGGCCATCGGCAAGGGTCTGTCTAAGATCATGTCCAAGATGGGCGTGTCGACCTACATGTCTTACTGCGGTGCGCAGTTGTTTGAAGCCATCGGCATCAACACCGAAACCATCAACAAGTACTTTACCGGCACGGCCAGCCGCGTGGGCGGCATTGGTGTGTTTGAAATCGCTGAAGAAGCCTTGCGCATGCACGCTGCCGCCTTTGGTGACGATCCGGTGCTGGCCACAATGCTCGACGCTGGCGGTGAATACGCCTGGCGCGCCCGTGGCGAAGAACACATGTGGACGCCCGACGCGATTGCCAAGTTGCAGCACTCCACCCGTGCCAACAACTTCAGCACCTACAAGGAATACGCCCAGATCATCAACGATCAGAGCAAGCGCCACATGACGTTGCGCGGTTTGTTTGAATTCAAAATCGATCCGTCCAAAGCCATTGCGCTGGACCAGGTGGAGCCTGCCGCAGAAATCGTCAAGCGTTTCGCCACGGGCGCGATGTCCTTGGGCTCGATCTCGACAGAAGCCCACGCCACGCTGGCGGTGGCCATGAACCGCATCGGCGGCAAGAGCAACACCGGTGAAGGCGGTGAAGACTCGGCGCGTTACCGCAACGAACTCAAAGGCATCCCGATCAAGTTGGGCGATTCTTTGAAGAGCGTGATTGGCGAGGAGAACGTCGAAGTGGACTTGCCGTTGCTGGCGGGCGACAGTCTGCGCTCTAAGATCAAACAGGTGGCTTCGGGCCGCTTCGGCGTCACTGCCGAATACCTGTCGAGTGCCGATCAAATTCAGATCAAGATGGCGCAGGGTGCCAAGCCCGGTGAGGGCGGACAACTCCCTGGTGGCAAAGTGTCCGACTACATCGGTAAGCTGCGCCACTCGGTGCCGGGCGTGGGCCTGATCTCGCCACCACCCCACCACGACATTTACTCGATTGAGGACTTGGCCCAGCTGATCCACGACCTGAAAAACGTAGCACCGCACAGCGACATCAGCGTCAAGCTGGTGTCCGAAATCGGCGTCGGCACCATCGCCGCTGGAGTGGCCAAGTGCAAGGCCGACCATGTTGTGATCGCGGGTCACGACGGCGGCACGGGCGCGTCCCCCTGGTCTTCGGTCAAACATGCAGGTTCACCTTGGGAAATCGGTTTGGCTGAAACCCAGCAGACCTTGGTGCTGAACCGTTTGCGCGGCCGTATCCGTGTGCAGGCTGACGGTCAGATGAAGACCGGTCGTGACGTTGCCATTGGTGCGCTGTTGGGCGCCGATGAGTTCGGTTTTGCAACCGCTCCGCTGGTGGTCGAAGGTTGCATCATGATGCGCAAATGCCACCTGAATACCTGCCCCGTCGGGGTGGCGACGCAAGACCCTGCTTTGCGTAAAAAATTCTCTGGCAAGCCAGAACATGTGGTGAATTTCTTTTTCTTCATCGCTGAGGAGGTTCGACACATCATGGCCCAACTGGGCATTTCGAAATTCGACGATCTGGTGGGCCGTGCCGATCTGCTCGACATGAAAGCTGGCGTGGACCACTGGAAGGCCAAGGGCTTGGACTTTTCCCGCTTGTTAGCCGTGCCGCAAGTGCCTGCCGATGTGCCTGTCCGCCATGTGGCCACACAAGACCACGGTTTGGAAAAGGCCTTGGACAAGGTGTTGATCGCTAAGAGCCGGGCTGCCATCGACAAGGGGGAAAAGGTGCAATTCATGGAAAGCGCCCGCAACGTGAACCGCTCTGTCGGTGCCATGTTGTCTGGTGCCGTGACCAAGGTGCATCCGGAAGGTTTGCCAGACGACACCATTCGCATCCAGCTCGAAGGCACGGGCGGTCAATCGTTCGGCGCTTTCCTGGCCAAAGGCATCACTTTGTATTTGATCGGCGAAGCCAACGACTACACCGGCAAAGGTTTATCGGGTGGCCGAGTCGTGGTGCGTCCGAGCTTGGACTTTCGTGGCGTGGCGGTTCATAACATCATCGTGGGCAATACCGTCATGTACGGGGCGACCACGGGCGAGGCCTTTTTTGCCGGTGTGGCAGGCGAGAGATTCGCAGTGCGTTTGTCAGGTGCGACGGCCGTGGTCGAAGGCACAGGCGACCACGGGTGTGAATACATGACCGGTGGGACTGTGGCGGTGCTGGGAAAAACCGGTCGAAATTTCGGTGCAGGCATGAGCGGTGGCGTGGCGTATGTGTACGACGAAGACGGGCAGTTCGCATCACGTTGCAACACTGCCATGGTCAGCATGGAAAAAGTCTTAACAGCAGCCGAGCAAGAAGCACAGTTAGACCGCAAGGTGTGGCACCGTGATTTGGCAGATGAAATACAGCTCAAGAAGTTACTCGAAGACCACAATAAGTGGACCGGCAGCCAGCGCGCCCGCGAGTTGCTGGACAACTGGGTAACGGCCCGTGCCAAGTTTGTGAAAGTTTTTCCGAACGAGTACAAGCGCGCCTTGGGCGAGATCAATGCCCGCAAAGCGGCCAAAGCTGAAAAGCCTGTCACCGCCTAAGTCGAACGTCAAGATTGAAGGAAAATTATCATGGGAAAAATTACCGGCTTCATGGAGTTTGAGCGTATCGAAGAGGCTTACAAACCTGTTTCTGATCGCTTGAAGCATCACAGAGAATTTGTGATCGGACTGACCCCTGAGGAGTCCAAAACACAGGCGGCCCGTTGCATGGACTGCGGCACGCCGTTTTGCAACAGTGGTTGCCCAGTCAACAACATCATTCCTGATTTCAATGAGTTGGTTTTCCGAGATGATTGGAAGAATGCAATCGAAGTCCTGCACAGTACCAATAATTTCCCTGAATTCACCGGCCGTATCTGCCCCGCACCTTGCGAAGCTGCATGCGTAGTCAACGTGAATGACGATGCGGTGGGTATCAAATCGATTGAACACGCGATCATTGACCGCGCATGGGCCGAAGGTTGGGTCACACCGCGTCCCGCCAAGATCAAGACCGGTAAAACGGTGGCCGTGATTGGAGCTGGCCCCGCGGGTTTGGCCGCAGCCCAGCAGTTGGCACGGGTGGGCCATGATGTGACCCTGTTTGAAAAGAACGACCGGGTTGGTGGCCTGTTGCGTTACGGCATCCCCGATTTCAAAATGGAAAAGACGCACATTGACCGACGCGTCCAACAACTTGAAGCCGAGGGTGTAAAAATCCGTACCAGTGTGCTGGTGGGCAACTGGCCAGAAGGCTCCAAAGTCACCAACTGGTCGAACGAAACCATTTCAGCCGACCAGCTCAAAAAAGATTTCGATGCGGTGTTGCTCACGGGCGGTTCTGAGCAGTCCCGTGACTTGCCCGTGCCAGGCCGGGATTTGGAGGGCATTCACTTCGCAATGGAGTTCTTGCCTCAGCAAAACAAGGTCAATGCAGGCGACAAGCTCAAGTCACAATTGCGTGCCGATGGCAAGAACGTCATTGTGATCGGTGGAGGGGATACGGGTTCGGACTGCGTGGGTACCTCTAACCGCCACGGCGCCGTCAGTGTGACGCAGTTTGAAGTGATGCCTGAACCCCCCAAGGAAGAGAACCGGCCCTTGACTTGGCCTTACTGGCCCATGAAGTTGCGCACCTCTTCTTCTCACGAAGAGGGCTGTACCCGCGAATTTGCGGTGTCCACCAAGGCCTTCAAGGGCGAAAAGGGCAAACTCACGGGTCTGACCACTGTCCATGTCGAATCCAAAGACGGCAAGTTGGTTGAGATTGCCGGCACCGAAAAAGAATACAAAGCCGATCTCGTGTTGTTGGCCATGGGCTTTGTCAACCCTGTGGCGACCGTTTTGGAGGCTTTTGGCGTGGACAAAGACGCTCGCGGAAATGCCAAAGCGACCACCGATTTGACGGGTGGCTATGCCACCAACGTGACCAGTGTGTTTGCCGCTGGCGACATGCGTCGCGGGCAGTCTTTGGTGGTCTGGGCGATTCGAGAAGGCCGACAAGCGGCCCGCGCGGTGGACGAGTTCTTGATGGGTCAGAGTGGTTTGCCGCGTTAAACAGAGTCTCCTTTTTGCGACACTGTTTAGCGCAGGCCGCTAAAATGTATTCTCTCGCGCTTTACTCATTGTTAACTTGAATCCTTTACCATCACAAAAGCCGGCTTGCGCTGGCTTTTGTTTTTCAAAAAATGGCCCCCACTGAATCCCTTGTTGAATTGCGAGATCTGACCTTCGGGTATGGAGAGCGCATCATTTTGGAAAACTTGTCTTTGCAAGTGCCCAAGGGGAAAGTGACTGCTTTGATGGGGGTATCAGGGGGTGGCAAGACCACCGTGCTGAGGCTCATTGGCGGGCAATACCGAGCGCATCAAGGCGAAGTCCTGTTTGATGGGCAAGACGTCACTCAAATGCGACAACCGGCGTTGTACGCGGCACGCAGGCGCAT
>Ga0114973_10003838_pt1 | contig 10533 bp, 8 predicted proteins | sample M_140807_MF_Meta_FD_87025 | JGI IMG/M metagenome (GOLD analysis project Ga0114973, IMG submission 87025) | Freshwater microbial communities from Lake Montjoie, Canada to study carbon cycling - M_140807_MF_MetaG | ecosystem: Environmental > Aquatic > Freshwater > Lake | place: Lake Montjoie... | reverse complement strand
TGCTGAGTGAGGGGATGGATGCAGGCTTTGCGCCCACAACACTTAACGGTGGGACTTACCTCGGTTGGGTATGCGGCGCCGTGCTCGCAGCGGCTTTGTGGCGTGGCGTCTTGCAAGACCGGGCGGCGGGAGGCCGGGCGAGATTGCTGCTGGCTCTGGCTATGGGAGCGTTCTGGCTTTCTTTCGGTCCCCAAAGCGTTCTGGGTGCGCATTTCGAGTATCTGAAAATGTCGATGGGCGCGGCGGACTTCACTCCGGCGGTGGCGTGGTTTTTATTGGGGGCGCAGGTGTGGGTAATTTTCCAGTTGGTGCCGCGTGAGTCTGTCGCCTGGCGCTGGGCGGCGGTCGGATTCTCATGCGTCTATGTGTTCGTGCCTGGCTTTCGCTTGCTGGAGTTCTTGCCCATGTATCGAAATATCCGTGCGCCATTTGATTTTTATCAGGTCACTGGCTCCATCTGTCTGATCGGCGCGGTGGCCCTTGCTGCGGGGGTATTGCTGGGAAAAGTGAGATCAGGATTTCTGCGACGAGTGCTCGTGGGTGCGTTTCTTTTGCTTATGGCGGTGGATGTCGCACCGTATGCGCGCCCATTTTTTCAAGAGCGGACCGGTAGTGGTGTGTGGCAGGACTTTTTAGAGGTGCAGGAATTTTTAAAAACGGCTCCAGAGCCCGGGCGGGTGTATGCATTTTCGGGGCGCTATTTTTATCTCATGACGCCATGGCTCTCCGGGCGCCCGCTTGTGGCAGAGGCGTTCAATAGTTACCTGCAGCAGCGCGGCGCGGCGATATTGCAAGGGTCCGCGTTTTTAAACGATGAACGCATGGAGTCCTACTTCCGTGTGGCGGGGGTTGCCTATCTGTTGGTCGATAAAACCGACCCTGACACCAAGCCCGAGATGCAGGCGAAACTGCGAGGGATTTTCCCCTTGGTTTTTGAAAATGAAAACATGGCGCTGCTGGGGGTAAGGAATCCGCTAGGGTTTGGATTTTTAGCGAGGGATTTTCTGCAAACCGGCACCGATTCGCCTGAGACGGCCATCGCGGCAATTGGGGGAGCGGAGCACAATCTGGCCATGATTCAAAGCAGTGGCATTGCCGTTAACGAGCCGGGCTTGCGTGGAAAAGTCATCGGTGGCCGTATCGCAGCCTCCGAGGGCAAGGTGCTCGAAGAGGGCAAGGCATTCTCACGCGTGTCGCGGCGTGAGGGCGACACCTATCAGAGGGTCGAGTTTGAGCCGACAGGCGAAAGCGGGTGGATGATTTTCAACGAAGCGTGGCATCCGGATTGGACCGCTTTTGAAGGCAGCGAACGGCGTGAGCTCCACCGTGCCATGCTGGCTTTTTCGGGCGTTCAAACCACAGGTCAATCTGCGGTCACCTTCGAATTTCGCCAACCCTGGTGGTATAGTATATGTGCTTTGGTATCTCTGGCAGGCTGGTTTGTAGCGATTGTCGCCCTTTGCCTCTTTTTTCCGAAGACCAAAGGCGCCATGGCTTAAAAAAGCTCTGGAATCCCACATTTGCGCAGTTAATTTTCCGGCATGATCCGTGGCATCCTTCTGATTCTCCTTGTTTGTTCTTCGTCTGTCTTTGCAGGGAACGCAGGTTCCGCGATCCTTGCGCTTCGTGCGATTGCCGACCAGCCTTATGCCGCGAATGCAACAATCGTTGAACTCAAGGGCAAACGGGCGGACCCCATGCCCGCCGAATGGCAAATCCTGCTCGCAGACCCCTCCGCACGCGGTGGGGTGCGTGAGGTGAGTGTCGCAAATGGGGCCATCACCTCCGAGCGGACGCCGTTGAAGGGATTTGAGAATGTCTCCGAAATGTCACCGATCCAGACATCCGAGGTTTCGGTGGATTCCAGCAGCCTTTTCCAATCGGTGCAACAGCACGCCAATGACGCGCGGGTGGCCTTCCACTGGCTTGATTATACGCTGCGCACCGATGGCGCCACGCGCGCGCCTGTATGGACCATCCGGCTCTATGATGAAACGGGGGCGATTGTTGGCACCATGGGTATTGCCGCTAAAGGGGGGGCGATCATGCAGGCCATTCAAATGCCTGATGGGTCTCCTGTAAAAAAATCTCAAGGTAAAAAAGTCAGTGGTTTGTTTGGAGAAATCGGCGACTTCACGGAATCCACCGTCCGCAAAGTTGGCGACACAACGTTGCGCGCTATTGGCACCGTTCAGAAATTTCTTGTTGGAGAGCGCACGATCGGGCCAAAGGAAGACGAGTAGCGGAAAAACAAAAACCTCGCCCTTTTCGAAGCTTCCCGCTACGCAGTGCCGCATGAAGTTCCGAATTCACGCCGTTTTGTTAGTTGCGGCTGCATTTTCCGCCGTCTCTTGTAAAAAGCCCGCCCCTGTCGAAGCCGCTCCGGTGAAAGTCACCGTGACCCCAGTTGTTCAGAAAGACGTCATGGCGACCAACCAGTGGGTCGGCCTACTCGATGGTTTCCAGAACTCCAACATCCAAGCCCAGGTCACCGGATACCTCCTCACTCAGAACTACAAGGAAGGCTCTGCTGTCAAAAAGGGTGACATCCTTTTCACTATCGACCCAAGGCCTTTCCAAGCCGCGCTGGCACAGGCAGAAGCCGACTACGCCAACTCCGTGGCAAAGGCCCAGTTGCAGCAAATTACTCTCCAGCGCCAGACGCAGCTTTACCAAACCAAGGTCATCAGCGAGCAGGAATACCAAACTTCTTATCAAAACACCCAAGCCGCATTGGCCAGCGTCGCCGCCTCCCAAGCCGCTGTGCAGGCCGCGCAGGTGAATTTGGAATATTGCACGATCCGTGCTCCGTTTGACGGCGTTGCCGGCGTGGCTCAAGCCCAGATCGGCGATCTCGTCGGCCCTGGTGGACGCGTGAGCATGCTCACCCAAGCCTCGCAGATCGATCCGATGAAAATGAATTTCTTCATCACCGAGGCCGAATATCTCGGAGCGGCGGACCTTCTCCAGCGCATCCAGAACATGCCGGAGGAGGAAAAAAGAGCTCGTTTCTCCCTGCAGCTTGCGGATGGTTCGACCTATCCGGAGCTTGGCAAGTTTGATTTCTTCAACCGCCAGGTGAATGTCTCGACGGGCGCCATTCAGATTACGGTTCTTTTCCCCAATACCAACGGAGTCCTCCGCCCGGGGCTCTTCGCCAGGATCACAGCGCCGGTTCAGGAAATCAAAGGAGCCTTCCTTGTTCCCCAGAAGTCCACGGTGGAAATGCAGGGGAACTATTTTGTCTCGGTTCTTCAGCCCGACGATACGGTCAAGCCTGTGCCTGTGAAGCTGGGCCCGCCGCAAGGCCAGTTTATTGTTGTTTCTGGACCTCTTCAGGCGGGTGAAAAGGTCGTTGTCGAAGGTGTCGAAAAAGCCCGCCCCGGTATGAAGCTCATCCCCAGTCCCTATCAACTGACGGGCGACTCCACGCCCGCCGCCTCACCGACTCCCGAGACAACGAAGTAACACGCCATGTCGAATTTTTTCATCCGCCGGCCGATTGTGGCGATGGTTATCGCCATTATCACAGTCATTGTTGGCCTCGTTTCCATGGCGAGTCTCCCCGTCGCGCAGTATCCGAACATCGTTCCCCCGCAGATTCAGGTGTCGACGACTTACGTGGGGGCGGACGCCCTCACGGTCGAGCAATCCGTAGCCACGCCCATCGAACAGCAGATGAGCGGCGTCGAGGGCATGGAATACATGTATTCGATCAATGCCAACTCCGGCATCATGAATTTGAACGTGATCTTCGGCACGGATACCGAGCCGACGACGGATCAGATTCTCGCGCAGATGCGGCAGACGCAGGCGGCCTCGCAGCTTCCCGCAGAGGTGAAAAACTACGGGGTCACGGTCCAGCAGGCCCTCTCTTCGCCGCTCGCTGTTTTTGTTCTTTCGTCTCCCAATGGCGAGTTCGATCCCACCTTTTTGGCGAACTATGCCTACATCAACATCAACGACCCGCTCACCCGTATTCCTGGCGTCGGCAGCGTGAGTATTTTCGGCGCGGGTGAATACGCGATGCGCATCTGGGTGAGGCCCGACCGTCTTGCCACGCTGAACATCACAGTTCCTGAGGTGATTCAAGCGGTGAACTCACAGAACAAGGTGAACCCCGCCGGACAGATCGGCGGCGAACCAGTTCCCCAAGGGCAGGTCTTCACCTTCACGGTCACCACCACCGGACGCCTCACCACGGCCGAAGAGTTTGAAAACATCGTTGTCCGAGCTAACCCAGACGGTTCGATCGTGCGGGTCAAAGATGTCGCCCGAGTTGAACTCGGAGGTCAGGTCTACAATATCCGTGGGCGCTTCCAGGGTCAGAATGCGGCCATCATCGCCGTTTACCAACTTCCCGGCTCGAATGCTGTGGATACCATGAAGCAAATGCGGGAATTCTTTGAGCAGCAGTCGAAGCAATTTCCCGCAGGGCTCCAATACACGGTTGCCCTCGACACCACGCTTGCCATCACCGACGGCATTCAGGAAATCGTCAAGACCCTCTTCGAAGCCATGGCACTCGTCATTCTCGTGGTTTTTATTTTCCTTCAAGGCTGGCGCGCGACCCTCATTCCGCTCATTGCCGTGCCGGTTTCCCTCATCGGCACCTTTGCTCTCTTCCCGATGCTTGGATTTTCTATCAACACCCTGTCGCTTTTCGGCATGGTGTTGGCCATCGGCTTGGTGGTGGATGATGCCATCGTTGTGGTCGAGGCCATCGAGTCGCACATCGAGGAGGGGTTGAGTCCGAAGGATGCCGCCTTCAAGGCGATGTCGCAGGTGTCCGGTCCGGTTATCGCCATCGCGCTGATCCTAGCGGCGGTTTTCATCCCGACCGTTTTCATACCCGGCATCACTGGCGCGATGTATCAACAGTTCGCTGTCACGATGGCCGTGTCGGTGCTCATCTCGGCCTTCAACGCCCTCTCGCTCAGTCCTGCTCTGGGTGCGCTTTTGCTGCGCCCGCGCAAGGAGGCAAGGGGCCCACTCGGTGCATTCTTCCGTGGCTTCAATAAAATGTTCGATACCGCCACGAATGGCTATGTCGCCATCTGCCGGGGTTTGATCCGCAAGTTGGGGATTGCTATCATTCTCCTTGTCGGACTCTCGCTTGGTGCCGGCGGTATCGGCAGCACCATGCCCACCGCATTCATTCCCGAGGAAGACCAAGGCTACCTCTTCGGCGTCGTGCAGCTTCCGCGCGCCTCCTCGCTCCAGCAAACCACCGAGGCCTCCGAGCGCATCGAGCAGATTCTTTTGAAGACTCCGGGTGTCCAATATGTGACCTCGATCATCGGATTCAACCTCCTGAGCACCGTCACAAGCACTTACACGGGCTTCTTTTTCATCACCCTCGAAGAATGGTCTAAACGCAAGACGCCGGAACTTCAGGTCGATGCCATCCAAGCAAATATCAACAAGGAACTCGCCGCACTCGCAAATCCCACGGCCGCCTTCGCGTTCCCTCCGCCCGCAATTCCCGGCATCGGCACAGCTGGCGGCGTCACCTTCATCCTTGAGGATCGCACCGGTGGGCCTGTGGAGTTCATCGCTTCAAACACCCAGAAATTCATGGCAGCCCTCAAGGCGCGTCCGGAATTGACCACCCTCTTCACCACATCGCTCTGGGATGTGCCGCAGATCCACCTCTCGGTGGACGAGGCGCAGGCGATGATCCAAGGGGTTAGTCTCACGGATGCCTACCAGACCGTTCAGACATTCCTCGGCGGTTACTTTGTAAATTATTTCAACCGCTTCGGCCTCCAGTGGCAGGTCTATGTTCAGGCTGAGGGCGAATACCGGACTGATCTTGACAACTTGGGGATGTTTTACATTTCCAACAACAAAAAGGAACCCGTGCCGGTGAACTCCTTCATTACGCCCAAGGAGTCCTTCGGTCCCGAATTCACGATGCGCTACAACATGTTCCGCTGCTCGCAAATCAATGCTTCCGTTGCTCCTGGATACTCCACCGCACAGGCCATGCGCGCCATGGAGGAGGTCTTCCGCGAAACCATGCCCACCGGCATGGGCTATGACTACTTCGGCATGTCTTATCAGGAAAACCTCGCTGCCCAAGGCGTGCCGCCAAGCGCGATTTTCGGTCTCTCCCTGCTCTTCGTCTTCCTGATCCTCGCTGCGCAATACGAGAGCTGGAGCCTGCCTTTCAGCGTTCTTTTCACAACGCCTGTCGCCGTTTTTGGAGCCTTCGCCGGCCTCTCGATGCGTGGCATGCAGAACAACCTCTACGCACAGATCGGCCTTGTCATGCTCATCGGTCTCGCCGCGAAGAATGCCATCCTCATCGTGGAATTCGCCAAGGATGAATACGAAAAAGGAAAGCCCCTCTTCGAGGCCACAATCTCCGGAGCAAAGCTCCGCCTGCGTCCGATCCTCATGACCGCCTTTGCGTTTATTCTCGGCACCGTGCCTCTTGCTCTCGCCAGCGGTTCAGGCGCCGTAAGCCGTCAGGTCCTCGGCACAACCGTCATCGGTGGCATGCTCGCGGCCACCTTCCTCTCGATATTTCTCATTCCATCCTGCTTCTACTTCGTGGAAAAATATTTTGTCGGTGGTGAACACAAGCCCGCCGAAACGCCCGAGCCACCTGCGAAATAAGAGGGAAGCGGTGCGTTTGCGCATCACGCTTAGCCTCGCGCGCTACAAATCCAATAAATCCCTTATCGCATCCTTCACGGACTCCAACTGTGGGTCGTTTAGTCTCCCCAGTTTTCGCTGAAGTGCGTTTTCGTCAATGCTGGCGAATCCTTGGATATTGACGGCGGAATGCTTCGGGAGCCACTTGGGTTTTCCAATATCAACTTCCCCGCGCAAGCCACGAAGCTGAGATGTGAGTGGAACAACAACGACCAGAGCGCGTGCATCAGAGGGCTGGGGAAATGCCAAAATAAGAACAGGGCGCTGCTTTGCGGTAGTGCCGAAATCAACAGTCCAAACCTCCCCGGCGTTGGCTTCAATACTCGCCAAGAGCGTCCTCCCATGCTTTGCCCTGTTCGGCGGTTGTGAGCAATGGTTCGGGATTTGCGGTTATGGAAAACGGCATGTCTTTTCTCAGTTCGACTTGGGCCAGAAAGATGTTGAAAGCGTCGCTTGTTTTCATTCCTAAACGAGCAAAGACTTTTTCAGCCCGTTTGAGTCGATCAGAGGGAACGCGCGCCCTGAAAAGAACAGATGATGTCATGGCTCAAAAGTGCTCTTTTGTGTTCAGACGGTCAAATTCATTTTTCTCTTCATTATCACTCGAGGAGGAACCTGCAATCGCCCGCGTGTTGGAAGCCAGAGAGCGGTTTTGCCAATGGGGCTTTTTTTGAAAACAGAATCGATTTGAACTGCGTTCCCATGGTTTCTGGGTGGAGCAGGGTGCGGATGCTTCGCAGGATTTTGAGCGTGGAGGAAGTTGGCGCGGGACCATCGAGGGATTTGAGGAGTCCTGAGGCAGCGCCTACAAGGAAGTGGTGCTGGTCGGTGTAGCCCTCGAGTGCGAAGCCGCAGTCGGCGGCATCCTGCGCGAGGGCGGTGAAATCCACATGGGCTGTGATGTCTTTTTGACCCGGATTTTCAAGCGGGGCCTCATCCCGGCGGTGTCGTGCGTAGCAGGCAAGGGTGCCGCCCGAGCGATGTGGGGCGAGTAGTTCGGCACACGGCATTCCATAGTCGATGGCCAAGAGAAACCCCCGGCGTAGCCGCGCAGAAAGCGTTTCGATCAGGTCGCGCTGGTGACGGCGGAGTTCAGTTCGGTAGCCGTCAGGTCGCGGAGGGAGATCAATGTTCTGGATCGGATGTGGTGCTGGTTTGAAGGAAAAACCGGCTTCGTCGGCGTGCACCTGCATTTCATGCCAGGCACCGGCGTGCGCCTCCAGGATGTCGAAGGGCAGAGCATCGAACAGCTCGTTGGAAAAATGAACGCCCTCGAAAGGTGGGAGATCCTCCGGGCGCTCGACCCATCGGACATCGCATCCCGCGAGTGTAGCGGTCTGTTTTTGGCGGAGAATGGAAGCTGGTTCTATGATGGTCAGAGGAACCCTGGCTAGAGGAGTTTCAGACAGTGCTTTCAGGATATCGCTTGAGAGTCGGCCATCATTCGCGCCTTGCTCGACAAGTCGGAATTCTGACGGGCGTCCAAGTGCTTCCCACATTTCTAAAAACTGCCCTGCCAGAACAGCGCCGAAGACGGGGCCGATGCTTACGCTGGTGAAGAAATCGCCCTCGCGACCCACGGCGGCGCGGCCCGATGTGTAGTAGCCCTCGAGAGGATCATAAAGCGCAAGGTCCATGAAACGGGAGAAAGGCAGGGAACCCAGCGTTTCGATTTCCAGGCGGATGCGGTCGCTAAGGCTTGGTAACCTCGCGGACATAGACATTGATCTGACCGCCCGGGCTTTCCTTGACTTCCATGACCTGGAAGGGACGCCGGGCATCGCGAGAGACCGCTGAGCCATCTGCCGGTGCGGTCATGCCGTTCGGGTATTGAACAATGATGCGGATGTTGTCGGCGCGCGACCCAAAGCCTCGCTGCGGGGCGCGCATGACGGCGCGGTCGCCTCCAGCAGCTGTGACATTGAAGCTGCCCTGCAGATAAATCCTCTCGCCGCTGGTGCCTTTTTTCGCGATATCCGAAAGGTCGCCCGGCGCGACTAGCCGGCCTCTTGGCATGCGACCGGGTTCATAAAGTTGCCAGTTTTTAGAACCGGCCGCTGCGATGGCTTTTGGAGCTTCAGGTGTTGGCGACGGCGATGGTGATGGGCTAGCGGATGGGGATGGCGAAGGAGATGGAGTGGCTGATGGGGCGGGAGTGGGCGATGGGATGGCTACGGGTTCCGGAGTGGGCAAAGCGGAGGCAAGAAGGATAGGCGTGTCTGCGGGAGTCGGCTCTGGGGTGAGCACAGGAAGTGGCTTCTCGACTCGCATGAGGCGTGCCTGTGCGGCGGCCGCATCTTCCGGCTTCGGCTCCTGTTTTTTTGTCGCGGTGAGACGTGCTTTTTTACGGAAGTGCTCGTATTTCGCATCTGCCTCATTTTGGCGGGTGGCATCGACCACAGGCAGTCCGGCGCGCACATTGAGCATCGTCGGTGGTTCAAGGGTGAATGTGCCGTCCGAGGCAACTGACTCGTAGCTCGGATACATAATTGAAACAGTCGTGAGCTTGAGTCTCCCGTCCTTGAGGCGTTCGATGTGGATGATGGCGGCCAGTTCATTTTCGCGCTTCAGATCAATGTCGAGGCCGGTGAGGAGTGTCCGGTGAAGAGTTGGGATGACTCGCTTGCCCGAAGAAAAAATCTGCTCGATTAGGAGGCGTGGGTCGTCCTTCGAAACGGCCAGCGCGGTAACGCCGGAGGGGAAGTAATCATTTCCGGTGAGTTCAAAGGAATCGAGGATGTTGAATGTGCCGAGGACATATGGCACGAGCCCGTCTGCGGGCTTGTAGTTGCGGATATAGTTTCGAATGAGGATTTCATTCGTGCGCTCGAGTTGGCGGGGTTTCATTTTCCCAAAACGCTCGATGATCTGCGGCGCGCGGAGGAATTCGCCACGAGGTGCCTCGGTAAGCTCGAAGCGTTTTGGGGCCTCGATTTTTTTGAGTTTGGTCAGAACTTCGTGGCTGAAGGGTTTTTCCGGATGTCCAAAAACATAGAAGCTTCCGATCCAGCAAGCGATTGCGATGCCAATGAATAACAGGATGAGTATAGTCCAGCCAAAGAGGCCATTCTCATCTTTGCGCGCGGGTTTGGATGGGTCGGAGTCGGGGTCCTTAAACCAGGCGCGGCTGTTTTTTGTTTCTGGATCTAGCGGCATTTTGCTTAGGCCTCAGCGGCTGCAGCGGGTTCAAAAGATGTGCCGCAACCACAGGATCTCGTGGCATGGGGGTTGCGAATGCGGAAACCGGCGCCGGACAGGCCGTCTTCGTAGTCCAATGAGGAGCCTTCCAATTTTTCTGCGCTGTCTGGATCAATGAAAACCTTGGCTCCCATGTGCTCGATGATGGCATCGGTGGGTTTGGCGTCGTCGATTTCCATGACGTATTGGAGGCCCGCACAACCGCCTTTTTCGACGGCTAGGCGGAGTCCTTCCCCTGAACCTTTCGAGGCAATCAGGTCCAGCAGGGCAACGGCGGCTTGGTCCGTGAGAGTGATCACACCCTTTTCTTATGAACGAATCCGTGCAAAGTCAAATGACATGGGAAAGATCCGCCTCCTCACAGATGAAGTCGCAAGCCAAGTTGCGGCGGGCGAGGTCGTGGAGCGACCTGCTTCTGTGGTCAAGGAACTGGTGGAAAACAGCATCGATTCAGGTGCGCAAAGGATTCGTGTGGAATTTGCTCGGGGAGGAACCCAGTTGATTCGTGTTGAGGACGACGGCTCCGGAATGGACCGCGAGGATGCCCTGCTCAGCCTGGAGCGGCATGCCACGAGCAAGATCCGGACGGCCGCCGATTTGGCGGATGTCGGCACCATGGGTTTTCGCGGGGAGGCGGTGCCGAGTATTGCGAGCGTCTCCAGATTCCGTCTG
>Ga0114973_10003837_pt1 | contig 10533 bp, 12 predicted proteins | sample M_140807_MF_Meta_FD_87025 | JGI IMG/M metagenome (GOLD analysis project Ga0114973, IMG submission 87025) | Freshwater microbial communities from Lake Montjoie, Canada to study carbon cycling - M_140807_MF_MetaG | ecosystem: Environmental > Aquatic > Freshwater > Lake | place: Lake Montjoie... | reverse complement strand
AAGTCATTTTGAAAAACCATCTGAGCGAAAAAAGAGAGAAAAAGACGAAAATACAAGAAGAGTAAAAAAATTTAAAAAACTTAAAGCTCGTTACTAAGTTCTACAGAAGAAAAATAGCCATAAAAATTAAAGCAAAAATAATAGCTACAGAAACGTAAAGTGTTAACTTTTTAAAATCAGACCAAGTTTTTTTTTGCGAACTAATGTCCATTTATTAACCTTGTCTTGCTTTAAACTTTGGATTTTTTTTATTTATTACGTAAAGCTTTCCTCTTCTTCTTACCACTTTACAATTGATATCTCTTTTTTTTAAAGATTTTAAAGAACTAACTACTTTCATAAATAACTTAAATATATACTAATTTTACTTTTGTAAAGAAAACTTAAAAACCTTTATTCATAAAATCTTTTATGTAATCTTTAAGTTTAATATTTGCACTAATTCTTGTGACTTTATTAGTTAAATTCATTCTTTTTAGTGCTGATGAAAAACGTTCGCCAGGTCTTTTTGGTAAATATTTAATCTTACAATTAAATATTTTTGCAAGTTGAATAATACTATAAGATTTACTGCTTGCTACACTATAATGTCTGCATTTATCTTTCTTCCATGCAATAATACAGGCATTAACTGTATCTTTAACATGTGTAAATCTCCTTGTTTGAGATCCAGGTTTAACAACCGGTAATGGTTTTTTATTTTTAAAATGGTCCTCAAATATTCCAACAACTGTTGCCATGTCACCTCTACATATTTGTTTTGGTCCGTACACATTATAAAAATATATTACTTCATATTTAAAATTAAACCACTTCTTTAAGTTTTCTAATAATTCTAAATTTTTTGCTTTAGTAAAAGCATATGGTGAAAGATTCATATCTTTTCCACGATTACCTAAAGTTGCAGATGTGGCAGAATAAATTAATTTAATTTTATTTTCTAAAGCAAATCTAAATAACTCTGCGCTACCTTCAATATTAGAACTAAAACATTCTTTAAATTTTTTAAAACTTTGAAATATTCTTGCAAATTCTCCAAAATGAAAAATTGTATGAATTTTATTTTTATATTTTTTTAAAATTTTTGAAATATGTTTAATATCACCTCTTAAATATTTAACTTTTGAACTATATAAATGATTAGAAATTTTGCCTGAGGAATAATTATCTAAACTTAATATTTTATATTTTGTTAATTTAATTAATTCCTCAATTAGATTGGAGCCAACAAAACCAGCTCCTCCTGTAACTACTATTATATTTTTCATTTATATATCGATGAGAATAAAAGCCTGGCAACGTCCTACTCTTCCGTGCCTTAAGACAAAGTACCATTGGCGCTAAAGGGCTTAACTGCCGAGTTCGGAATGGGATCGGGTGTTACTCCTTTGCAATAATCACCAGGCGCAATCTTAGTAGCTTAATAAATTTAACTTGTAAATATATCTTTGTATAATATTAGAAAAAAAATTTAGATACTTTCAGAGAGTATACTTTTAGATCTCATTTCTTTATAGAAATATTAATAGCTTTTTATAATTTTTCATTATTTAAAGTGTAATTGTCGTTATCATATAATAGTTTATTATAAACTTCTTTTAGAAGCTATAATTAACCATTTGAAAATCACACTTATTCTAAGTCTTTTTTATAACGTAGAATTAATAACGAGGCATTAAATTAGCCTTATATTTTTTTAATGATTCAATAAAATATCAGCAGGTTAATTGATTAAAATAAAACCTTTAAATATATTATTGTAGTTTAATAAAAAATTATTTTGAGAATTCATATAAAATTACTAGAAATAAGTTGTGAGACTTTTTGTTGTTAACAAATCTAATTCCAATAACATTCTAAATTATGAGAAATAAGAAAATTACATGAACAGTTTTTTTTAATTTCCAATAATAATTTTCCAAGATCTACAAATTATTTTATTAAAGGACATTTAATTATGACATATATACTTTTTTAATTACTTAAAAAAATTAAAGGCAATAAAACCAATACAACCTATCAAACCAACTTATTTTTTATTTTCTTCTAAAAAATAAAAATAATTTAAATATTATTCTCGTTAACATATAATCAAAAGTTATAGGAAATTTTAATGAAAATTTTTTAAATAAATAATTATAAAATTCAAACGCTTCTACTCTTCTTCTCCACCAATTTAAAGTTAAATGTTTAAATTCAGAAGATGCTCCAGTAGGATCTATAAAATAATATGTTAATTTTTTATTTAAAATTTGAAAATTTTTTGAAATAAAATAAGAATAAAAAGCAACTCTGAAATCAAACCAAATATTAAAAAAATTATTGAATGAAATTTTAGGAAAGATTTCCTCAAAAAAATCTCTTTTTAGGGAAATACAGCTTTGCGGTGGAAAATGTGGCCATAATTTATTAGAAACTTTTTTTTTAATTATAAACTTTTTAATGTTATTGCTTGAATAATAAATATACGGCAAATCAAAAATAATCTTTTTATCTATATTGTCAGGTTTGTTAAAATATTTAACAATACTAAATATTTTTTTTTTATGAAAAAAATCATCCGAATCAAGAAAAAGAATAATTTTCCCTGATGATTTTTTAAAAGCTCTTAGAATAGAACTCATTTGATTATAGGAACCATGCATGGTTCTTTTAATTCCTTTTATTACTTTTAGATTAAGTTTTTTTTTAAATTTTGTAGCTATAGATAACGAATTATCAGTAGATTTATCATCAGAAAAAATTACTTCAAATTTTTTAAAGTCTTGGTTTACAAGAGAGTTTAGGCATCGAGCAATAAATTTCTCTTTATTATAATTAATTACTAATACAGAAACTAAAAAAATTTTTTTTTTATACATCGCCTAATTTAATATATTTAAAAGAAAAATTACCCAAATTATCTTTTGAGTAATTAATAAATAATTGCAATATTACGTTATTTAATAAATAAGTATTTGCAATAATGAATAATCTGCCAAATCGATTCTATTATTACTTATTTGGAATATTTTTATATTCATCACTTATTGTTGGATTTATTTTCAGCGAGAATTTAACTGGGGGAGCGCAAAATGATTATTTAGGTCATAAAGAAATTGCTTTAAAATTTTCTACAAGTTTTTTAGAAACTTTACTAAATTTTGATAGAGAAAGTACAAGACATTCACCAATTTTTTTAATATTTTTTTCACTTTTTGAAAAAATAGGACTTTCGGATTCAACTATAAGATTAATAAACCTACATTTTTTATTATTAATAATCATTTTTTTTTTTAAATGTCTTAAAATAAAATTTAGAAATTATGACAATAAAATACTTTATTTAATTTCATTTTTATTATTTTTATCGCCAACATTTAGATCTTTATCAATATGGCCGGACAGTCGTTTACACGGTCTACTTTATTTTATCGTTTCTATATATTTTTTTTTAAATTTTAAAAATGAAAAAAATAAAATAATTAAATTTAGATTTGCTCTACTAAATACATTTTTTCTTTGTTTAGCATCGTATTTTAGTCCGAACTTTTGCTTGTTTGTATTTTTTTTTTTATTTCACTATTTTAATGCTTATAAAGTAAGCAAATCTTTTTTAATAATAATATTATTAAACATCTTTCTATCATTGCCTGCGGTATATTATGTTTTTTTTTTAAAATTTTTTTTTTTCTTAACTCCTGTAAGCGAATATGGAAAGAATTTTGTAGCCTTAAATCCTGCTAATAAAATAATTCTTATATCAAGTATTTTTTTATTTCATTATTTTCCATTTTTTTTTGTTACAAAAAATAAGTACACAATTCAAATAAAATATTTAATAGTTTTAACTTCTATATTTTTAATTTTAATTTATTTTTTTAACTACCAAACTAATTTTACTGGCGGTGGAATTATATATAAATTATCCAATATTATATTTGATAATAATTATTTTGTTTATTTTTTATCGTTCTTGGGATTTCTGCTTATTTTTAATTTATCTTATAAAAATTTTAATAATTTTTTGATAATTTTTTTAATTATTATTAGTAACCCTCAACTTGAAATATATCACAAATATTACGAGCCATTTCTACATATAATTTTTTTTACTTTATTCAATTTTAATTTTAATAGATTAATGCTTAATAAAAGAATTATGATTTTTTATATTTATAATTTATTTTTTTTAATTGCCAATTTTTTAAGATAAATGAAGAATCTTACCCTTGTTATACCTGCCAAAAATGAATCTTACTCTTTACCTAAAGTTTTAGAGGAATTAAAAAATATTCATTGCCAAAAAATTATTGTTGTAAGCAAAATTGACAGTGAGACAATTCGATCAATAAATAATTATAAATGCAAAATAATTAAACAGAAAAATAACGGGTACGGGAATGCTCTAATTGAGGGAATAAATAAAGTTAGCACAAATTATCTTTGTATTTTTAATGCTGATGGTTCATTTGATCCTAAGTACTTGGGAGCAATGTATAAAAAAGCTATTCTCAATAAATGTTTTGTATTTGCATCGAGATATTTAAAGACGGCTGGAAGCGCTGATGATTCATTATTAACTTTCATTGGAAATAAAATATTTACTCTATTGGGAAAAATGCTGTTTAAACTTAAAACATCAGATATTTTATTTACTTATATTATGGGAGAAACTTATAGATTTAAAAAACTTAAATTACAAAATTCTGATTTTAGAATTTGTGTAGAAATACCAATTAAAATTAAATTTAATAACTTTAAGTACGACTCAATAGCATCTTTTGAAAGAAAAAGATTTGGAGGTATAAAAAAAGTTAATGAATTTGTAGATGGCTTTCTTATTTTATCTGAATTGATAAAAAACTATTTTACTTACAATGATAAAAAATAATCTACATTTAGAAAAGGTATATTTGTTTTTGGCCATGTTTATCCCGATTAGTCTATTGATCAGCAGTGGGGTCTCGGAAACTACTGAAATATTATTAATAATATTTTTTTTAATAATATCTTTCTATAGAAAAAATTTTGAATGGTTAAAAAATAAATATTTTTGGCTGCTTATGCTCATATGGGTAAGCTTGTTAATAAATTTATTTTTTTCTAAAAATTTTAATCTTTCTTTTCTAAGAAATATAAGTTTTATTGAAAATATACTTTTTGTCTTTGCTTTTAGTCTTGTAATTAAAAAAGAGAGAAATTTTAATCTTGTTTTTAATTTCTTCTTAATAATTGCCACAATAGTTGCCTTTGATATTTATTTTGAATATTTTAATAAAGTAAATATATTTGGGATGAAATCTTACGATCCCAGTAGAATAGCTAGTTTTTTAGGAAAAGAGCTCAAAATTGGCGCTTTCATGCTAGGATTTTCTTTTGTTTCTGCAGCATATTACTTTGAAAAATACTCTAATAAATCATTAAATTATAAATTATTCGGTTTTTTTTTATTAATAATATTTTTTATCTCAATTTTATTTACTGGTGAAAGATCAAATAGTTTAAGAGCTATTATTATAATGTTTTTATTTATTATTTTTTCAAGAAAAGACATTTTTAAATATAAAATAATTTTTTTTACTATAATTTTATTAATTACGGTTTGTGCTTATACTTTTTCAGATAGAGTTAAACATAGATTCAATGTTATTTTTATGCCTATAAATAATATTGGTTTTATAGATGCCTTTAAAGATACACAACATGGAGCTCACTTCTATGCAGCGAGAAAAATGTTTGAGAAATTTCCTTTTTTTGGCGTTGGAAGTAAAAATTTCAGATTAGAGTGCTATAAAGATGAATATGAAAATAAGTCATACAAAAGAACAGCCGAAAGATGCGCTACTCATCCCCATCAAATATATTATGAACTTTTCTCAGAACTTGGACTAATTGGGGCTTTCACGATACTTTCGGTAATATTTTTTATTTTATTTGAAAGTATTAAAATTTATATGAAAAATAAAAATTTAATTCATTTAGCTTCAATACTTTTTATTTTTTCACAATTTTTACCACTTATTCCTGGCGGTAGTTTCTTCAGTGCGTGGGGGGCAACAATTTTCTGGTTAAATTTTTCAATATTAATATTTTACAATAACAAAACTTAATATTCACTATTCTAAACATTAATATAATAGACATATTAATTAGAGTTGTTTTTATTTATCAACAATAAATAAGTAGTAATATAAATAAGAATATTAAATATAACTAAAAAAGTTAAGAAATTAGTTTTATTATAAAATTGTGCTGCTAATAAAAATATTATAAAATTATAAAAATTAATAACAATAGCAGTTAAACTATTAATAATTTTTTTATTATTTACTCTTTGCTTAAAATAAGAGAATAATAAATGATGCAAATGAAGATTGTCTGGCTGGCTTGGTTTTTTTTTATTTAATATTTTTCTGATGATTGAAAATAAATTTTCAAAAGCTGGATACCATAATAATAATAATACAAAAATCGGTGAAATATATTGTTGTAAAGACAAATTATTATTACATAAATTAATTAAATAATGTCCAACCAACAAACTTAATAGAAAAGTACCAGAATCACCCAAATAAGTTTTAGAAAAAAAATTAAATGAAAAAATAACAAGCAGACACGGTAATAAATAATAAAGTTCTAAAAAATTAGAATTAATTACATTATTATGACTAATATATAAAATAACTAAAATAATAAGAATATAATAACCACAAACTAGTGTGTTGATTCCATCTAAAAAATTTGAACCATTTATTAAAATTAACAAACAAAAACAAGTAAATAATAAAGAAAATAAATTATTTTGAATGAGAAAATCAATAAAGAATACTTTGGTTGAGAGTACAGTAATTTTTAAAAAAAAAACAAATAATAGAATTATAATAAATTGTATCAAAAATTTTTTTAAAGGGCTTTCTATAATAAAGAGATCTGAAATAACTCCTAAAAAAAATATTGCAAAATAAAAAACATTAGCATTATAATTATTATTTAAAAATAATAAATTAAAAAAAATTAAAAAACCTGCGCTTATTGGGACAGGATCATTTGATATAAAATATTTATGTTTTAATTGTTTTTTATCTACTAAGAAATCTTTTTTAATAAAAATACTATTCAATAAAAGAATTAGCAAAATGTTACATATAATAAAAAAAATTAAACTCACAAATTAAAATTTAAATTCACTTAAAACTTTATCTAATCCTCTGCTTAAACCAAATTTATACTTCCAATTTAGTTTCTTTATTCTTTTAATATCAATATTTTTTTTCATTACTCCATTTGGGTATTTTGGATTAAAAAAAATTTTTCCTTTATATCTAATTTTTTTAGCTATTATATAAACCAATTGCTTAATTGAATAAATGTCCCCAGTACCTATATTCAAAATTGGAAAACTATTATCACATATTTTATAAAGCTTATTTTTTGATGTCCTTAATACAATATGAATGGCTTCTGCTAAGTCATCGGAAAAAATAAATTCTCTTTGTGGTCTTCCATCTCCCCAAATCTCTACTTGATTTTTATTTTCTTTTTTTGCGCGTAAAAATTTTAAAATTAAAGCTGGAATAACGTGACTATCTTTTTCAGAATACTTATCGTTTATTCCGTAAACATTTGTTGGCATTAAAGCAACTAAATCTAAATTATACTGTCTATATAATGCTTCACATAATTTAATGCCTGCTATCTTTGCAATTGCATAAGACTCATTAGAACTGTGGAGTTTTCCTGTCAATAATTGACTTTCCTTAATGGGCGTTTTTGTTTTATCGGGGTAAATACATGAAGTTCCTAAAAATATTGTTCTTTTTAATTTAAATTTTAACGCAGCATTTAATAGATTATTTTGTATATTTATATTTTCATTGAAAAATTCAACAGGATATTTGCTGTTTGCCAAAATTCCACCAGCTAAAGCAGCGCATATTATCATGTACTCAATTTTTTTTGCTTTAAAATAAGCATTAATTTTTTTTGAATCTTTAAGATCTATTTTTGTTTTTGAAATAACATGTAAATTTTTATAACCTTTTTTAGTGAGATTTCTATAAACCGCACTACCAACTAATCCTTTATGACCTGCTATAAAAATATGCGAATTTTTATTCATCTATAATTTTTAAATATCTCGCAATCTAAGAATTGGTTTCTTTTTTTGCTAACAGTAAATCACTATCGATCATCTCTTTTATTAGACTGTTAAGATTATATTTAGGCTTAAATCTAAGTTTATTGAATGCTTTTTTTGAATCCCCTCTTAAAAAATCAACTTCTAAAGGCCTAAAGTATAACTTATCAATTTTTATAAAAATAATTTTTTTTTTATTTTTAATGGTATAAGCGTACTCATTCAATCCTTTTCCTGTCCAATATATTTTAACACCTAAATATCTACAACATTTATTAATAAATTCTTTTACAGAACATATCGCTCCTGTAGCAATCACATAATCATCCGGTTTTTTTTGCTGCAGTATTCTCCATTGCATTTCAATATAATCTTTGGCATGTCCCCAGTCTCTAACTGCATAAATATTACCAAGATAAAGAACATTTTCTAATTTACAAATCCACCTTGTCAAAAATCTTGTTATCTTTCTTGTAACAAAAGTTTCGCCTCGTCTTGGACTTTCGTGATTAAATAATATGCCATTACATGCAAATATTTTATAAGATTCTCGATAAATTTTAGTGATTTGATGGGCAAATAATTTAGCCGCTCCATAAGGAGATTTGGGGTGAAATTCTGATTTTTCATTAAAAATTTTATTTTTATTAATCTCTCCAAAAAGCTCGGAGGTTCCAGCTTGGTAAAATTTAGTTTTTTTTAATTTTAAAAATCGAATTGCCTCTAATATTCTTAAAGCTCCAAGACCCGAAACTTGAGCAGTATACTCAGGATTCTCAAAAGAAACTCCGACATGACTTTGTGCTCCTAAATTGTAAATCTCATCTGGCTTGACTTCGCTTACAATTTTAAAAACACTATTAGAGTCTGTTAAATCAGCATAATGTAAAAAAAAATTTGTTTTAAAATGAGGATCTACGTATATATGATCTATTCTATGAGTATTAAAAGAAGAAGATTTTCTTTTAATTCCATGCACTACATAGTTTTTTTTTAACAAAAACTCTGCAAGATACGAACCATCCTGACCTGTAATTCCTGTTATAAGAGCAATTTTTTTCATAATTTTAAAAATTTATTTTTTTTTAACGAAAAAAAAGATAATACAACAATACTCATAATAGTCTTTAAAATATTTTGTCTTTCAAAGTGATAGTATATTTTAAAAGAATCTAATATTTTCTGAACAGTCTTACTAGAAAGTGATTCCTTACTAATTCTCCAAGAACTTAATAGCTTTTTTATTCCTCTAAATTTATAATTAGATTTTGATAATTGTAACCATAGCAAATAATCTTCCTTGGTCTTTATCTTGCTAAACTTAAAAGTACTAAAAATAGATCTTTTCATAACAACTGTTGTTAATCCAATATCACATGACTTTAAAAGATCTTGATAAGTCAATTCATTTTTAGCTTCTATATTATGTAGTCTTTTTCCAGATTCATTTATAATTGAATAAGAAGTATAACTAACATCTAAATTATTTTTTCTCATAAAATTAATCTGATACTTTAGTTTATTCGCTTTCCAAACATCATCACAATCTAAAAAAGAAATATAATCTCCTTTTGATCTATATATTCCAATATTTCTAGATAAGCCGACTCCTAAATTTTTTTTATTTATAATTAAAATTGTACTCTTCCTATTTTTAATTATTTTTTTAATATAAGCAATTTCAGAAGTATCATTGTCATCATAAACTATTATGATCTCTAAATTTTTAATTTTTTGTTTTAACGCCGAATAATATGCCTTTTTAAAAAAATCTCTTTTTTTAAAATATGGCATAACTACACTTGCAGTGATCATTTTAATAAGGATTGGAGTTGTAAAAAATGATTAAACACAGAATATACTCTAAATTTTTTTTTTGTGATTATTTTTTTTATTTTATTATTTTCATAACTATTATTTTTATAATCAATAAATTGTTTTACCAAAGAATTTTTACTATTATTATCAAATAAATATCCATTATTTTGATTTAGCAATTCTTTTGGGCCACTCATGCAATTTGATGATATTATAATTTTATTTAACATCCCCGCCTCTATCAATGAAAAGCCAGGATCTTCCCAAAGTGAACTTGAAATTAAACAGTCTGCGACTTTAAGATAGGGGAATATATTTTTTTTAAAGCCTAATAAAAATACATCATTAGTCAAATTTAGTTTTTTAATTAAAAATTGTAATTCATTTTTTTTCTCTCCATCTCCTATAATGATTAATTTATGGTGATTATATATTTTTTTTATTTCATAAAAACTTTCAATTAATAAATTAAAATTTTTTTGATAAGTTAATCTTCCAATAGATACGATATACTTATTTTTTTTGTTTAATAATATATTGTCTTTTAATTTTTTATTTTTTTATTTTATTATTTTTTTTATTTTTAATATTTTGTT
>Ga0114973_10003833_pt1 | contig 10536 bp, 12 predicted proteins | sample M_140807_MF_Meta_FD_87025 | JGI IMG/M metagenome (GOLD analysis project Ga0114973, IMG submission 87025) | Freshwater microbial communities from Lake Montjoie, Canada to study carbon cycling - M_140807_MF_MetaG | ecosystem: Environmental > Aquatic > Freshwater > Lake | place: Lake Montjoie... | reverse complement strand
CCTGCGCCGGGGTCGTCGGCGAGCACATAACGAAGGGGCTGCCGGGGAAGCATCGACTCGTACACTGCCGCAATCTGATGAGGGAGCGGCTGCACGCTGGAGGTGTGCACCGCCATCATCGGATCAAAGAGGAAGGCTAGATCGATGCGCTTGGCTTCCACTGCGAGTTTGAAGTCCTCGCCATTGCCATCAAACGCCCAAGGCCGCTCAGCGATTGCGACGGAAAAGGCGTCGGCGTCGGCTTGGGAGACAAGGCGGTCACGGTAGTCTCCGGCGGGACGTTGGTAGATCAGCTTGTAGGAATCCGGCCCCACAGCGACTGCCGTCACGACGGAGACAACCAGCCCGGGTTCTACGCCGACGAGGTTTAAGCCTGAGGTGATTGAGGCAAGTTGCATAAAGGGGATGGAGCTGAAGACTGCAGGGTAGCTTCGATGCAAGCAAATACAGAGAGCGAAATGACACAAATGACGTTTCGCCGGGGCTGCCTCTGGGGGGCGATGTCGGCGGCGGCGGTATCGCTTCAGACGAAGCCATTGGCCCGAGACATATCGAGGCTTGCGTTAACTTGCTCTGGGGCGCTGCTTAGACTTCTTAGGATACCTCGCCTCCCTAAGTGCAGAGAGCATCGCACTGCGCAGTTCCTCCTTGAACTGTTTGGCGTTAGTGATTGCCACCCAATAAAAAGTATCGCTCATGCTCGGCAATTCGTCCCATGAGTCAGCTTCGATGATGTCGGCCGATGGACAGTCCTCTAAAAGACCCTTCCACGTATAGCGTCCCCAGATTGCGTCGTTAAGCTCATCCGTATAGTGCAAACCAGAGATTTTGAGCAAATTGATATCAGTCCCATTCATCAGACTTGCTGAGAACCCGTCACCATATTCCTCGCTGTAATCGAGGAAGTCGGTGTCCGCCGCAGGTTTTCTGACACGCTTGGGGTTGCTCTGGGGCGATTCCAAGCACGCAAGCTCACGCCGCGCAGAGGCCAATGCGTCTTCAATAGTGAATAACGGACAGACTGTTAAATTTATGTATTCCGTCCCTCCAATCATCTTCCTGCCGGAAAGGACTAGTCGATAGTTCCCTGTGGTTCGCTCGCTCCACCCGCCTCGCATGCTCCATCTCCGACGCAAGAGTTCGGTGCGTGAATTTCTCTCGCTTACTGGAATGAGACGGTTCTTCCGCTTTTTGGTCGAGAAGACGGTTTCAACTAAAACGACCTTACCTGAATCAAGTTTGAGGGTAGGCTTTTGCAGAGCCTGTTTAAGGCTAATTATCGCACGAAGGAAAATGCGCCCGGGATAGAGCCTTGCAGTGGCAGAACCAGCGGGACGCACGGCTGGTATGCTCTGTCCCTTGAGGATGCCAGAAAGACGGCGATCCAGTTTGACCAGTTGGCCGTCGCTTCGAGCACTCAGATTGAAGGGCGCGATCGCTAATTCCTTGATGAGAGCAATCTGGACATGGGTCCGTGTCAGTTCACAGAGGATTTTGACTTCTTTTTTCAAAGTATCTTGAGGGGCCCATGTTGTTAATTAGGGCAATTGTGTGCGCAGCAGTAGGTGGTCGAGGTCGGAGTGTTTTCCAGCCGACTGAAAGGAAGCTTCTATTCGTCCTCGGCAGTCTCTGCTTCGAGTCGTTTTTGAGCAACCCACTCAGCGGCTTGGGTTCGCATCCAGTCGCCTAACTTTGGATAAAAAGCGGAGTGCATCACCGTAAAGTCTATCAGTTCCTCCGAGTCTTCCTCGGGGTCTCCGATGGCTTCAAAGTTGTATTGGTTATAGCCCAAAGGCAGAGAATAGTCTCCGGCTGAGGTTTTTGTGATAAAATCGATCAACTCAGCGAACGAAAATGGTTGAGAAATCCGTTTGGTGCTTGGCGAGAATTCTGTTTGGTATTCGTCCACCCACTTCAGCTTGATTGTTCCGGCAGCCTCTTGCGTGGCTCTGAGTTCAATCTTATCAAGGTTGACCGCAGCGAGGTTAATTTCGGCGATTACCTTTGTAGACAGTTGTCTCGCAGGCAGAGGGGCGTCGGAAGCAAGGGCTGCTAAGCAAACGTTCCACGAAGTTTTAGCCTCCTGTGGAACCTCCTCATTGCGGATGACTTCATCGAGCTCCTTGACGTTCCCGGCATTCCAGATCTGGATCACGGATTTCCGTAATTTAGGCTCCGATATACAGAACAAGATTTCTGACAGTGGGTCGTTAGGCCAGTAGGACTTCGGACGAAACTTTCCAATTTTTTCATTCATTAAAATGGTCTATCGATAAAGGCTGACTGCAGTGAGGGCGAGAGGTGGCATCATCGTCCAAAGAGCTTGTTTTTTGGGTCTGCGGAGTCTCATTTCGGAGTGTGCTCCCAGCTTTTGGACAGATGTATCAATTCCCTTCGCCCTTGGATTTTCACCGTTTTTGCTTTGCGAACTAGATCTTCTCGTCGTAGGACGGAGAGCGTGGGCGCTGGTGTATCTTGAATGCGTGCTGAGGCAAAGTCCCTCCGCTTGGGCAAACTTGTTTTGGGACAACGCGAAGGAGTGGAAGCGGGAAGGAGTTTGCGGGTATCCAACGGGGAGCGGCTCCACTTGACGCCCTTGCAGCGAGCTTGCATCGATCAGAATTGTTTGCTATTTTTTAATTCCAAATTTTTCGTTGTGATTATCAAAATGACTATTTTATGATCGTGGCATCCTATTTCGACGGTGATGAGGACATGAAAATTGCATGGATTCAACACGATGTATATGGCTCGGCGCTTGATTTAATAGTCACCAATTGCAATAAAATAACTCGCATCGCTCAAGCGATACTTGATGATCAAGTAAATAATAAATTCGGCACTGTTCCTATTTATAAAGTTGATCATCGAACACTTCAGTTTGCCCACGATTTGTTGGCTGCGGCTTGGCGTAGCAAAAATGATTTCCTTCAACAAGAGTTCTCTTTCGGGAAGGACCGCTCATTTGTCGCTGCAAAAAATGAATGGCTTTCTTGGTTAGCAATGGAGGTTGAAGGCTGGCTCCTCCGGCCGCACTTGGTCCGCAACGTTCAGCTGATAATTTGCAACCAGAACCAACCTCTGGGCTACTTGGCTGAGTCTCAACTTTGTCTGGATATAATTAATTATCTTAACGATGTGCCTTGGAGAAAGGGGTTGAGGGATGCCTTTAGGAAAGATATCGAATCCGTTGAACTGAAATTAAGATCCCTCAATTCCGGAATACAACTAACGAGTTGCCCCCATTCGGCTGAAATGCAGACTTTAATTAGACTTTAGATAGAACATTTCAACCAAGGTTGAAGGAATTCAAGTTGCTCGCACATTCCATCTGGCTGCTTCTCCTTAGCGTACTCAGTGGCAAGGCTTGGGTCAAAGGACCCAAAGGTAACTGTGCTCATTTCCCGGTAGCTTTAGGTAAGTGCTACGCGGGTTTGAAACTGGCCAATGGACTGCCTATCCAACGTATCGCAGCTAACGACGAAAGCCTTGCCGTTAAGCACCTCGAAGATGGCATTCTGGACGTAGTGACGGCCAATCTCGATGGCCCTTTCCAGCGTGATGCCAACGATGGCCCAGCTGGCCTCCTGATGCGCAAGGTCTGCCGAACACCCGTTGATGCGGAAGTGCACGATCTGTGCATTTTCTAGAAGAGTGCGCAGGCGGGTGTCGGCGGCGTGGTTTTCGGGCTCAGGCAGAATCTTTTTCGGGTTGAAGGCGGTAATGATGTAGAAATCTGACGGCCATCCCTCAACCGGGGGCGTGCCGATAAAAGCGGTTTCCAAATATTCAGGGAGAATCATGGCTATGGTTGTGCGTTAGTTGTGTGGTTGAAAAAATGCTAAGCAGCGATACTTCTGGCGGCAGCGTCTCCAATGGGCGGTTATCGCATATCTTGGCCAGACACTCTTCGATGCTCGTGAATCTGCTCTCGGTTTTCCCAAATTAGCCCTGCCACCAGAGCTCGAAGATCCTTTCTGAGATCCGCTTCATTGTCCGTTGTGGCAGTCTGCCACACTCCGCTCAAGCCGGGTGAATCGCCTCCCCACTGGTCCCTCGAAATGATTATATGTTTGGATCGGTTTGCCAGATCTTGAAAACGATCAAAGTTTCGCAGGTGGTACTGTTTCCAGATTTTTTTCAGTCCCGACCAGTCTAAGAGTTCCGCAGAGACATCGTCGTCAGCTGAGGCGATCTCCGACCATCCATCGTCCTCCTCTTGCTCCCGCTCGTTCAGTGCGTCTATGTAGCCAGAGAAATCCTCTAAAGCGTAATCCTCCGCTTCCTTAAAGCTCCCAAAGTACTTCAGAGGAGCAAATTCGTTGGCCGTGACAAAATAGAGCGGACCGAGCCTCCAAGTTTGAATAGCAAAGGTATCGTTGTCGGGTGCCGCTCCTTCAAATTCACCAGCGATCTCTCCGTAGCAGGTTTCGTTGTCACTGATCAATTCGTAGAGGTCATCTAGGCTCTCCCCTCGTTGGAAGGCAGCCCATTTTTCATCAGCGTCCTTCCCGAGCTCCTTTTGCACCAAGGCGTGAATTTCCTCCGAGGCAAGGATGGCGTCTTTGAATTCTGAGATGTCTTTGGGGTTCATTAGGGTGGGTCGTTAACGGCTAATGAATTGGGGCATGAAATCATCACCAATAAATAGCCCAAAGCCAATTGCTGTAGATCGCACTGCTTCCTCGGTCTCATGTCGGGAGATATCAAAGACGGCAACCGCTAAAGACCCATCGGTTGCATTCCCCGCAAAGACTCCCTTCACAGGAAACACCAAGCGCCCTCCAGCCACTTGTGATTCCACCCATTTTTTAAACGATAAGGCTTCTCTCTGAGAGCCAGCCGATCCGCAGTATTTAGGCATTCCATTAAGCACAGCGACACCCTGACCAATCAAACTGCTCGCCCCCTCCACCAGCTGCCCCGATTTGACTACAACCGGAGAGTTCATTTGGATGGTCAGATCAAAATTGCGTATTTCTCTCTCATGTGCGGCCGCTTCAGCTCTGAGTTTTCTGGCCTCTTTTTGGCAGAGGCGCTGTAAAACGTCATGTACGGTAGGGTGCAGACCAGCTGGGAGTACAAATTCAAACGGATCATCCTCTGTGAAGTAATCCCAGAGGCAGTCCCTTTCTTCGCTGTACTTCTCAACCGCTTTCGTCAGGACATCCTCAGGGACCCCATCGAGATCGCTACCATTTTCGGTGAAGAGCGAAGGCATTAGCCACTGGTCTATGTCAACAAACTCGCCGGGAGTATCGTCTTGAACCCCCGTCGGCTGCTTTTTAGAGAGAAGATCTTTTTCGGTTAATCGATGTACTTCTTCGGTGCGCTCTAGTTGAGCGTTTTCCAAGTCAAGTGCCCAAGTACAAGTGCGGACCTCAAAGCAATCAGGATCAACGACTTCTTTCACATAGATAGCATTGCCATCAATGAGTCTATGGCCAAACTTCCAATCGTAACACCATGTACGGGCAAACAAGTCGGCAAGATGTTTCAGTTCATCAACCTTACTCATGAAATAGAATTTGCTTTTGCGTAAACCGATTGCCTTCTTACTGGAATTCCGATGTCTCGTGCGTAATTTTCGCCAACACCGACGACTTTTGGTGCGCCTCCTTCAAAGCCGTATACTGTCGGCGCATCTTTAATAGGCGTATATTCCAAGCTCGGCTCTCCGCTTCTTCCTCTGGCCCCAGAGATTCCTGCGTCGGCAAACTGCTCGGCTGGCTTATTTGAGGCGGCTGCAACTCGTGCAAGTATGGGACTGGCTTCTCGTGCAATTGGTTTTCCATAAATGTCTATTTTGGGTTCTTTTTTGGGCTTTTTCGTGAGTGTCACAAAGTTGCCTTGCTTGCGCCTCTCTCGGTCTGCGTTAGAACCGCCGACGACGCTTCCCTTTTTTTGCCAGTAACGCTTCCAGCGTTTTTCGGTTGTTGTGAACCAGCTTGATCTTCTGTTTCGTTGCCTCGTCGTGTTGCTGCTGTGCGGTCATGCCTAAGTCGGCGTATGGGTCCATGGCTGATACGTTTCCTTTCTTGATCGATCGATTGATTTATTAACGCTGACCGCTTGTTGTTCCCATCCGGGCGGACTTGGGCCAGTTACTCAGTTACAAACGAAACAACGAATTGGAAACCCGTCGCCTTGAAATAGTGTCGGAAAACTTTCTTACCGCCTGAACAGCCAGCTCGCGAATGCGCCAAGTAGAACGAGCACCGAGAGTAGAAAAAAGGCTATCAGCCCGCTAAAGGAGGGGCGTTGCTGCCCACCCCCCGGATAACGCTGGTGGTTTTGGGCGGGCGTATTCAAAGGGTCGGATTGGGGGACACCCTGCGTAATGCTGAATCGTACTCCAATGTCTTTGGCTTCGAGATTCGGGCGGACTTGTTCCACCGCCCTGAGGGACATCTGCCGGACAGCAGCTTTGCTGACTCCGTTGGCTCTGGCAATTTCGCTGAACGTCCCGCCCTCGGCATGCTGCCTTAGCACGTCCTGTTGCTGCCGAGTGAGTGCGCTTAATTCGCTCTGCAGGGCCTCGCTAATATCTGCACGTTCCGCCACCAGTGAAGGGGAGGCTGCTGGATCAATCATTGGGGCCGCCAACGTGCCGGGGGCGTCGCCATCAGCCACCAGAGCAACATCAAGCGTGTCGATTCTTGAAGAGTCACGCTTTGCCTTGTTGAAAGTGTTTCGCAGATGATTGCGAATGACGATCGTCGCAAAGGCCTCAAAGGCACCCTTGGTAGAGTCGAACTTACAGGCGGCTTGCCATAGGGCTAGTCGGGCTTCCTGCTCGGTTTCCTCAGGACTGAAGCGGGGAATCGGAAAGCTGTGGCTGAGCTTCGTGGCAATTCCTAGATGAGCAGCAAAAAGTGCGTCGGGATCGTGGGCTGCCATAAAGCGAAACGAGTATACCCAGAAGAGTCGAAACGTAAGCCTCGATTTCCCATTTCCGTGTCATACCGGGCTGTGTGAATGTGCCGACCTTAGCTTTAGGACGGTCTCGAATACGAGACGGGGAACGGTCGTTATGTGCCCGGAGAAAGGGACTATTTCCCTAGCCGACAGACGTTTCTGTGAAGGAAACGTAGCACTCAGCTCTGGGCGGCTAATTGCGTCAAAAAGTAAGCATTCCAAGCAACTAACGGTCGATCGCTGGCGGACGGAAGTTTGAGATCGCCGCAACTAATTTGACCGCAGGTACATTTGAGGATTTTAAAGGCTTTTGCGCTTGGTTAAATGCGGCAGATTGGCATAATGGCCTACAGAGTAAGTTAAGTGCACTTGCTCGGCGCAATCCAACCACACAGATTATGCCCCGCCTCAAGAACCGTCTTCACGAACGCTTTGCTTGGCTCATCGCCGAGGGGTTGGACCGCAAGGCAGCCTACTCAAAACTCTGCCCGCATGTGGCCGACCCGGCGACCTTGGGCTACAAACTCTACCACCGTCTGGACGTAAAGTCTCGCATTGCGGAAATCCAGTGCGAGGTCCACAGCCGGGCCTTGATGGGTATCGACGAGAAGCGGGACCGACTCCGGCAGATGATCGAAGGAACGCTCCCGACCAAGGTCAACAAGCGCAAGGACGGCACAGTAGAGGCCGTCTTCGATATGTTGGGGGCGCTGATGGCCGATGCGAAGATGGCGGGCGAACTGGACGGAGCTAGAGTCTCGGAGGAGTCGGAAGTGAAGTTGAGTTTCGAGGTTTATCACCGGAATCACCCGAATCCGCCGAGGGAATGGCTGGAGCGGGAGCTGCCTAACAAGAGCTGGGAAGACAGCAATTGAGGCTGCGTATCGGGAGACGACGGTCAGTTTTTTGGGCAGTAAACGGGCAGTAAGCTGCCCAATCTGCTGCCCAAAGCATTTTTAATTACGCCTGCAAACTCCAGTTTAAGAGCGACTTAAAACTGGAGCCAGTGGCGGGAATTGAACCCGCGACCTACTGATTACGAATCAGTGTTTTTAGGGGATCTCGTATGTTCACTTATGACCCGATAAGTTCTTTAAATTTTACTGTAAATAAATGGTTAACAGTGTACTATGAATTTACAGTCAGAGAACATATCGGCACAAGTCGAAACAGGCTTGCACATGAAAACTCCCAAGCAACTCCCAAACAAAACGCCAGGTAAGTTTGCAAAAACGGACACCCGCTACTGGCTTTCCAGCATCCGAAAGCCAGTCAATAGCCGGGGCGAGGTCTCGCCTCATTGGTGCATGCAATTGTCGTTTCAAAACCAGCGACTCAGCTTCGGGCTGCGCACCGGCAACAAGGAGGCTGCCGCCCGCCGGGCCCGCGATATCTACAACGACTTGGTCACGCTCGGTGTCGACGCCACTCTCGCCAATCAACGTCCGGAGCCCCCTGAGCCGCCGCCTCAACCGGCCACTGTCGGCGAATGGGTCGAGGCAGCAGCCAAGGTGTTCGCTGGTAGCCCGACCACCTTCGGAAACTATGCTCGTTGCTTGCGTCTGATAGTCGGAGATATTCTCGCCGTTGCCAAAACCAAGAAACGGTTTGCGGGGGGTAGAGGAGATGTATACCGGGCGGCGATTAATGCGGCTCCACTTTGCATCCTGACTCCGGAAGCGGTGCAGGCTTGGCGGATTCGCTTTGTGGCGAAGGTGGGGAACAACCCTGCGGCCCAACGGACCGCCAAGATCAGCTGCAACTCCCTGCTGCGGCAAGCGGCCGCGCTATTTTCCAAAAAGTTACTCAAATTTGTGACCGGCTTTGAGCTGCCCAACCCGCTGCCTTTTTTCGAGTGCGAAAAGTACCCACGAGAATCCATGCGGTACCACTCGAAGGTGGACGTCGGGGGCTTGCTTCAAAAAGCGCAGAGTGAACTTGGTGCCAACGATACAGAAGCCTTCAAAGTTTTGCTGCTCGGAGTCGGTGTGGGATTGCGGCGGGGAGAAATCGACAGACTTTTGTGGCGACAAGTCGACCTCAACGCGGGAATTATCCGGATCGAAACAACAGAGGCCGGTGGATTAAAGAACGAAGACTCTGCGGGAGAGGTGGAGCTTGATGATGCTTTGTGCGCTATTTTCCGTGGATTCCGGGCGAGAGCGATTGGCGAGTTTGTTGTTGAACATGAGGGAGGGGAACCTGGGCTTCGAGAATGGGGAAGGCAGTACCGTTGCAACCTGATTTTCAAAAGGTCGCTGGCTTGGCTGCGGGCGAATGGCCTGGATGTTTCAAAGCCAATTCACACTCTCAGAAAAGAAGCGGGAAGTATGATTACCACCAAGAGCGGCATCCACGCCGCCAGTCGGTTTCTACGTCATGCGGACATTCAAGTCACCGCAATGCATTACGCCGACCACAAGGAACGGGTCACGGTGGACATCGGCGGCATGCTTCTCCCGCAGAACGTGACAACGCTCACTGCGCGGAGTGGCAATTCCAGTGTGGAGCAACCGCGTCCTCTGACAAAAAAGAGACGGTTTATTGAGGTTTCACAGTGAAGCACCTCAGCTGGGACGCCGTGTGGGATTATCCCCGAACTGCCCCTTCAATGTTCGATTCGGCGGGGGGGGACATTCTAAAAACTTAGCGCCGGTGTAGGCCGTTGTGATTGTTCTTTGCGCTGTATACGCGCTGGTCCAACGGTCTGCACATTCCTTCAAATCAAGCCGATGGGCTTAACCTCGACTTTTTCAGCCAGCGAGTAGGCCATCTTGCCCGGGTATAAAATCGTGAGCTGCTCGAGCTTCAAATCCTTCATCGCTGTCTTCATCGACGCCGTGAGTTTTGGCGTATCTGCCCGTTTGAATTCTACTCCGGTACGCACGCCGTCTTTCACCAAAAGCAAATCCAGCTCCGCGCCGTTATGAACGCCCCAAAAATACACTTCGTCCGGTGCTTTTTGTCGGATGACTTCCTCAAGTGCAAATCCCTCCCAGGACGCTCCTAATTTGGGGTTTGTGAGCAAATCTGTCTGAGTCCTAATCCCGCACAGGCTATGAAACAACCCGCTATCCCGAAAATAAATCTTCGGGGCCTTCACCTGTCTTTTCCCGAGGTTTTCATGCCACGGTTGAAGCTGGCGAATGAGGAACGCTCCACTTAACGCGTCCAAATACCGTCTGCAAGTCGGCGGTGTCACTCCCAGGCTGCTTGCGATCTCGGAAGCGTTCCAAGTCTGAGCATGATAATGAGCCAGCATTGTGGCAAATCGCATCATGGTCGCCGGGGCCACCCCGGGGTGGAAATGCAGCAAGTCCCTCTCAAAAAAACTGCGGATAAACTGCTGCCTCCAGACAAAGCTGTCGGAATCTTGAGCGGCAAGATAACTCAACGGAAAACCGCCCCGAAGCCACAGGGACTCTTGCTGCGCGTCTCCCACTTCGGAAAGAGAGAACCCTGCCATCTCGAGCACCTCAATTCTTCCTGCTAAGGATTCCGAGGATTGGGACAAGAGTTCCGGGCTGGCGCTTCCGAGGATTAAAAATTGCGCAGGCTGGGGGAGCCGATCGGCCAAGACTCTCAGGATGGGGAACAACTCCGGCCGGCGCTGCACTT